>WNFD01001437.1_pt1 | contig 29382 bp, 23 predicted proteins | sample 5400491 | NCBI WGS metagenome assembly WNFD01 (sample SAMN13153343, study PRJNA577476) | soil metagenome | isolation source: 120 cm saprolite under Douglas fir tree site 2 hole 2 replicate 2 | place: USA:California | collected 2015-04-18
CACTCCGGCCGCGGAACCGAAAGAGGTGGAAAAGAAACTCGCCAAGCAGCTTATCGAAAGCCTGGCCGCCAAGTTCGAGCCGGAAAAGTACAAAGACCAATATCAGGAAAGCATGAAAGCGATGATCGCCGCGAAGCAAGCCGGCCAGGAAGTCACCGAGGTGCCGCATGCGAAGATGGCGCCGGTCATCGATTTGATGGAAGCGCTGAAAAAGAGCATCGCGGAAAAGTCGCAGCCCGGCGCCAAGAAGCCGCCCGTGCGCGCCATTTCCGGTGCGCCCGCGCGCCAGCAGGAGCAAGCGCAAACGTCGAAGAGAAAAAGATCGACGGGCTGAGTTGTTGTAGCGGCGAGTTTATCTCGCCACAAGAGCGAGGCGGCAGCCAGAAGAAAGATGGCGAGGTAAACTCGCCGCTACAAGACGGAAAAGTTTTGCCGATGATATACTCGTCGCGACTACATGGGAGCAACGGATCGATTCACTCGGACTGAGTTTCAGCGCCTCCTGGACGTCACCGACAAGCAGCTCAACTACTGGGAGCGCCTGCACCTGGTTTCGCCACGCAAAGGCGGCGCCGAAAAATTTTACGATTTTCGCGACCTGATCACGCTGCGCACCGCGAAACAACTCATCGAAAAAGGCGTCTCGGCAAATCGCCTGCGCCGCTCGCTGGTCGCGCTGCACGAAAAACTGTCGCAAGTGCAAGCGCCGCTCACCGAGCTGCGCATTCTGGCCAACGGCCGCGACGTAATCGTGGAACACGACGGCGCGCGCCTGGAGCCCATCTCCGGCCAGTTCGTGCTGAACTTCGATACGCGCGAACTGCGCGACAAAGTGCGCGTCATGCCGGAGTGCAGCGCGGAAGATTGGTTCGCGCTGGCGCTGCAGTACGAAGCGGATCCGGCTTCGCGCGCGGAAGCCATCGACGCGTACCACCGCGTGCTGTCCGCGAACCCCGCGCATGTGGACGCGCTCATCAATTTAGGAATGCTTTCCTACGATGGCGGCGATTTGGAAAAAGCCGCGGACTGTTTCCGCCGCGCTGTCGCGCTGGAAGAGGGCAATGCCGTCGCGCGGTTTAATCTGGGCAGCGTGCTGGATGAAATGGGCGAGCTGGAGGAGGCGCGCCAGCATTTGCGTCTCGCGGTGCGCCTGGACCCGAGATATGCGGACGCGCACTACAATTTGGCGTTTGTGTGCGAGAAATTATCCGCCCGCGCGGAGGCGCGGCAGCACTGGCAGCTCTACGTCGAATTAGATCCGGGCAGCCCGTGGTGCGATTACGCGCGGCAGCGCCTCGCGTCGAAAACGTAGGCCTCAAGAAAGAATTAACACAGAGGCCACGGAGAGCAGAGAGGCCACAGAGAAGAAATAAGTGTTACTTCGGCGCGGGCTGCGCGGTTGGCGGCAAAATGCCATTGAGGCGCAGGTAAATTGCTTGCGCGCCGTAGTGATCGTTCCAGCCGTCGCTCAGCGCGATCAGCGCGGCGGCGCGCGATGCGGGGCGATTGCCAAACAGCATCATCGATTCGCCCAATTTCGAATCGTCCACATTGGCGAGGGCGGTGGTGCAAAATTCAAAAGACGCTTTCAGCCCGGCAACTAATTTGTCCTTGGCGTCGGTGTCGGCCAGCTTCGCGTCTGGAGCCGGCGCGCCGGAAATTTTCGAGCACAGCAAATTGTTCGACTGCACGATGTGAATCACCAGGTGCCCGAACGAGTTCATCTCCGGGGTGGGCTTGAATCCATATTTTCCTGCGGGCATGGCCTCCGCGGCGGCCACCATGTTTTTGGTGAAGCGCGGCAACTGCGCTTTCACCGTAGTACTGACCGGATTCGCCACCGGCGCCGCGGTATCCTGCGCGCGCGTTGCTGCCACGGCAAACACCATCACTAAAACGAATAATCCCGTACGTTTCATGTTGTTCTCCCCTCGATAAGACGCCCGAAGCATACTCTCACACTTAGGCTGCAAACAAGGCCGCTCTGTTCGAAAGCAAGAGCAACTTAGTCTGCCTTGCCGAAAGGCGCGCGCTAGGCTAGAGTTCCGGTTCGTTCGAAACGCGATGCGGAAATCGACGAACTATAAGCCAAAGTCCAAGCGCCAGGCGCTGGAAAGCGTGCGCGCGCTGATTCCGCGCGCGCAAATCAAGCGGCGCGTCGCGGAAATGGCGCAGGAAATCCGGCGCGATTTTCCGGTGGAACCGCTGCACCTGGTTGGAGTGCTGAAAGGCTCGATATTTTTTCTTACTGACCTGGCGAGACAGATCGGTGGAGAGGTTTCGCTCGATTTGATCTCGGTCGCGAGCTACGGAAGCGGCACGCATACTTCGGGGCAAGTAAAGCTCACGCGCGATCTGGATTCCAGCATCGAGGGAAAGACCGTGATCGTCGTCGAAGACATTCTAGACACGGGCATGACGCTGCAATATCTGCTGCGCGTTTTCGAGCAGCGCAAACCGAGACGCATTCGAGTGGCGGTGCTGCTCGATAAACCGGAGCGGCGCATCGCCAAAGTGCGCGCGGATTACGTAGGGTTTACCATTCCCAACGAATTCGTGGTGGGCTACGGTCTGGATTACGCCGAGCGCTACCGGAATCTCGAAGACGTGGGCGTGCTGACGCTGGGCGCGAAAGTTAAAAAATCATAACGAATTGCGTCCGGGCGGCCAGGGAGCGCGCTCCTGCTATAATGTACGTCCGCATGAATCCCACTGACGAACACACAACCCTGGCCCCGGCCCCGGCTCCCGAGGTGTCCGCCGAAGTGATGGCCACGCTTACGGAGATCGGCGAAGAGGTGAACGCTTCGCTGGATCTCGACGAAGTGCTGGCGCGCACAGCGGCGCTGATCAAGCGGCACATCGATTACGAAATATTCGGCGTGCTGATGTTCGACGGCGACGGTACTTACCTGAAGCACCGCTTTTCGATCGGGTACCCGCGCGAGCTGGCGGAGAATTTGCGGGTTCCGGTGGGGCAGGGAATAACCGGGATCGCGGCGGCGACGGGCCATTCGGTGCGGGTAGCGGATACGCTCATCGATCCTCGCTACATCAATGCCATCGAGAGTGTGCGCTCGGAACTTGCCGTGCCGCTGATGCTGCGCAACCGCTGCGTGGGCGTGCTGGATATTCAAAGCCGGCACCCGGATTATTTCACGCGCGAGCAGCAGAAGATTGTGACGCTGCTGGCCAGCCGGCTGGCCATTGCGGTGGAAAACGCGCGGTTGTTCGAGAAGGTGCGGACGCAGGCGGAAACGCTGCTGCTGCTGAACGAAGTCAGCCGCGAAACCGGCTCCATCTTGGACGTCGAAGAGCTGCTGCGTCTCGCTGCGGAGCAGACCAAGCGCGTGATCGATTATCAAATTTTGAGCATCATGCTCTACGACGAAGAGCAGAAAGTGTTCCGGCATCGCGTGGACGTGAAACACGGGCAGCAGGTGCAGGGGAAGTTGCGCGTGGCGGTCAGCGAAGGAATCGTCGGCGCGGCCGCTACGCTCAAGGAACCAGTCATAGTTCCGGACGTGACGGTTGATCCGCGCTACCTGATGGTGAATCCGGAGACGCGTTCCGAACTGGCCATACCCATGATTCACAAGGGCAAAGTGATCGGCGTGCTGGACCTGGAGAGCCCGCAGCCAAATTACTTCACCGAGGACCACGTGCAGACCCTTTCGATTCTGGCGGCGAACCTTGCAGTGTCGCTGGAAAATGCGCGGCTGTACGAGCAGGTGGCGCGCGATGAAGCTCGACTCGAACGCGACTTGCAGGCGGCGAAGCGCATTCAAGGCGCGCTGCTGCGTCCGGTGCCGACGGAGGATTTTGGGGTGGACCTGGCGGCGCGGTATCTGTCCGCGCGCGAAGTGTGCGGCGACTTGTACGAATTTTTGCGCTACGGGCCACATCAGCTAGGTATTGCGCTCGGAGACGTGAGCGGCAAAGGGACCGCGGCAGCACTGTACGGGGCGGTTTCCATTGGCATCATGCGCAGCCTTGCGCCACAGAAGCTGCAACCGGCGGAGATGCTGCGGCAGATGAACCAGCTTGTGGGGGAGCGGCGCATTGAAGGGCGATTCATGACCGCGTGCTTCGCGACGTGGCAAAGAGGGCGCAGCAAGCTGCGGGTGGCCAACGCGGGGCAGTCGCAGCCGCTGCTCTATAAGGATGGGCGCTGCGGAAAAATCGAGCTTACGGGTTTTCCACTGGGCATTTATGAGGATGTCACCTACGACGAGTGGGGCGTGACGCTTGCGCCGGGGGACATTCTGGTGTTCCATTCCGACGGGATCGCGGAAACGACGAATAGCGAAGGGCAGTTTTTTGGCACGCAGCGGATGCGCAAGCTGATCGAGGACAAGCACGAAGTGACGGCTGCGGAGCTGGCGGATATTGTTCTGCGCGAAGTGGACTGGTTCGCGAACAGCGCGCCGCTGGCGGATGACCGGACCTTGGTTGTGCTGAAGGTTCGATGAGCGGCGGGCAGGCGCAAGAGCGCAGAAAGACTTCCTTCCTTCATGGCGGCCGGGCTAGGGCCCGGCCTCTACAACTAGTCGATCCGGCAACGTTCACGCCACACTTTTCCTGGAAGAAATCCGGCGGCAATTCCGCTGGAGGTGAATCGGTTTGGTGCGAGCGTATTTCGCTGAGCGAAATAGCGGAAAAAACGGGCACGCCGACATACGTCTACAGCCAGGCAGCGATTGGGGGCGCTTACAACGAACTGGTAACCGGGCTTGGCGCTTTGCCGCATACGCTTTGCTTCGCGGTGAAATCGAACGGCAGCCTGGCGATTCTCAAGTATCTGGCCGGCTTGGGCAGCGGCTTCGATATTGTTTCCGGCGGCGAGCTGCAGCATTTGCAACGCATTGGCGTGGCCGGCAAGCGCATCGTGTTTTCGGGCGTGGGCAAGACGCGCGAGGAGATGCGCGAGGCGCTGCGGTATCGTGCCACTGGGCGCGACGGTGCGCGCGGCATCTTGCTTTTCAATATTGAGTCCGAAGCGGAACTTGCGGCGCTGCTGGAAGAGTCTGCGCGGGAGCAGAGACGCGGCGCGGCAGTGCCGGCGGTTTCGATTCGCGTGAATCCGGATGTGCAAGCCGGCGGGCACCCGCACATCTCGACGGGCCGCCACGAGCACAAGTTTGGCTTGGATTGGGAGCAGGCGCGACGCTTGTATCTGGCGCACCGGGATTCACGAGACATTCAATGGCGGGGAATCAGCGTGCACATCGGTTCGCAGATTGTTGCGCTCAGTCCGTTTCAGAGGGCGCTGCGGCGTTTGGCGGAGTACGTCAGCGAGCTGCGCGGCGCGGGAATTCCGCTAAAGTACCTCGACTTCGGAGGGGGGCTGGGCGTTCGCTACACAAATGAGAAGGTTCCGGCGCGAAAAGACTACGCGCGGATGGTGGCGCAAGCGATTCGCCCCTTGCGCTTGCATCTTTTGCTGGAGCCCGGGCGGACGATTATTGGACCGCAAGACGTTCGTGGTGGTGGATTCGGCGATGAATGACTTGCTGCGACCGGCGCTGTACGGCGCAATTCATCCTATTACGCGGGTTACGCGCGAGAGGGAAAATCATTTTGGTCGACAACGCGCGGATGTGGTCGGCCCGGTTTGTGAAACGGGGGACTGTTTTCTGCGCGATTGGCCTTTGGGAAGCGTAAAGGCGGGCGACTTGCTGGCGATCTGGACCGCCGGCGCGTATGGAATGTCGCAGAGTTCAAACTACAATGCGCGATGCCGGCCGGCAGAGGTGCTGGTGCAGGGGAATCGCTACCGTGTCATCCGCCGGCGCGAAGTGCAAGGCGACCTTCTGCGCACGCAGGTTTTCTGATTCACGAGCGAACCGGTCGAGGCGGTCAGGTTGTCGAACGTGTCATTCATCGCGGCCAGTCCTGCGAACTGTGCAGGATGCGCACGATATGCACGGTATCGCCCCTGACCTGATAGACGATGATGTACGGCAAGGAGGGCATCACCAATTCACGCGTTCCCTCCTTCTTGCCTGCACGGCCACGGTTTGGGAAGCTCTTCAGGGCGGACGGCGCGTCGTAGAGTTCGCGAATTAAGCGCGCAGCGTTTTCAGGTGTTTTCTCGAAGAGATAATTTGCGATGTTTTCTAGGTCATCTGCCGCTGCCGAGGTCCACCGAAGTCGCATCAGACGCGCGGATGTTTTTGCGCAATTAGTTTTTCCATGCGTGCGGCGACTTCTTCATGTTCCAGCACTTCGCCACGATCGACTTGCGCCAGTCCTTTTTCGACTTGGCGGATGAACCATTCGTCGTAATCCGCCAAACGCTCAACTGCCTCATGCACCAGCGATTCAGCGTCGCGTCCCTGTTGCGAGGCAATGCGGTCAAGCTTGGCTTGCAGCTCTGGCGAAAGGTTTATTTCCATGCCGCCAGTGTAAGTGGGCCGCCCAGTTCTGTCAAAGCGTTTGCCGCCAACCAGATTGCTCTGCAGCACCCTTTTGGGGGTCACGTGTCCCTTGCTACTCCCGGTGCAAAGCACGCCTCTTACGGCCTAGGCTTCGCCCCACTTAAGTTTGCTGCGGAGGATTTCGAAATAGGATTTCTGGGCGGGTTGAATCAGCTTCAAACGCTGCGCGGACCTTCGCATGCGCACGACATCGGCGGCTTGCATAGGAATTCCGGTTTGACCGTCCAGGGTCAGATAAACGGACTGCGTATCGCCGGACAGATGGACTTCGACCAGCGAGGAATCGCGAACGACCACGGGACGATCGGTCAAGGTGTGCGGGCAGATGGGCGTGATGATCCAGGATTCCACGCTGGGATGCACGATGGGCCCATTAGCAGAAAGAGAGTAGGCAGTGGAGCCGGTTGGCGTGGCGACAATGAGGCCGTCGGCGCGATAACGGCAAACAAAATCGGCGTCGATCCTTAATTGCAAGTCGATCATGCGGGCCAGCTCGCCTTTATGAATCACGGCTTCGTTGACCACGGCTTGGCGCTCGATGACTTCGGCATCGCGATGTAACTCGACATCCAGCATCATGCGATCGCTGCAGGAGAATCTTCCCTTCAGGATGTCTTCCAGCGCCGGGTACATTTCTTCCAGCTTGAAGCTGGTGAGAAAACCGAGGCTGCCCATGTTGATGGGAAGGATGGGAATACCGAGAGGAGCAGCAACACGTGCCGCGGCGAGCAGAGTGCCATCGCCGCCGAGGACCAGGAGCAACTGCGATTCCTCGGCGACTTCGAGGCGGTCGCGTCCCTTGGGCAGAGTGTGCAAGGCTTCCGCGGTTTCCAAGTCGTACAAGGCGCGAATCCCGCGGGCCTCTAGCCAGCGCAGCAAGGGCGGCACGACGCCTTCCAGGTCGGAACGTCGCGGTCGGGAGATGATGCCGATGGTGCGGAACATGGCGGGCTTCTGCATGCGTTCTGGGATTCTACTCCAGGCTCTTTTTTCGCGCGTGCAGAAAATACTCCTGATTGCCTTCGGCGCCGGTCAGGCGGCTGTGGCGAGTGCCGAGGACCTCGAGTCCGAGGTGTGACGCAGCGTCGCGAACGGCAGCGACGGCTTTGTCGTGTAATGCCGGGCTGGAGACGATGCCGCCGGGACCGACATCTTCGCGCGGCAATTCGAATTGCGGCTTGACAAGAATTAACAGATCGGCGCCGGCTTTGGCCGCGGCCAGCGCAGCGGGCAGAACTTTGCTGACGGAAATGAACGACACGTCGAACGCGAGAAGATCCACGAGCTCCGGAATGTCGCCAGCGCGCAAGTCGCGGGCATTGCGGGTGACGCGAGTGACGCGAGGATCTTTGCGCAGCTTCCAGGCCAATTGGTCGAGATTCACGTCGACGGCGTAGACGCGCGCAGCGCCGCGTTGAAGCAGGCAATCGGTGAAACCGCCGGTGGATGCGCCTACGTCCACGCAAACGCGACCGTGTGGATCGATTGCGAAGTCTTCCAGTGCACCCTCCAACTTGAGGCCGCCGCGGCTGACGAATTTGGCCGCGCGGCTGCTGACCTCGATGCGCGCTTCCGGCGAAAAGAGAGTGCCTGCTTTGTCGACGCGCGCGGCGTCGACCAAGACTTCGCCGGCGAGGATCATGGCCTGGGCCTTGGCGATGGAATCGGCCAGGCCGCGCTCGACGAGCAGGGCATCGAGGCGTTTTGGGGTGGATTTCGCGGTCATGGCACTCGAAGGCGATTAGGTTCGCCGAATTACGAGGTACTCCGCGATTTCGCGCAGGCGGCTTGCTCCTTCGTGGTAGGGAGCAAGCTCTGCGATGGCCTTGCCGGCGAGATCATTTGCGATTTCATGGGAGCGCGGCAATCCGTGAATCGCGGGATAGGTGGCTTTTTGCTGGGCGATATCTTTCCCCGCGGTCTTGCCGAGCGCGGCGGAGGATTCTTCGACGTCCAAAATGTCGTCGGTGACTTGGAAGGCCCATCCGATGGTTTCACCGAAGCGGCGGAGACGCGCGACGTCATCGGGGCCGGCGCCGGCACAGAGTGCTCCGGCTGTGACGGAGGCACGGATTATCGCGGCGGTCTTGGAGCGGTGGATGTATTCGAGCATCTCCGGTTCGATGCGCTGACGCTCGGCTTCCAAATCGGCGACCTGTCCGCCGACCATGCCGTTTACAGTGCCCGCGGCGCTGGCGACTTCTTTCACCATGGCGACGCACTGGGAAGGAGGGACGGGCGTTGTGCCGATGGTTTCGAACGCGAGAGTTAGAAGCGCGTCTCCGGCCAAGATAGCGATGGCTTCGCCAAACTTTTTGTGGCAGGTCGGTTTGCCGCGGCGCAGGTCGTCGTTGTCGAGAGCAGGCAGGTCGTCGTGGATCAGCGAATAGGTGTGGATCATCTCGATGGCGCAGGCGGGATGCAGAGCGGCGGCGACGTCGGGCGCGAAAACTCGCGCGGTTTCCAGGCAGAGGATCGGGCGGATGCGCTTGCCTCCAGCGAAGACGCTGTAGCGCATGGCTTGATGAATCGAAGCTGGGCGCGCGGATTCTTGCGGGAGGAGGCGCTCCAATGCGGCGTCGACGGCGAGGCGGTCGTCTTCAAAGAATGCGGGGAGTTTCATTGCGGCGGAAGTGGGATGGGGCATGAGAGTCGGGCCGGGCTCAAGCTTCGTTCTCTTTCCCTGGCTCTTTTTCTGGCTCGAAGGGCTCGGCGGCGAGTTTTCCGTCGGCTTTTTTCAGCAGAATCTCGACGCGGCCTTCGGCCTCTTCGAGCTGCTTCTGGCACTCGCGGGAAAGCGCCACACCTTCCTCGAATAATTTCATGGCTTCGTCCAGTGCAAGTTGCGGGCTTTCGAGGCGGCGGACCACTTCTTCGAGGCGCGCGAGGGACTTTTCAAAATCGGGCTTCTTGGGCGGCTCAGGTTTTTTTGCAGGCGTTGAGTTCACTAGAACACTTTCTTGCTGCATCTTTAGCAAGCAGCATTCTACGGCACGTCTTATATTGCAAACAATCTTATATCAACGGTATGGAATCACGGCGCGGGCTTCAGGGTCAAAATATGCTTCCGCGAATTCACTTCGGCGAGGTCGCTGAAGGGCTGGTAGATTGGGCGGCCCTCGTGCCAATATGGAAACTGATCGGTGTAGTGGGCGCTGCCGGGCTGACCGGACTGGCCGCCGGGAATGAGCATGATGGACTCGTCCCAATTTGCGAGATTGGCGACAAAACGCATGGCGGGGCCGTGATGTTTCGTGGCGGCACGCGGGCTGTAGGCGGTGCCGGATTGCGGCTTGTCCGTGATGCTCAGAAAAACTTTGAGCAAGCCGGAGCGGCCGAGCGGATGCACCATATCCAGCGCATCAAATTGCTTCCAGGCCCAGGCGTCGACGCGCGACTTCTTGCTCAGTTCCGTGAGGCGCGCGACGGCAAGGTCCGCGGCCGCGGCCAGCAACTCATCGTAGGTTTTGTATCCGACTGGCAGCCAGTTCGCGGGGCGGTCGGTTAGAATTTTCTGCAAGAATGTGGTGCTTCTCCATGAATACAGGCGTGTGTCTTTGCCGAGATATGGTTCGAGGAGAAGCGCAATCGCGGCGTGCCGTGTTTCTTCCAGGAACGAGACTTCCGGGGAGTCTGCGTCGGCGATGCCGTTCCAGTCCTTGAGACCGTTGATCAGTTTCTTGGTGCGAGCGCCTTTGGGCGGTGTTGTCTTCGCGGCGGAGGAAAGTTGATCGGCCAAGAACGCGTGGGGATAGCTGTAAGTGTCGGTCTGGACTTTGAGCATGTCCTCCGGGCGGAGGCCGCCTTTGTCGAGCAATAGATCGTAAATGCGCGCGGTGCGGTAGGGCTCCTCCCAGCGATCGGTGAGATATGGCTTGTAGTTGGGGCCGACGACGCGGGCGTTGGCGGTGACGATCAAACCGCTGTCGGGATTCAGCGCTTGCGGGAGTTGATCGAAGGGAAGGTAGCCGGTCCATTCGTAGTCGTCGGTGTCGCCGGGGACGGGAATATCGCCGTGACCTTTCTTGCGAATGGGGACGCGCGCGGCCATCACATATCCGATGTTGCCGTCGACATCGGCGTAGACGGCATTTTGCGCGGGTCCCCAGACGCGCTTCATCACATTGCGAAATTCTTCCCAATTCCGCGCTTTGCCCATCCAGTTGTAGGTGTTGGCGAGACCTCCGGGCTCGGTGGCGGTCCAGCGCAGGGCGTAAGCTTTGTCGGCGTCGCGGCGCACGATGGGGCCGTGGCGGGTCACCACCACTTTGAGGTGTTCGTCGGGGGCGCCCTTCACGCGAATCGTTTCGTCGAAGACTTGCGCTTTGGTCCATGAGCCGCGTACGCGGTATTCGTCGGGGGCGGCGGGATTGAAGGTTTCGATGTACAGGTCCTGCACGTCGGCGCCGTTGTTGGTGAAGCCCCAGGCGATGCGATCGTTGTGGCCGATGATCACGAGCGGCGCGCCGGGCAAAGTGAAGCCTTTGACGTTCCAGCCCGGTGCGGTGATGTGGACTTCGTACCAGATGGGCGGGAGCATCAGCTCGAGGTGCGTGTCGTTGGCGAGCAGCGGCTTTCCCGTAGCTGTATGCGCGCCGTTGACGACCCAGTTGTTGCTTCCCAAGCCGCGGCGAATTTCGTGCTGGATGTCGAACAGGGAATTGCGGGCATTTGCGGCCAGAGCCGAGGTTAGGTCTGGAAATCGAGCTGCGGGATCGGCATCGGCGGTGCGCGCCTTGAGCACCGCGTCCGGTTCCATGTCATCGTCATCATCGTCGTCGTCGGTCTGCACGCGAGTGCGTTGCGAGCCATCATTCGGGACGCTGGGATCGCCGATTACGAAATGGTCCATCGCGGCTTCGGGGGAGAAGAGCTCTTTGGCGCGCTCGGGGCCGACGCGCGCTGCGACGGCAGCGCGGTCCAACTCGCGCTCCCAGGTGTTGGTCAGGGTGCGGTACATGTAGGCGGAGATGGTGAGGCTGTCGACGGCCTGCCAGGGCTGAGGTTTGTATTTGAGGAGGGAAAACTCGAGCGGCAAGTGGTTGTCATGCTGTTCGATGAAGCGGTTCACGCCGCGGGCGTAGGCTTCCATGATGGCGCGCGAGTCTTTGTCCATCAGGCCGACCTCACGGTCGGCGGCGCGGCCAAATTGCATGGTGCGGAAGTCTTTGTCGATCGCCAGGGTCGATTTGCCGAGTATCTCAGAGAGCTGGCCGCGGGCGACGCGGCGCAGCAAATCCATCTGCCAGAGGCGGTCCTGGGCCATGACGTAGCCCTGCGCCTCGGCCAAATCTTCGACGGAATCGGCGCGAATGTGGGGGACGCCCCAGCGGTCGCGGTCGACGGTCACTTCTTTTTGCAGACCGGGCAGCGCCGCGCTGCCATCCAACTGCGGCAGCGGCTGGTAGACCAGCCACCAAATGAAAGCGCCTCCGAGAATCAGAACAATCCCAAAGACCCAAAACACAATCCGCAAAATCGTTCGCAAACCAACCCCTTAGTAAAGACGAACTGTGAGTTTAGAGTAGGCACCGGAGACACGCAACCGCGCGCTTGCGGAAGTGACTGTGTTTTGCCATCGCGGCAAGCGAAACGAGCGGCGGCATCATATTGGAGCGTCAGTCGGAAGCGGCGGCGAAGGGTACCGCGTTGGCGGTGGCGGGCGTAGGAAGCGCGAGGATTTGAGGCGGGGAGGCAGGCTTCAGAATCAGCGGCTTGCCGAGATAGGTGTCGAGTAGATGTTTTGCCGAGGCCAGGCGCGCGGCGTTCTCCGCAGAATCGACAAGCCCAGGAACGTGCAGCAGCACTGCGGCCGCGGTTTTCTCGACGCGAAAACCGTTGCAGCGTTCGATCTTGCACTTGCGCAGCCCGTGCGCCAGTCGAACGACTCCCGCCAGCGCTCGCACGTTGGCCTGCTGGTCTTCGTGCAATCGGGCGAAGGCGCTGTCCGTCCTCGTCTTGGGTTCGGAGCCGCGGTGATAACGAACCGTCCAGGCCAGAAGCTCCCATTCTTTGTGCGTCCAGGATGGCGGGGCAGGCCGCTCGAGCAAGAACTGGCGCACTGCCTTTTTGTGCGGCTTGCCGGTGCCCTTCAGGTTGATACCGCAGAGCCGCGCCGCTCCGCGTAACACCCGCCGCATGTCCCCATTGTCAAATACGGGAGCAGTGTGGGCGCGGCCCAGCGCATCGAACAATGCCACTGATAAGCGAGAAATGTGCGCGGCGCGGAGGGGATGCGCATCTGTAGCGCGCGCTGTGGCGCGAAGCCGGGCGATGGCGGCCGTTTCAAGGCGCTTGCCATGCGGCAGGGCTTGTTGCCACTGGCTCCAGACGCTGTCTTTTCCAATGGCCAGCTCACGATACTCCTGCAGACGCGCGCTACGCTGGCGCTCGATGGTGCGTTCCCACTCCGGCAGGAGCTCGGCGGCTTCGCCGTTCGCCTTCTGCTTGATAATCACCCGGAGCACGTCGAGATCGTGCACCTCGCCCAGGATGTCCTGGAGCTGCTTTAGATTCGCGCTCCACGCTTCGTACTGCTGGGGCAGCAGGCTCTCCACTGTGTAGCGGAATTTCTTCAAGCCGATGCGAAGTCCGTGCCACGTGGCCGGCTTGTCCGCGCGCAGGGCCTTGGCGTGCAATTCCTTGGCTTCATTCAGGCGCTCGACGGCCAGGCATTGCGCGGCGAGGCTGCCGGCGGGCACCAGGCGGATGCGCTTGCGGAGCTTGCGCTCCAATCGCGGCCAGGTTTTCTCGTCAAACTTACCGGCCAGGCGCAGGGCTTCCTGCAGCAGCTTGGGTTCCTTTTCCTGGAAGAAAGTGTGAAGGGTGACGCGAAGCTTGTCGTTTTCCGCGCCGTGTTCGGCTACCCACTCATCCATGATCTGCGTGTCGCGGAGTTCGCCAAGCTTGCGGAAAAGCTTCTTGGGCAAGCGGCGCATTTCGTGCCAGGCCGTATCGGGATCGACTTCTCTCATGACCGCGGCGACGGAGCGGCAGCGCCGGATGGCCACACGCAAATCGTGGACGGCGTCCTTGTCAGGCGCGGTTTGCAGAGCGTCCAGTTCCTTGGGAACCCGCTGCATCCAATGAGTGAGGCCCCGATGCTCCGGGGGGTTCCCGGGAATGGGGGACGCGGTAGCCATGTATGCCTCTTAAACCGTCCGGCACCGCGGTGGGACGCGGCCCCTACCAAACGGAACCTGACAGCGTATCCCTCTGTATTGGCGGAGTCCAGTGGGGCTGTGGAAAACTCAAGTGGCGGGCGGGCGAGTCTCTCGTGGGGCGCTGTAGAGTGCCTCAATGTCGACGCGAATGAGTTGAGCATAACGCTCGAGCAGGGTTCGCTTGGCGGCGCACCATTCCTGTGCCTCTGTTTGCTCTTTCCGGGCGGTTGCGAGCTGGGCTTGCACGGCTTCGAGCGCCGGGCCGCCCGGAACCTTTCGGACGCTAATGAAATAGTCCGGGTCAAGCGCGCGCATCCACATTTCGCGCGGCTTGCTGAGTTCTCTCCCCAACATTTCGGGCGCGAGACGCTTCATTGCTGCCACCAGCCCTTCGGGAGAGTACTCGCGGCCAACAGCGCGGACAGCCGCGCCTACCAAGTGGTGGGCTGTGAGGAAGCTGATGCCTTCTTCACGAACGAGAGTGTCCGCCAACTCCGTGACACAGAGAAAACTGCCGCAAGCCCGAAGGCGCATCCGCTCGCGATCCACTTCGACATGGCTGATAATGCCGGCGAAGAGGCGGAGCGCGCGCACGGCATCGGCGCACATGGAAAACACCAGTGGTTGCAGGTCATCCTCACTGTCCACGATGTCCGCGAAGGGAGTATTGTGCGCGCAAGTGAGCACGGCCTGGGCCTGGCTGAATGCCTTACTCGCCAGGATGCGCACGTGCTCCAATGCGACAGGATTGCGTTTCTGCGGCATGATGCTGCTGATCTGGACGAATGCGTCGCTCAAGCGCAGAAAACCGAACTCGTCCGTGCACCACAGCAGCAGGTCCTGGACCAGTCTTCCCAAATTGAGCGCCAGCACGGCAACGGCCGAGGCAGCTTCTGACAGATAGTCGATGGCCGCGATCGCGCCGTAGGAGTTTACCTGCATCCCCTCAAAGCCCAGCAAACGGGCCGTGTAATCGCGATCGATGGGAAAGCCAGTGGTCGTGATGGCGCAGGCTCCCAGGGGGTTCCGATTGACGGTAGCAAAAGCGGCGCGCAACCGCAGGATATCGCGACCCAGGAATTCGACGGCGGCGAGCAAATAATGAGCAAGGGTGGTCGGCTGCGCCGGCTGCGTGTGCGTGTAGGCGGGCATGACAGTTCCCACGTGTGCCGCGGCGAGATCGAGCAGCACACTGCGGGCGTCCGCGGTTTCTGTTGCTATTTCTAAGATCTCCCGGCGCAGGCACATGCGGTACATCGTCAGGTCAATGTCGTTGCGGCTGCGCGCCGTGTGGATCTTGCCCGCCACCTCTTCGCCGCAGGCCTGCACAAGCAGGTCTTGCACGTGAAAAAATAGGTCCTCGCAGCGGCCGTCGTAGCGCGCCGCCAGAATCTTAGGATGATCGAGCCGGGCGATTGCTTCAAGGCACAGGCGGGCATCCGCTGTCGGGATAATGCCTTGGCGGGCAAGCATCAAAGTATGAGCCGAGTGGATTTCGAGCAGCGCGTCCAGAAAATACTTCTTGGCATCTTCGAAATTCACTGCCAGAACAGTTTCAGAATAAACGCGAGCGGGAAAGCGTTCGGTGGAATTCGGCGGTGATTCGGAGGGGTGCGGGGGCTCCTTCAACGTGCGCGCCCCTCCACCCAACAGAACTCAGAGCTATCGGCCGCCAGGCGCGCAGCGCCGGGCCTGGAGAAAATCATCCTGAATGCCTCCTGTTTTGGGCACGCTCCAACATCAGTCTAGCAGCGGCGCCGGAAAACATCGAGCGACGCTACCATCTCACTCCCAGCCCAAAATCGAGAATTCGTCCCTGGAGCACGGTGGCCGAGGGTCTGCCGAAGCTCGACGGAAAACTGGTGACCTGCCCGCAATGCGTGGGGTCCAAGGCAAAATTATTGGCAGACTTTGGGCACCCGTTGGTATCTACAACAACCCCCGCGGCGTTCAAGCTAGTAACGTTCGGATGGTTGAAAATGTTGGTGGCCTCAGTCAAGAACTGCGCCCTGATGCGCTCCTTCAGCGTGAAGAGCGTCCGCGTGTAGCGCAGGTCAAACTGGACAATCTTCGGCCCGCGGAGGGTGTTTCGCCCGATATTGAGCGGCCGCGTTATGCTGGTTACGAGCAAGTCGTTGTTGAGGTTGGCGTTGGCAGTGACGTTTTGCTGGTCACCCGAAGCGATGTTCGTCAACACCGCAAACTCGTTGTCGTTCAACAAACGATTCGCAATGGAGTTCTCAACCTTCGCACGGGGTGACCACACCGTGCTGGCCGTGAAGGACTGCGGCCGATTGATATAGCTGTTGCCGCGGTCGCGGAGCCGGTTCGTCGGATCTTCGACGTAGACCAAGTTCTGCTCAAAGCCGTTGACGTCGGGAGCGTCGCTGATGGTATGCGAAAAGATGTAGGCCGCGCTCGCCACCAACCCGCGTGAGAAGCGGTGCTCGTAATTGATCTCCAGCGCGTTATACCTTGAGCTGGCGCCCACATCTTGTAAAGTTACGTTGTTAAACGCCGGATTCGCACGCGGGGCGTTCGCCCGTGGATCGAACACCGGCCGGCCATCGAGCAGGAAGCCCAGCGGATTAATCAAGTTGGTGTTATGCAGCCACTGCAATTGCCGCCCACCCGTGTTCACGTACGCGAACGTCACGGCATCATTCTTGGAGAGCTCGCGTGAAACCTGGAGCGTGGTGGTCAGCGCGTAGGCATTCTTGAAGTTCGGCGTGACCGTAAATACCGACGGAGTTGCCGGGGCCGTCGCCGTCGTCAACGGCTGCGGAAAAGAAGGAGATCCCGCCGACGAAGGAGAAAGCGACGCGTTGAAGGAGCGGCCGGAACCGTCGTTCGACAGAGCGTTGAACCAAAGATTGGTCGGCGGGGCGTCGTAGAACATCCCCCACGATGCGCGCACGACGGTCTTGCTGCCAAGCCTCCAGGCCAAGCCCAGGCGCGGCGATACGTCGCCGGCAGGATTGTGAAAGTCGCGCGAGAAGGGGAAAGGAGCGGCCGCGTTCGCGTTCGGCGATAGGAAACGGTCGTAGCGAATGCCGTAGGTCACCAGCAGTGATGGCCGAAGCTGCCAACTATCCTGCGCGAAAAAATTGAAGAAATTGGAAATGTAACCTACCCGCGTGTTACCTATCAGCGCATTCACTGTGTCATAGGACTTCGGGTTCGCGCCGCTCACCGCCGCCTGGTAAGCCGCAATCGTTTTAAAGACATATTGCGTGAAGCTGTCTCCTTCTTGCACGTCGATGATGCGCGAGTAGCCGAAACCCGCCCTGAAGGTGTGCGGGCCACGGATGTAGGTGACGTTATCATTCCAGCTGGGAATCTTTTCGGCGAAAACGTCTCCTACTGAAATGCTTCCGTTAAAATTCGTCGCGACTCCTGGGATACTGACGGCCGGACCGGAGCCCGTCAGCGAGCCTGGAATGTGTTTCTCGTTGCGGTAGGGATAAGAGAACCGGAACTCGTTGAGAAACTCCGGTGAAATCGTGCTGACCCACTGCAATCCTCCGACGTGCGCGCGGTCCCTGAAGTCCGCTTCGGCAGCGAGCAGGTTTAGCCCGCCCACGGCGGTATTAAAGGGATACTCGTTCCGGAAGTAGTTGACGCGAGCAAATACACGATTCTTTTCATTTATGTTCCAATCGGCGCGGACGTCCAGGAACTGCGCATGCTGCACGGAAGGCGCCGTTCCGAATTGCGTGGACGGAACGCCGATGGCCTGAAGGGCTGCCTGGTTTGCCGCGCTGACCGTAATTGGAACAGGAAGCGCACGGTACAGATGCTCGTATGCTCCGAAGATGAAAAGTTTGTCTTTCTTGATGGGACCTCCGGCATTCATGCCGTAGGAATTCATCAGCAAGTTGGGCTTCGGCAGCGTCGGAGAGAGGAGAATTGGCCGCGCTGTGGTGTCCACCGGCCCACGGATCCATTGAAACATGCCATGGACTTTGTTGGTGCCCGAGCCGGTGATGACGTTATAGATGTTGCCCGTGGTGCCGCCAAACTCTGGAGCGAAGCTGTTACTCACGGTCTGGACTTCGCTTACGTAAACGGACGAAATCGGGAACAGGCGAAGGCCGTAGCGATCACTCTCTGTGTCCACCATTCCATCCATCTGGTAGTTGATGCGATCCACGAAGCCATTGGTGTTCAACGTGCGCGGGATGCCCAGCTCTGGGTTGGGGTGCCCGCTGACGCCGGGCTGGAACATAATCCAGTTGTAGGGGTTCCGCGAGGTCAGCGGCAGGTTTTCTATCTCCACTTGACTGATTGTGCGGCCGATATTGGTTCTCGCCGGGTCCACGACCGGCGCTCCGCCGCTAACTTCGATCGACGTGCTCACTGCGCCCAACTTGAGGCCACCGTCAACAACAGCCTCCTGGCCTGCTTGGAGGACGATTTCAGTGAACTTAAGGGTGGCGAAGCCGTCCTTCATTACAGTCACGGTGTACGTCCCGAGCGGCAGGGAGGCGATCACATAGTAGCCGTCTTCGGCGGAATCGACGCTGCGCGAGTATCCCGTTGCGTTATTGACCGCCGTGGCTTTGGCGCCGGCTACCGGTTGGTCGCTCGGGTCGCTGATGCGGCCGCGAATGGTCGCGTTGATCGATTCTGATTGCGCCCGGCTGGCCGGCACGCAGGTCAAGAAGAGCAGGGCCACTGCTGTCACAAAACTCAATCTATAAAAGCAGACCAAAAGAAACCGACGCTTTTTATTGTTCACTTTGATCACCCCCCTGGTGTTATCCCCGGATCCAACTTCGTAACGTAGTTTACGATTTCTTCGAGCTTTCGAGGAACAAGGATTTTAGTCGGACTCGTGAGACCGGCGAGCGTTTCAATAATAGCGTTGAAGTTCAGAGCGGAGGTATCGGCACAAAAGGGCAGCTTGGCGGTGCACATCTCACGTTTTTCAGGCTGACCGCGGTCACATGTCGAGCCTATTTCCAAGTTTTTCGCGACTGTGATACTTTTCTAGCAGGCCCGGAGTGGCGGAACTGGCAGACGCAGCAGACTCAAAATCTGCCGGAGCTTTGCTCTGTGTGGGTTCGACTCCCTCCTCCGGGACCATTTCTTCAGGCCTCCCGCTTACCTGTTTTAACCCAGCGCAGTACTGCAAGGGCACTACTCCCGCGAATAGGCAATTGCGAGCCGCCAGTGACCTTGCGAGAATAACGAAATGGTGGAACAGGTCGAAGTCTTGGAAATTGTCCCACCCGCCGCAAAGTCTCGCGCTGAACACGTGGGAGCTCTGATCTGTTTGGCGTTTGCCGCCAACATCTTTCTCAGCGCCTTTCTCCTTTTTCAGGTGCAGTTAATCATTGGCAAGTACATTTTACCGATGTTCGGTGGTGCTCCTTCGGTCTGGACCACGTGCATTTTGTGCTTTCAGGTGTTGCTTTTAGCCGGATATAGCTACTCGCATCTCCTCTCGCATCGACTGCAATTGCGTGCTCAAGGTACCATCCACGCCATTTTGCTCGCTGCTGCGCTGCTATTACTGGTATTTCTGTGGCTGCGATGGCCCACACCAATTACTCCCGGAGTGGACTGGAGGCTACAACCGGCCGACAACCCAGTATGGAAGATTTCGAAACTGCTCGCAGTTACCGTTGCCGTTCCGTTCTTTCTTTTGTCCACTACAGGCCCGCTCTTCCAGAACTGGTTCGCTCGGATAGATGCCGGCCGGTCACCGTATCGCCTGTACGCGCTTTCGAACGCGGGCTCTCTGTTAGGGTTGGTCAGCTACCCGTTCTTGTTCGAGTGGATTTTCACTTTGAAGCGCCAAGCGCACCTGTGGTCCTCGGCGTACATAGTGTTCGCTGCTATATCACTTGTGCTTGCCTGGCGGGTCAGTGCGTACTCGCAGCCGGCCAGCACGGAATCGACAGGAATGGGCAGCCCTTCTGCTGCTGAGCTTTCAGGCAAAGCTGATGCCGCTCTGCCGTCTTGGTCGCGTTGTCTGTTGTGGGTCGGGTTGAGCGCGTGCTCCTCCATGATGCTCCTTGCGGTCAACAACTTGCTCTGCCAGGATCTCACGTCTCTACCCTTGCTTTGGGTGTTTCCGCTCGGGCTCTATCTTTTGTCGTTTATCGTCACATTTGACAGCAATCGCTGGTATCGGCGGGTAGTTTTTTGGCCCATCTATTTTGTTGCTGTAGGCCTTAGCCTCCGACCGAAGGCACTGGGTTTTCATGGCGAAACTCCCGACACGCTCCTGCAGATGGCCCTCTATTGCTTCGCGTTGTTTTCCGTCTGCATGGTCTGCCACGGGGAGCTCGCGCGCTCCAAGCCTGCTCCGCGCCACCTGACCTCGTTTTATCTTTTGGTGGGCACTGGAGGGGCCATCGGCGGACTCTTTGTTGTGCTGCTGGCTCCCGTTTTATTCAGCGGCTTCTGGGAATTCCGCGTTGCACTACTGGCTTGCGGGTTTCTGCTCTATGCTGCGTTTTGTTTGCAAGACCGTAGCGGCTGGCTCGACAACATTTCCTGGACCCTTGCAACGGCCATTCTGTTCACGTTCTTTGTGCCACATCTCGTTCATTTTCTTCCTAGCGTTGCCTCGCTGTCGTTTCTCAACAAGGAATACTACACAGGAGCGCTCGCCGCAGGTGTTCTGGCAGCTTGTTATTTGTTGCAAAGGCGTGCGAAGCGTCCGCTGCAGTCCAGAGAGGCTCCAAGACTTTCATGGCAGGCGCTGGCCTCTCTGGTCCTGCTGGGACTTTTCGGGTTTCTCACTTACGCATACACGATTCGAGCAGGCCGCAACGTCCTCTATCGCGAGAGAAACTTCTTCGGCGTCAAGTATGTATTGGAACTCCCAACTACGGTTGATCTTATGGCTGGCAGCACCATTCACGGCGTGGAGGTCAAAGATCCTGCCCAACAGAAGTTGCCTACATTGTATTACCGCAGGGACAGCGGCATCGGTTTGCTTATGCGCAGCTATCCTAGGGGAGCTTCGGAAGAGCAGAATCTACGGATCGGTGTAATCGGGCTTGGAATTGGCACATTGACCGCTTACGGCCGCGCAGGTGACTATTTTCGTTTCTACGAGATTGACCCAGCGCTGTTGCCGCTTTCGTTCGCTCCGAAACCTTACTTTCACTTTCTAAAGAACACAGCCGCGACAGTCGACATCGTCATGGGGGACGCGCGGCTTGCTCTGGAAGGTGAGGCCATGCGAGGCAGCCTGCAGGGATTTAATATTTTCGTCGTGGACGCTTTCAGCAGCGACGCTGTTCCGGTTCACCTGCTAACCCGGGAGGCTATGGAGCTATACCTCCGGCATCTGCGACCGGACAACGGTGTTTTGGCCTTTCACGTCTCCAGCCGTTTTGTCGACTTGGCTCCCGTAATCGTCGGCCTTACGGACGCGTATCACCTGCACGCTGTGCAAGTCCACGATGATTACAGTCTCTGGATTCTTGCTTCGCAACATCCTGACATGCTCCACATGGGCTATCTCGAGGGGCGTACGGCTGCCGTTGCCACCAAGCGTAAGCCGCTGCTTTGGACGGATGATTACAGCAACGTCGCAGCTGTTCTGATCCGTTAATCGGCGCATAGACCAGATATTTCGCCTAGGCTCGGTGGCCACCCCCACCCAGATTGTCTATTTCTCCGTGAATCCGAGAGCGTCACAATGACGGAATCGGAGTAACTTTGGATTCATGGATATCGTAAGACGGAGTAGCCGGTCGTCTCCGAGAGTTTTATGGCATTGCTCAAAAATTGCTATCTTTGGAAGCGAGCTGCTTCGGCCTATCAGTGTGGTACCAAACATAAGAGAAGCGCGCGGTGAATTGAATCGGTTTAATATTGGCGAAGTTTCTCGGAGACGGCCTGATTCAGTTTAAGGCAGAAGCGGTGGGGAGAACTTATGTCACGTCGTTGTTGCCTTGTTCTAACGTTGGCTGCCGGCTCGCTTTTGACCGGGCGCGCCGCCTTTGCCGCGGATGGGCCATCGAAAATCTTTCTGCACAAGGATTGGCAAATTCAATCGTCCTGCGAAGCGAAGGCCAGCGGCGCGGAGATTTCGACAGCGGGCTTCGACGCGAAGGGTTGGCATCACGCCGATATTCCCGCTACGGTGGTGGGCGCGCTGGTCACAGACAAGACGTATCCCGATCCGGATTACGGAACCAACTTGCGTTCCTTTCCGGGTTTCAACGACGACCCGCAACACTTCTTCTCGAATCTGGACATGCCCAAGGGCAGCCCGTTTCGCTGCGCGTGGTGGTTCCGGACGGAATTGTCGGTGCCGGCTGAAGCGGAGCACAAAACGAATTGGCTTGATTTTCTGGGCATCAACTATCGCGCCAACGTTTGGATCAATGGGCAGAAAATCGCCGACGCCAATGAGGTGGCCGGCACGTTCGCGACGTTCGAATTCAACGTGAGCAAGGCTCTTCACCCTGGCAAGACCAGCGCTTTGGCAGTGGAAATATTCGCGCCTGGGAAGAACGATCTGGGAATTACATGGGTCGATTGGAATCCGACGCCACCGGACAAGGACATGGGTATCTGGAAAGACGTGTTTCTTAGGTCCAGCGGCGACGTTTCGCTGCGCAATCCGTTCGTGTCCTCGAAGCTCGACGCCGACTACAAAAACGCAGCGCTAAGCATCAGCGCGGACCTGCGGAACGTCTCGAATCATGTCGTCAGCGGCGTGCTGCGCGCGGAGGTAGATGGAAAGCAAGTGAGCCAGCAGGTTTCGCTGAACGCTGGCGAAACACAGGCGGTGAGTTTCGCGCCGGAACAATACGCGCAGCTCAGGTTGGAAAACGCCAGACTTTGGTGGCCCCATGCGATGGGCGATCAGAATCTCTATACCGTGAAACTTTCGTTTGATATTTCCAACGAAACTTCGGACTCCTCTACGATCACGTTCGGAGTACGCGAAGTCACCTCCGAGTTGACCGACAAGGGTTACCGCCTGTTCAAGATCAACGGGCGCAGGATTTTGATTCGCGGAGCGGCGTGGGCGCCGGACCTCTTGTTGCGATGGTCTTCCAAGCGCGTCGACGCCGATTTGAATTACGTTCGCGACATGGGCTTGAACACGATCCGATTGGAAGGGCGCATTGACCGCGAGGAGTTATACGAGAAGGCCGATCGCCTGGGAATTTTGGTGATGCCGGGATGGACTTGCTGCGACGCCTGGGAGAAATGGAGCAACTGGAAGGAAGAGCAGCACAAAACCGCCGCGGAATCGCTGCGCAGCCAGATTCGCATTCTGCGCAATCATCCCAGCGTATTTGTGTGGCTGTATGGAAGCGACGGGCCACCACCGGCGAACGTGGAGAAAATGTATCTCGCCATCCTGAAGGAACTGCAGTGGCCGAATCCTTCGATTTCGTCGGCTAGCGCAACGGCGACCACGGTAACGGGAGACTCCGGAGTAAAAATGACCGGGCCTTACGAGTACGTGCCGCCGGTTTACTGGCTCACGGACACTAAGGCTGGCGGAGCGTACGGATACAACACGGAGACCAGCCCTGGGCCGGCAATTCCGCCGCGCGAATCGCTCGAGCGGTTCATTCCCAAAGAACATCTCTGGCCGATTGATGATGTCTGGAATTTCCACGCGGGAGGCGAACGGTTCACGACGGTCAACGTGTTCACCGATGGGTTGAACCTCCGCTATGGTACGGCGACTTCGCTCGACGACTACCTGCGAAAGGCGCAAGCGGTGACGTACGACGGCGAGCGGGCGATGTTCGAGGCTTACGGACGCAACAAATACACCGCGACGGGAGTGATTCAGTGGATGCTGAACAATGCCTGGCCGTCGTTGATCTGGCATTTGTACGACTATTACCTGGTGCCCGCGGGCGGCTACTTCGGCACCAAGAAGGCTATGGAGCCGATTCATGTCCAGTATTCGTACGACGACAATTCCGTTGCAGTGGTGAACAGCACGTACGAAGGCGTCAAAGGCGTGAAAGTCAGCGCCAAACTCTACAACCTCGATGCCACGGAAAAAGGTTCCCGCGAGGGGATGATGAACGTCGCGCCGGACAGCAGCACCAAGGCGTTCGATTTACCGAGAGTCGAGGGCCTGACCGCGACGTATTTCTTGCAGTTGCAGCTGCACGACGCTGCGGGCAAGCAGCTCAGCGACAATTTTTATTGGTTATCGACCAAGGCGGATGTTTTGGACTGGAAGCACAAGAAGGACACGGTGTATACGCCGCAGGCGGAATTCGGCGATCTGAGCGGGTTGAACACGCTGCCGGAAGTAAAGCTGGAGGTTAAGTCCTCGAGGGAAGAGCAGGGCAGCAAGGCAGGTGTCCGCGTGTCCGTGCGCAATCCGAGCGGCAGCATCGCGTTCATGGTGCATCTGCGCGTCACCAAGGGAAAGGGTGGAGAGGATGTGACACCCATTTTCTGGGCCGATAATTATTTTTCTCTGCTGCCGGGAGAAGAGCGCGAAGTCACCGCTAGCTATGATCCTTTGGATCTGAACGGCAAAGACGCGGTCCTGGAAGTGGGCGGATATAATATTGCGTCGCAAAGCGCTGAAGTGCGATGAACCTGCCGTCTTCCATGGACACAAATAGTGCGCTCGGCTGACAGCAACTTGACTTCGCTGTGACACCACGCGTTCCGCGGAAACTTACAGTGATGTTGGCGACGGGCTGATTGCGTTACGCAGCGCCGCTCTGGCCGGTGTACGAGTGTGCGAACGCCCGTTTGCAAACACTCGATTCGATTTTTGAAAAGGAGAAAGAGATGAAGAAAGACGGAACTGTATTCAGCGGCCGCAATAATCGGCGGTCGTTCTTGAAAAATGGCATGGTCGCGGCAGGTGCAGCGACCGCGGGAGTAGGACTGGTTTCCGGTCCGGCTGCCTTCGCCGAAGCTGAAGACCGTGCCCCGATCAGCAAGGGTGACATCGCGATTTTAACGTTCCTCAGCGCTTTGGAGCAGGTGGAAGCCGATCTGTGGATTCAATACGCGGAACTCGGCGGACCGACTCCGAAGGTGCCCAGCTCCATAGGTCTATCTGGGATCGATCTGCAACTCAATGGCAAGGCAATCAGCACGGGCCTTGCCTCAGGCTACGTTACTGCTCTGCAGGTCCTCGATGGCGATATGCCCCAATACATCGCGGACAATACGGATGACGAGATCAGCCATCATCGATTCCTGAACAACTATCTGCAATCAAAAGGCGCCCAACCCATCGACCTAAGTCACTTTGCGATTTTGCCGCCCAGTAGGGTGACAGGAGTGCCGCAGACTGGACGGCTCACGAATCTGAGGCAACTGACGGTTGACACGAGTTGGTGGACGCGTTATCGCCATGCGAACCAGAATCCCGACTTCGCAGGCAAATTCGAGAATGCCGTGCCCGATCTCGCCAAGGGGCAGCACCCGGCTATTCCGCAAACCGATGCCGAGGCCGCACTCAACGCGGACGGCACCATTCCCAATCACCTTCAGGCCATTGCGAACACTGCGGGATTCCACTTTGGATTTATCGAGCAGGGTGGCAATAGCCTTTATCCGACGCTGGCTCAGAAAGTAACTAACCTGGAAGTTTTGCGGGTTCTTCTCAGCATCGGCCCGAGCGAAACCATGCACTTCCAGGTCTGGCACGACAAAGCCGCAAACGCGCCCAACATCACCGACGGCAACCTCTCTTTCCCCAACCTCAATAGCGGGGTCGATCCCACCACTGGCGCGACCGGCTCAATAGGCGGCGGCGAAACAGTTGCCGATCTATTCCAGACCAACCTGATCATGCCGGAACCAACATTCTTCCTGGACTCGAAGTTCGGACCCGTGTCCATTATTCGTCCTACGAGCGAAGCCGGTGGTGGGGGCGCGATGGCAGCGGTTCAGAGCTTCGTCGACGACGGGCTCTTCATCGATCCAGCAAACAACAAGAGTACTGGCATCGTCGCGGTACTCAAGCGCTTGGCAGAGGAAGCTGACGACGCGCGCCGCAGGTTCTAACGGCATTCCCGCCGTAATCCTGCAACCACGTAACGCAAGAGGGCCCGGGCTGGTTCGGCCTGGGCCTTTTGCGTTTTGCTCTTAGTTGTCTTGCGGGCAGGGTTCGGGCAATATCCGTTGCCATGACTCTCCGGCCTTCTCTCGCCCTGCTTTTAGGTTTCGCGCTTTCTTGCTGTTCACCTGTATTCGCCCAGTATCGACAGATTGCTGCCTCGCCTAGCGGAGCTGCGGAGGCCGCCGCAAAGCCCGTTGACAAAAAACTTGCGGCCGACATCCTAAGCCGTATCCAGAAAAGTGGGGCGGATGTTGGCGTGGCGTTTCGCACCCTCGACGGCAAGATCGAATGGTTCTCGCGCGCTGATGACGTGTTTCACGCCGCCAGCACCATGAAGATTCCAGTGATGATCGAGCTGTTTCATCAAGTGCGCGAGGGCAAGCTCGAGCTCGACGAGCCGCTGCCTATCAAGAACGAGTTTCACAGTTTGGTCGACGCCTCGATCTATACGTTGGATCCCGCTAACGATTCGGAAACCGATCTGTACAAGGCTGTCGGGCAAACGCGCACGCTGAACCAGCTTTGCGAGCTGATGATCACGGTCAGCAGCAATCTTGCGACGAACCTCCTGGTGGAGAAGCTCGGAGTGGACAATATTCGCGCCACGGTACACGCGCTCCACGCCGACGGCATGAGCGTGCTGCGCGGGGTCGAAGACAACAAGGCCTACGAGAAGGGTATGAACAACACTACCACCGCACGCGGCTTGCTGATCCTCCTTGATGCAATCGCCAGGGGCCAGGCCGTCGACCCGGACTCTTCCCGCCAAATGGTGGAGATTCTGGCGCGGCAAAAATTCAACGAGGCTATTCCCGCCGGGCTGCCTTCCGGTACGCGCGTAGCCCATAAGACCGGAGAGCTCCCCAAGATCCATCACGACGCGGCGATTATCTATGCACCCCGCCCGTTCGTCCTAGTGATTCTGGTGCGCGGCCTGGCGGAATCCAAAGACAGTGCGGCACTTATGGCCGATATAACCCGCCGGACTTACCTATCGGCCCGATAAATACATCTCCAGGGCGACTCACAACATCAAAAGCACTAGAATGGGTACCGCGAGGGGCGCGATCCTCTGATCAGAGTTTTCAATGATCAAGGTACTCGGATTACCTCGCGCATCATGGTCGGAGAGGGGAATCATAATGAAGCGTTTCGCACGTTTTGTTGCCACAGCCGCCCTGGGTCTTCTGTTCGTTGCAATCGCGGCGGCCGATACCTTGGAATTGAGGGATGGGCGCGTCCTGCAGGGCCGCTACCTTGGCGGCACGCAGGCAGTCCTGCGTTTTGAAATAAATGGCAATGTGGAAGCATTCAGCGTCAACGATGTCGTGGCATTAACCTTCACGCGCGGCGGCAACGCCGTTGCCGCTCCGTCGTATGCTCCGGCTCCCGCGCCGGTTGCTCAGGCGCAGCCTCTTACTGCGGGCGGCACCGTCACGATTCCCGCGGGCGAAAGCATTTTGGTGCGCATGATTGACGGCGTCGACTCGTCGAAAAACCATGTCGGCGACATCTTCCACGCTAGTCTCGAAACCGATGTGACCGTGAACGGGGTGTTGGTGGCTCGCAAAGGTACGGATGTGTATGGCCGTCTGGCCGAAGCCAAAGAAGCGGGTCATCTCGCCGGCAGTTCCGAGTTGCAACTCGAGCTGACGCGCATGGTGATTGATGGCCGTGACTATCCGGTGGTCAGCAGCGACTACACGCTGCAGGGCAAAGGGCGCGGCAAGAACACCGCGGAGAAAGTCGGCGGCGGCGCGGCTCTGGGAGCAATTATCGGGGCCATCGCCGGAGGCGGCAAGGGTGCGGCGATTGGCGCGGGCGTCGGCGCCGGGGCCGGAGGAGCCGTGCAAGTGCTCACCCGCGGCCAGCAAGTGAAAGTACCGAGCGAAACGTTGCTGGAGTTCCGCCTACAGCAGCCTGTGACGGTTGCCTCGGCGCAGCGCTAGGCTGAGTAGCCGCAAGTCATTCATTGTGCCGCCCTTGCCGCATCTGGCAGCAGGGCTCTCACTGTGACGCTTGTTTTCGGCTAATTTAAGAGAACGCGCTCGAACCTTCCGAGGCCGCAAACTCTGTCAACCAACAATCCGCATCTCTGTGCCGCCACGCTTGGGTATAATCGCCCCTCATTTGTATCTGAGGAGGTTTTATGGCTGAGCCGTCTTATGAGGAGTTGAAAGCCCGCTTGGCGGAGCTCGAAAAGCAAGGAGGGAGCCGCCGCACTGGTCAGCTTGATTTCCGCGTCGGCGAAAAGGGGGGCGTTAGCGTCTATGGTCTCGGGCGCTTTCCGGTCACGCTCTATTACGAGCAGTGGACCCGGCTTCTGGAGGCCAGCACGCAACTACGCACTTTCCTGGAGGAGAACAAGGCCGCGGGCAAACTCAAGCTCAAGGAGAAGTAGTGAGGAACTTTCTCGCTGGCATCGTGGTCGCCGCGGTCGTGCTCATTCTCGGTGGTCTCGCTTATCTCCGGCTCGGGTTCGCGGAAGTTCGCGCTGATCTTCCTCCGTCACCTTGGGAAAGGACCCTGATGTTTTCCGCAGTGCATGCTTCCGTACGCCGGCGTGCGCCGGAGATGCCCAACCCAGTGGCGCCGACGGATGAAAATCTAATCGCCGGCGGAAAGATTTACCTCAATGAGTGCGCGGGATGCCACGGGACTCCTGGCAAGCCGGATTTAGGAGACGTCTTGTATCCGCCCATTCCGCAGCTTCCTATGACGGGGACGGAGTACACGGAAGCGCAAATTTTTTGGGTCGCCAAGCATGGCATCCGCCTTTCCGGGATGTTCGCCAACGGCAAATGGGATTCCAACCAAAAGCTATGGACCGCCGCCGCCTACATCAAACGCATAAAATCGCTTCCTCCCCGAGTCGAGCAAGAGCTCGCCAAACCCGAGCCGCCAAAATAGGAGTGGCGATGAGATTAAGGTCTCTTTTGATTTTGGGCCTGGAAACGTTCTGCCTCTTCCTCGCAGCGTGCTTCGTAGCAACGAGCTGCGTCGATGCACAAACGCCGTCGCCGGCTTTGCTCATTCTTGAGAAAAGCGACAGTACGCTGGCGATTGTCGATCCTGCGTCCCTGAAGATCGTGGGCCGCGTGCCTGCGGGACCGGATCCTCATGAGGTGGAATCGTCATCGGACGGCAAACTTACATATATTTCCAATTACGGCGGTTCGGACAGCTCTCTCCACACCATCTCGGTAGTCGATCTCACCGCTCAAAAGGCTCTGCCGCCCATTGATCTCGGTGCGCTGCATTCCCCGCATGGTTTGGCATTCGCTGGAGGCAAGCTGTATTTCACGGCGGAAACGAATAAGGTTGTCGGCCGTTACGACCCAGCGACGCAAAGTGTCGATTGGTTGATAGGCACAGGGCAGGACAGAACACACATGGTTGTCGTGTCAGCGCTCGATCGTGTTTTCACTTCCAACGTCGGCTCCGGAACTATCAGCATCATCGAACAAGTCTCCGCTCCAAGTCCCGGCCCTCCTCCGGGTGCGACACCGCCTCCTGGCGGTCCGCCGCCCGGGTCGGGCCCGCCGGGTGGTATCCCGAGGAATACTTGGCGGATAATAAACGTCACTGCGGGCCGAGGCCCTGAAGGATTCGACCTCTCACCCGACGGCAGGGAAATCTGGGCCGCCAACGCTCAGGACGGAACGGTGACCATCATTGACGTTGCGACCAAGAAAGCAACGCAGACTTTGCCGATTCCGGTAAGGGGCAATCGTCTGAA
>WNFD01001071.1_pt1 | contig 29364 bp, 26 predicted proteins | sample 5400491 | NCBI WGS metagenome assembly WNFD01 (sample SAMN13153343, study PRJNA577476) | soil metagenome | isolation source: 120 cm saprolite under Douglas fir tree site 2 hole 2 replicate 2 | place: USA:California | collected 2015-04-18
CGAATCCTGCGCCGCGCCCGACTCGCCGGCGCGATCGACGACTATAGTGATGAGGAGTTCGAGGCTATCGTGCACATGTTCATGGGCGCCCGCGGCTATCTGAGCCGCCGCTATTCCTACTCGCCCGACGGCGTGACCGCCGTGCCCGAGCACGTGATTTCCGCTTACACGAAGCTGGTCACGCGCGGGCTTTTCAAAGTTTCCTGCGACGGCAGCGATGAACACTGACGGCATCACTCTGGTCACGGGCGGCAGCCGCGGCATTGGCGCGGCGACCGCGACCCTGCTCGCGGAGCAAGGCAAGACGGTTGTCGTCGTCGACATCGCGCCGGAACCGCTTCCGGATACACATGCGATTCTGTGGCCCACACCGTTCGATGTGGCAAGCGAAGCCGCCGTCATCAGCGGCATCGCCGATATCGAGACGCGGCATGGTCCGATCGCCGGGCTCGTCAACGCCGCCGGCATCTTCGGCAAGATGCACCCGGTCGAACGTGTGCGAATGGAAAATTGGGATCGCGAGATCAACATCGATCTGCGCGGCACTTTTCTGGTGGCGCGCAGCGTCGGCGAGCGGATGGCCAAACGGCAGCATGGCGCGATCGTCAATGTCGCCTCGGTGGCCGGCATGACGTCCGGCCCCATTCACGCCTACACCGCCGCCAAGGCCGGCGTTATCCAGATCACGCAGACGCTCTCCGCCGAATGGGGTCGAGCTGGCGTGCGGGTCAATGCCGTCTCTCCCGGGTTCACCCGCACGGCCGCGCTGGAGGCCGGGATCGCGTCGGGCGCCTTGGACAAGGAGCGACTGGCACGCAACACCGCGATGAACCGCCTGGTCGAACCGATCGAGGTGGCGCAGGCGATCGCGTGGCTGCTATCGCCGGCAAGCAGCGGCGTCACCGGCATCAACCTTCCCGTCGATGCCGGCTTCATCGCGGGCTCGACCTGGGATGCCTACGGCGGGTTGCGCGAAGCACCGAGGAGTGAGGACGATAGCCATGAACGTTGAAGTGTCACGCGAGAGGCTCGACCTGTCGTCCACTGTTGCCGAGGGCGACATCCGCTGCCTGTTGATGGTGCTGATGCACATGACCGGCGACGAGCGCTGGCTGGAGCCGCCCTACAAGCCGAAGCGCGATGTCCGCCTGATTCCGGATCCCGATGCGGGCCTGCCACAGGAGATCCAGGACGAAATCCGCGCGGCGGTCGTAAACCTGTTCGCGCATGGCCATCCCAAGCCGGTCATCAGCGATCCCGGCGATGAGCTGATGCTGAGGATGATGCGCGCCTGCCTCGGCGAGAACGTCGCGCCTGAATACGCGCCGCTGATGCGCGAGGAAATGGGCTTTGTGGCGCGCGACGCCCGCTGGACCAAGACGCCATCCAACGAGACGCTAGTGCAACAGCATGTCCTGATCGTCGGCGCCGGGGTCTGCGCGGTCGCGCTCGGGGTCGCGCTTGGCCGGCTGGCCATCCCCTATACCATCGTCGAGAAGAACGACGAGCTCGGCGGCACCTGGTACATCAACCGCTATCCCGGCTGCGGCGTCGATACGCCGAACCACTCCTATTCCTATTCCTTCGGCTCACGAAATCCCTGGACCCGCTACTTCTGCCAGCGGGAGGAACTGCTCGATTATCTGAAGAAGGTCGCGGCCGAGTATGACATTCGCAGGCATCTGCGGCTCAACACCGAGCTGACCTCGTCACGCTGGGACGAGCGCAAGCGGCACTGGATCTCCACGCTTAGGACCGGGGATGGCGAGGAGACATTCGAATCGACGGCACTGGTCAGCGCGATCGGCCAGCTCAACGATCCCTCGCGCGCGCATTTTAGGGGCGAGGAGGATTTCAAAGGCACGATCCTGCATTCCGCGCTGTGGTCGAACGACATCAGGCTCGATGGCAAGCACGTCGCAGTGATCGGCACCGGCGCGACCGCGATGCAATTGGTGCCGTCGATCGCTGACCGCGTGGCGTCGGTCACCGTCTATCAGCGCACCGCGCAATGGTCGCGGCCGGTGAACGGCTATTCCGATCCGCTGGCGCTACGGCGACGGCCTGCTGCCATTCCTGCGCAAGGACCCCGCCTGGCCCTATCCCGATCGCGCCGTCAACAAGGGCAATGACCGGCATCGTCAGGAGCTGACCGATTTCATCCTGTCGGAATTGAAGGATCGTCCCGACCTGATCGAAAAATGCGTGCCGAGCTATCCGCCCTACGGCAAACGGATCCTGCTCGACAATGGCTGGTTCAGGACGCTGACGAAGCCGAACGTCGCGCTTGTCACCGACACAATCGACCATTTCAGCCGCGACGGGATCGTGACCGCGGACGGACAATCGCGGCCCGCCGATATCATCGTGATCGCGACCGGCTTCAAGGTGACCGAAATGGCCGCGCGTCTCAACATCACCGGCCGTGACGGCAAGGACCTCCGAGCGGCTTGGGCCAACGACAACCCGACCGCCTATCTCGGCCTGACCGTGCCGGATTTTCCGAACTTCTTCTGCATGCTGGGGCCGAATTCCGGCCCTGCGCATGGCGGCAGCGTGATCTTCCAGTCCGAATGCCAGAGCCGCTACATCTCAGCCTGCCTCGTCGACATGATCGAACGCGGTGTTGCTGCGATCGACGTGCGGCCGGACGTGCTTGAGGATTATGTCCGCAAAGTCGACGCCGAGCATGAAGCGATGATCTGGACGCATCCGGGCATGACGACCTACTACCGCAACAAGAGCGGCCGGGTGTTCTCCGCGATGCCCTGGCGATTCGTGGACTACTGGGCCATGACCCACGATCCGGATTTCAGTCAGTACCGCCTGACGATCGCATGAGGCGTCAAAGGGCCGCGGCGATCAAATTTGATTGCGGCTGATGATGGACATCCACCTGTTCATCGGTCCGGATCCCAGGCAAATGCATCCAGGATGACCTCCGCGCTGACGATGTCCTGATTGCTGGCGCCGAGGATGCGCGGGAACAGCGAACGCCGGCCTGGCAAGGCGTGGCCGCCGCCCTCGACCCGGTAGAGTGTGACCGAAGTCCCCGGACGACAATTCCGCCAGTCGATACGTGTCACCGCCGTGCCATCGACCTGATCCCGGTTCGCCAGGGCTTCCGTGGTCGGCTGATCGCATCCGTCGCGCGCGGCGAAAAACTTCGCCGTGCGCTCGGCGCTCCAGACGTCGCCGCGGCCGCCGCCGAGGCCAACCCCGCCGCCATCATACGGGACCATCGGATCGGCCGTGCCGTTGATCATCACCACGGGCATGGGTCGCGGCGCGCAGGATCCGATGCCCTCCGGCATGTTCGCGATCACGGTGCCGACGCCGGCGAACAGCTCCCCCGCCTTGCAGACGAGCGTGAAGCTCATCATGCCGCCGTTCGAGATGCCGGCGAGATAGATCCGGCGCTGGTCCGCCACACCATCTGAGACAAGGCGATGCACGAGCTCGCGGATGAAGCCGACATCGTCCGGCCCGTCAGGTCCGCCAGCCCGTCCGTCGTGCCATAGTCTGTTGATCCCGTCGGGAAACACCGCCGTGAAGCCGCGGCGGGCGGCCGCCTCCGAGAAACCGGTGGTGAACGCCGTGCCGGTCCCGCTTCCGAGCGCGCCATGAAGCACGATCACGGTCGGGTGCGGTCCGCGCCCGGCCGGCAGCATGAGGGCATGGCGAGGCCCGTCCGCCGTCGCGATCACGAGATCGTTGCGGCTCTGCGCAAGCGCCGCAGTCGTCGCGACCGACAATACGGCAATCACGACGACAAAGAGACCGCTGAGCGCGCGGACTCGCGGCGAGACCGGTGAAATTCGGCGCATGATGTCCACTCCCGGAGTGCGCCCCCACAGAAGACCGAATCCGGCTCTCTCGTGGCATGTGCTGGCGCCAACCATGGCGAGGAGCCTGCCCAACCGATATGGAGGCGATTCGACGGTCTTGAATCGTTTGTTATCGAATTGTAACAGTGTGTAACGAGGCGGCTTGTAGCCTTTCCGTAGCCTGTATCCGGTTATGCGGACGCCTCATTGAGCTTCCGACAACTTGGAAATGCCTGTGAAGCGCACGCACGATGTTGGCGAACGGACGGTTTCATCAGCCGACGCTTTGACAATTCTCCAGTCGCGTCACTGGCCTTCCACCTCCTTGAACGCCTCGCGGGCATTCCGGAAGGCGTCGATCCCAGAAGGGATGCCGCAATAGACCGCGACCTGGAGCAGGATCTCCTTGATCTCTTCCTTGGTCAGCCCGTTCTTGAGCGCCCCCTTGACATGCAGCTTCAACTCATGCGGGCGATTGAGCGCACCGAGCATGGCAAGGTTGACGATGCTGCGGGTGCGGCGATCAAGTCCGGGCCTGGTCCACAGCGCGCCCCAGCAAAACTCGGTCGACCATTCCGCCATCGTCCGCGTGAATTCATCCGCCCCGGCGATGGATTTATTGACGTAGTCCTCGCCGAGAACTTCCTTGCGAACCTTCAGGCCTTTTTCAAATAAACTGCTGTCGCTCATTATCGATCCTTCCACTCTCTGGAGTTCTAGTTTTTTCCGTGCGCCGCGCGGACCGGTGCGGATACCGTCTGGCGGACCGTCGGCTCACTCCCGTTAGACGAGTTCATCAGGCGCGAGACGTCGGCAAGCTCGTCCAGGCGCCAGACATCTTCAATGATGGTGTCCGTGTTCCACGTGGTTCCGCCGAGCCGCGAACAATCGCGGAGTTTCGCTTCGATATCGAGGTCGGACAGCGGATCGGAGAGACTGCCTTTCGCGGCCATCACGGTTTCGCTGAGCGTCTCTCCGGATGCCAAGCGGATACCGACACGCGCCGCGCCATCAGGAAGGGACCCGTCGCGCTCTGCCCTCACCTTTTGTCGCAGCGACACGATGTCCGGCCGGAACACGATCGCTTCCTCAAATTCGCCTACTCCGGCCCTGCCAAGCAACAGCGCGAGAGCCGCGCAATGGTGGATGCTGACCCGCGCATCTCGCTCGTTACGAACCGGACGATCGCCACGCGCCAGCAGCAACGCCGAACCCTGCACCGTTATGGATTCGATATCGTCAATGGACTGGTTCAGCCTCGACCGCAATTTGAAGCAGGCGTCGATGACGGCATGAAAGACGATCCCCGCGGGATAGGGCTTGTAGGTGTTCTTGGCGATCTCCCAGCTCTCGCCGAGACCGCTGACCAGACGATCGAGATCGGGCGTGTCTCCCATGGCGCGCGCCCAGCCGAGCGGCCCCTCGATCGCGCGCGCCGAGGCGTCATAGCCTTCCGCGGCAAGCAATGCCGCAAACATGCCGTTGCGCGCCGCGTTGCCGACGCTGACATTCTTGGCCGCGGTCGGAAGATTCTCGACGATGCCGGCCGACTGGCTCGCGGCAAGTCCGATCGCATTTTTGATACCGGCCGCCGACAATCCGAGTAGTTTGGCGCAGGCTGCCGCCGCGCCAAAGACGCCACAGGTCGAGGTGATGTGCCAGCCACGCGCATAGTGTCCTGGGGAAACCGCATTCCCGATGCGGCATTCCACCTCGCCCCCGAGAATGACCGCTGTGATCGCGTCGCGGCCGGACAATCCCCGCGCCTGTGCCAGCGCCAGAACCGGTGCCGCCACGGGAGCTGCGGGATGAATGATCGTGTCCGGATGGGTATCGTCGAAATCAAGCAGATTGGCCGAGATCGCGTTGACGAACGCGGCGCCGAGCGCATCGAGCCGTTCCTGCCGGCCGATGATGGCGGATGTCGCAGCGCCGCTGAATGGCGACAATGTCCGCAGCGCCGATGTGACGGTCGGATCGTATGCGGAACCAAGCGCAGTCGCGAAGAAATTCAGGATCGAGCGTTTCGCCTCGCGGCTTTGCCCCGCGACATCGGCCCATGACGCTGCGGCAACGAACTCTGCGAGTGTTGCACCGACGCCCTGCTCTTGATCCTGCCGCACGAAGCGAATTCCTCGATTGCTGTTTTACAAATCCTATTCCCGCGGGCTGCGACCTGTCGACACCAATCTTATGCTTGACAGATTAACTGACAATCTGGACATTCGGGCGCAGCGAGCTCATGCGACCACGCCGCGAAACAAACAACGGGCGCGCTCGCTTCATGCGCGCGGCAGGGAGTGAGACGATGGCGGAAGAGACGATCGGCTTTGTTGGAACAGGCCGAATGGGCGGGCCGATGGCAGGGCGATTGCTTGACGCCGGCTATTCCTTGTCGGTTTACGACACGCAGGCCGAGGCAACCGGACCGCTGGTTGCACGCGGCGCGCGTCTGGCGAAATCGCCGGCCGAGGTCGCGTCCAGCGCAGATATCGTTCTCATCAGCCTGCCGACCCCCGACATCGTCAAGGCAGTCACGCTCGGACCTGACGGACTCATGTCAGGAAACCGCGCCAGCATTGTGGTCGACCTGTCCACGTCCGGCCCCGGTGCGGCCAAGCTGGTCGCGGAAGGTTTGAAGCCCCGGAATATGACGCTGGTGGATGCGCCCGTCAGCGGCGGCATCAAAGGCGCGGTGAACGGCACGCTCGCGGTCATGGTGTCCTGCCCGAAAGAAACCTATGAAACGGTGCAACCGATCCTGAAAAACTTCGGAAAGCTGTTTTATTGCGGCGACAAGCCGGGCACGGCGCAGACCGCGAAGCTCGCCAACAATCTGATGGCTGCGGCGGCCCTTGTGATCACGTCGGAAGCCGTTGCGATGGGCGTCAAGGGCGGCGTCGACGCCAAGGTGCTGATCGATATCATCAATGCCAGCAGCGGACGGAACAGCGCGTCCGAAGACAAGTTCCCTCGCGCGGTGCTCCCCGGCACGTTCGATTTCGGTTTTACCACCGGGCTGTCCTACAAGGACGTGCGGCTTTGCGTCGATGAAGCCGAGGCCATGGGCGTGCCGATGGTCTGCGGCGCCGCGGTCCGGCAGATGCTCGCCATCACCAACGCCAAATATGGCGCCTCCTCCGACTTCACGTCGATCGCCAAAGTCCTTGAAGAGTGGGCCGGAGTGCAAATGCGCGGCTAGATTCAGGCCCTGGTCGCGCGACGGGAGCGGCTCTTGCGATGACGATCCGATCGGCGGAATCAAGGACGTCCCTGGCGCGGCAGCTCGCGCAAGCGGCGCTTGCGGTCGACCTGAGCTGGTTTGCGCCGGACGTCATCGCAAAGGCGAAGGCTTGCCTGCTCGATTTTCTCGCCGACGACGTCATCGCCGCCACGCCCGACGACATCCGCGTCCGCTTCCGGAAAGCGGCGTCCGATGCCATCGACGCGACGCGCGCGCTGTCGTTGGAGCAGTTCATCGAGACGTGCGAGTCCCTTCCCGATGGGAGTGTGATCCCCGCGCATTGCCGGCTTGAGTCGATAGGGCAACGGCTGCGGACCGTGTCGTGACGGGCCGTCCTGTAACGGTAGGAATGAGAGTAGATCGAATGGCTGACACGACACTGACCCGCAGATTGGCGATTGGGATCATCGCAAATCAGCCGCGAGGACAACGGTGACACAGGCGCTGGAAGGCTTCTTGCAAGCGTTGGCCGCCGGTTTGTTGATCGGCGCGGTCTACGGTCTGATGTGTGTCGGGCTCGGGCTGATCTTCGGCGTCATGCGGGTGATCAATTTCGCCCATGGCGATTTCATGATGCTCGGGATGTATGCGGTATTCTATCTGTTCACCACGTTCGGCATTCAGGCTGCGTTCGGCAACACCGTCGGGCCATTCGTCGCCATCCTGCTTGCGGGCCCCCTGCTCGCGGTCTTCGGCTATGCGATCCATCTGGCCCTGATCTCGCGCGTTTCCGGCACCCGCACCGCCTCGCTCGAGGGCGAGGGTCATTACGCGCAGCTCATTCTCACCCTGGGGATCGCGCTGGTGCTGCAGAACGGCGGCCTGATCGTGTTCGGCTCGGTGCTGGCTTCGATCCGCACGCCCTTGTCGAGCTCGGCCTGGGAACTCGGTCCGTTTTTCGACATGAGCATCTTCATCAACAAGGCACGCGGCGTGGACGCAATCCTCTCGCTCGTCACGATGACCTTGCTGACCCTGCTGATCACGCGCTCGCGGCTCGGCAAATCGCTACGCGCGGCGGCCGACAATCCCACCGCCGCGACCTATATGGGCATCGACGTCGATCGCGCCCATCGCATCGCATTTGCGCTCGGCACCGGCATCACGGCGGTCGCGGGCGGGCTGCTCGCCACCAACTATCCGTTCCATCCTTTCGTCGGCCTCGAATATGTCATCGTCATGTATGCCGGCGTGGTGCTCGGCGGCATGGGCAGCATCATCGGCGCTTTCTGGGGTGGGATGACGATCGGCCTTGTACAGCAGATGTCGACGCTCGTGCTGCCGACCCAGCTGCAGAACGCGGCGATCTTCGTCGTCTTCCTCCTGATCATCTTCTTCCGCCCGCAAGGATTTTTCGGGCGCATGGTCGAGAGGACGTGACGATGCAGGCCTCGCGCTCGCTGCTGCCGGTTGTCGTGTTCGCCGTCCTCTATGCAGCGGTGTCGCTGACCGTGACCAATTCCTATTACCAGCTCGTGCTGACGCTGGTACCGGTCTGGGCGATCTTCGGCCTGTCATGGAATCTGCTCAGCGGCTACACCGGCCTGATCTCGTTCGGCCACGCCGCCTTTTTCGGAATCGGCGCCTATGCAACCGCGCTCGGCCAGATCTATTTCGACCTGCCACCCTGGGTCCTGATTCCGATCGCCGCGATGCTCGGCGGCGCCGCGGGCCTCGCGATCGGATTTCCGACCTTCCGGCTGCAGGGACATTACTTCGCGCTGGCGATGCTTGCCTATCCGCTCGCCATTCTCTATGTCTTCGAATGGCTGGGCTTTCAGGAAATCACGCTGCCGATCAAGCGTGAAAGTCCGATCGCTTATATGCAGTTCGGCGATCCGCGCATCTACACGCTGCTGGCGCTGGCGATGCTGTTCGGAACCATCTTGCTGACGCAGCTGATCGAGCGGTCGCGATTCGGCATGGCGCTGCTGGCGATCAAACAGAACGAGGCCGCGGCTGAAGCCGCGGGCATCAATACGCTGGCCTGGAAGCTGCGCGCCATCGCCTTGAGCGGCGCGATTGCCGGCGCGATCGGCGGGTTCTACGCCGTCGTGCTCCTGGTCGTGACGCCGCAATCGGTGTTCGGCATGCTGGTGTCGGCGCAGGCGCTGACGGTCGCGATGTTCGGCGGCGTCGGAACGGTCTGGGGACCGGTGATCGGGTCGGTGATCCTGATTCCGCTCGCCGAAATCCTCAACGCCGAGGCGGGCTCACGCCTCCCCGGAATCCAGGGGGTGATTTTCGGCCTCGCGATCATCTGCGTCATCCTGCTGGCGCCGGAGGGATTGTTCTGGAAGATCCGCGATCTCCTGCGCAAGCGGCCTGTTTTGTCCGCGCCGGCCTCCCGCACCGCGCATGATCCGTCGGTCGTGATCGCGTTGCCATCGCGAGCTGTGTCCCGCGATCGATCATCCGAGCCCGCGGACGTCATCCTTGAAGTGCGCCACCTCTCGCGCTCCTTTGGCGGATTGAAAGCGGTCCAGGATGTCAGCTTCAGGCTGCGCCGGAACGATATCCTCGGCATCATCGGCCCCAACGGCGCCGGCAAGACCACGCTGTTCAACCTGTTGAACGGCTTCCTGCTGCCGGACGCGGGCGAAGTCCTGATCGACGGTCGCGACATGTCAGGCCACAAGCCGCACGAATTGTGCGAAGCCGGCATCGGCCGCACCTTCCAGATCATGCGCCCGTTCTTGCGCATGTCGATCTCCGACAACGTTGTGGTGGGCGCCTATGTCCGCGCCAAGAGCGACACCGAGGCAGGTAAGCTAGCTGCCGATGCGATTGCCCGCGTCGGCCTGTCGGAGATCGCCGGCCGCCTCGCCGGCGAATTGACCACCAAGGAACTGCGGCTGATGGAGCTCGCTCGCGCTCTCGCCGGGCAGCCGCGCATCCTGCTCCTGGACGAGACACTGGCCGGCCTCGGCCATGACGAGGCGAACGAGGTTGTTACCGTGATTCAGCGGCTGGCGCGGGACGGCATGACGATCGCCGTCATCGAGCACACGATGCAGGCGATGGTTCGCCTGGTCGACAGTTTCCTCGTTCTCGACCATGGCGCCGTCATCGTCGAGGGCGAGCCGGAAGCCGTCACCCGCGACGCCCGCGTCATCGAGGCCTATCTCGGCAAGAAATGGGTGGCCTATGCTCCGCATTGAGGCCTTGAGCGCCGGCTATTCGGCGATCCCCGTGCTGAACGAGGTCTCGATCAAGGTCGACGCGGGCCAGTTCGTCGCGATCGTCGGGCCGAACGGCGCCGGCAAGAGCACGCTGTTCAAGACGATCTCGGGAATCGTGCGGCCAAGCGCCGGATCGATCGCCTTCGAGGACACCAACCTCCTCTCCGTCAAGCCCGCGCAGCGCGCGCATCTCGGCATCGCCCACGTGCCCGAAGGGCGGCAGGTGTTTCCCTCGCTCACGGTGATGGAAAATCTCGAGATGGGCGCGATCACCGAGGCCGGCCGGCGCGACTGGAAACAGAACATCGAACGCATCTTCGAATGGTTACCGGTGCTGGCCGAGCGGCGCGACCAGTTTGCCGGCACGCTGTCCGGCGGACAGCAGCAGATGCTGGCGATTGGACGCGGGCTCGCGTCCTCGCCGAAGCTTCTGATGCTGGACGAACCTTCGATGGGGCTATCGCCCGCGATCGCCGATTTCATCTTCGAACGTCTGATCGAGATCCGCCGGCAATCGAAATTGACGATCCTTTTGGTCGAGCAGCGCGTCGCGGAAGCCCTTGAATCGGCCGATCACGGCTACGTCCTCGAAGCCGGCCGCGTCGCCCTCGAAGGCAACAATCAAACCCTCCGCGCCAACGATCGGGTGCGCAGGGCCTATCTCGGCATGTGAGCAAGCGAACTATCGAATAAGACAATGGGAATGAGAAAATGAACCAGCGCAAGATAACGAAGACGTCCCTCACGCGCCGCGGCGTGCTGTCGGGCGCAGCCGCCATGGGTCTGTCCACGGTGGTGCGGGCTCAACAACCCGCCGAGGTCAAGGTCGGGCTGATCGTGCCACTTTCGGGCATCTATACGCGCCCGGGCCAGGTGATGCGCATGGGCGCGGAAATGGGGATCGAGCACATCAACGCGCAAGGCGGCATCAAGGCGCTCGGCGGCGCCAGGTTGAAGCTCGTGGTGATCGATTGCGGCGACACGACGGAAAAAGCCAAGAACGCGGCGCAGCGCATGGTGGCGCAGGAAACCGATCTCGTCACCGCGACCGGCGCCTATCTTTCCTCCTTCACGCTCGCCGTCACCGAAGTGACCGAGCGCGCCGAATTGCCGGTGCTGACGCTGTCCTATTCCGATCTTCTGACCGAACGCGGCTTCAAATACATCTTCCAGACCGCGGCACCGGCGAGCCGGCAATCCGAGCTCGGCCTGCCTGAGCTGATGAAGCTCGCAGAGGCGGCCTCCGGCAAGCGGCCCAAGACGGTCGCGATGCTGATGGACAACACGGCGACGTCGGTCGCGACGGCGAAAGCATTGAAGGAAAAACTGCTTGCGCAGGAGGGCCTCCAGCTCATCGTCGAACAGGTCTGGACCCCGCCGCTCTCCGACGCCACGCCCTTGATCCAGAAGGTCAGGTCGGCGCGGCCCGACCTGCTGCTGTTCATGCCGAATGCCGTCTCGGACGCCAAACTCGGTCTTGAGAAAATCAACGAGTTCGGGCTCGGCCAGGGCAAGATTCCGACGGTCTCCTTCAGCATCACGATCGCGGAGCCCGACATGCTGCAAAGCGTGAGCCCGGACGTGGTTCAGGGCATCATGACCATCGTCGCCAATTGGGGCTCGAAGGGACATGAGGACCTGATCGCCGAATTGAAGGCCAAGTACAAGGAGCCCTGGATGACGCAGAACGTCATCTCGACCTATGGCGACATGTGGCTGATGAAGGACGCGCTGGAAAAAGCCGGCAAGGCCGATCGCCTTGCGGTCGCCGAAGCGTTCCGCGCCATGGATGGCGGTCCATCGAAATATTATCCGGGCGGCCAGCTCAAGTTCGACGAGAAAGGCCGCCGGGTTGGCGCCGGCGTCGTCATCGTGCAGTGGCAATCCGGCGTGCCTGTTACCGTCTATCCGCCGGACCTCGCACTGGCCGAACCGTTCTGGCCCAAGAAATCATAAGAGAAATCATAAGACAAAACATAAAGCAAAAGCACAAATGAGGGAGGATACGTCATGAAAGGAGTTTCGCGGCGCGCCGTGCTCGCCGGCGCGTCGATTGGACTGTTGTCGTCGCGTCTGTCGGCCCAGCAGCCGGCTGACGTGAAGGTCGGGCTGCTGGTCCCGATCTCCGGCCTCTATGCGCGTCCGGGCACCGTGATGCGCGAAGGCGCGGAGATGGCGGTCGATCACATCAACGCGCAGGGCGGCGTCAAGTCGCTCGGCCGCGCCAAGCTCAAGCTCGTGGTGCTCGATTGCGGTGACACCACGGAAAAGGCCAAGAACGCGGCGCAGCGCATGGTGGCGCAAGAGCCCGATCTGGTGGCGGCAAGCGCCGCGTACCTCAGTTCATTCACGCTGGCGGTCACCGAGGTGACGGAGCGGGCCAACCTGCCGGTCCTCACCCTCTCCTACTCCGACCTCATCACCGATCGCGGCTTCAAGTACGTCTTCCAGACGTCCGCGACCGCGGCATCGCAGGCCAAGCAGGCACTGCCGCAGATCGTCAAGCTGGCGGAAGGCGCTTCCGGCAGGCGGCCCAAGACGGTCGCCATCGTCACGGACAATACCGGCGCCTCGATCGCCTCGGCGAAGTCGATGCGCGAGGGCCTGTTGGCGGAAAACGGCCTTCAACTGGTTGCCGACGAGACCTTCACGCCGCCGCTCGCCGACGCCACGCCACTGGTTCAGAAGGTCCGCTCGGCCAAGCCCGACCTGCTGTTCTTCCTGCCGACCGTGATCTCCGACGCCAAGCTCTTGCTTGAGAAGATGAACGAGTTCGGCATGGGACAGGGCAAGGTCCCGACCATCTCGTTCGGCATCGCCATCGCCGAACCCGACATGCTGCAGACCGTCAGCGCCGAGCTGTTGCAGGGCGTGCTGACCTGCGTCGCAAGCTGGGGCGCGAAGGGCCATGAAGCCCTGATTGACGAACTCAAAGCGCGTTACAAAGAACCCTGGATGACGCAGAACGCGATCTCCACCTATGGCGACATGTGGCTGATCAAGGAAGCGCTTGAGAAAGCCGGCAAAGTCGACCGCGTCGCGGTCGCCGACGCCCTGCGCACGATGGATCGCGGTCCCTCGAAATACTATCCGCTTGGCGAGCTCAGATTCGACGACAAGGGCCGCCGGATGGGCGCCGGCATGACGATCGTGCAATGGCAGTCCGGCGTGCCCGTCACGGTCTTTCCGCCGCAACTGGCGCTCGCCGAGCCGTTCTGGCCCAAGAGTTAACAAGAGTTGACGAGAGAGCTGGCGATGCTGAACGGCAAATGGGCTCTCGTAACAGGCGCAACCGCCGGCCTCGGCGAAGCCGTGGCCGACAGCCTCGCGGGCGCGGGAGCCAATGTCGTTCTGCATGACCTCGTCGAGCCGAGAGAGAACACAGATCGCCTGCGCGGCCGCCACGGTGTCGATGCCATCAGCGTCGGCGCCGACCTGACGCAACGCGCGGCGATCGAAACCATGATGAGCGATCTGCTCGACCGTCTCGGTGGGATCGACATCCTGGTGAACAATGCCGTGGTCCGGCACTTCGCGCCGGTCGAGCAATTTCCGCCTGAGCGATGGGACGAGGCGCTGGCCGTCAATCTGTCGGCGCCGTTCCACCTGATCCGCCTCGCTTTGCCCGCCATGAAGCAACGCGGCTGGGGCCGCATCATCAACATGGCGTCGATCTATTCGACCCGCGCGGTCGCCGACCGTATCGACTACGTGACGACCAAGACCGGTATTGTCGGGCTGACGCGCGCCGTTGCGCTCGAGACGGCGACAACCGGGATTACCTGCAACGCGCTTTGCCCGGGTACGCTGCCGACGCCGGCCATTCAGGCCAAGATCGCAAGCGCCGCTGCGCGTGAGGGACGCTCCATCGACCAGGCGACCGGCGACTATCTCGCGACCCGTCAGCCGAGCCGGCGGTTCGTCGCTACCGAAGGCGTCGGCGCCACAGTCGTCTTTCTCGCGAGCGACGCCGCCCGGGATATTACGGGGACGATGCTGCCGATCGACGGCGGTTGGGCTATCGTATGACGATCCTGCCGGGAGTACAAATTTATGAAATTGATGGTTCTGCCGGATCAATCGCTTTAAGCCGTCGAATGAAGGCAATCGATAATGGACAGACGCGCTGAACTGCAGTCCACGCTCCGGATCGAGGACGTTCCGACCGTTCGCTCGATGGTCGCGCAAAAATTGCGCGAAGCGATCATGTCCGGAACGCTGAAGCCGGGTCAGCGTCTGGTCGAACGTGAACTCTGCGAAATGACCGGCGTCAGCCGGCCGTCTATTCGCGAAGCGCTCCGGCTTCTGGAGGCCGACGGGCTCGTCAATACCGTTCCGCATCGCGGCCCTGTGGTCTCGACCATCAGTCTCGAAGAGGCACGGCAGCTTTACGCGGCGCGCGCCGTTCTCGAAGGCTTCGCGGGCCGTGAATGCGCGCGGCTGCACGACCCCGCCGTCGTGCGCCGGATCGGCGACGCCCTTGCCCGGCTGAAGGCGGCTGCAGCCAAGACCGATTTCACGGCGACGCTCGAGGCCAAGACGGATTTCTACGCCGCGTTGATCGGCGGTTGCCAGAACGCTTTCATCGAGCGGATGCTCAAGCCGCTGCATGACCGCATCACGCTGCTGCGCGTTACGTCGATGTCGCAGCCGAAACGCATCAACAAGAGCCTGCGCGAGGTGACGGCGATCTGGCGCGCCATCCAGGATGGCGATGCGGACCTCGCCGAGCGTTGCTGCATCGATCATGTCAAGGCGGCCGCCGAAGCCGCCCTCAGCATGATCGAGCGATCATCGACACAAAAGCAAAAAGCGGTGCCGAACGAGTAGGCCGGTCCGCGCGCCGATCGGGACAGGCGAAGCCCACGGCACAAGGGGAGCGACAATAATGAAATTTATCAAAACAATTCTGCTGTTGCTTTTCGTGACACCGGTGCTGCCGGCACTCGGAGAGGACTATCCCGCGCGGCCGATCACCCTCATCGTTTCGTTCTCGGCCGGCGGTCCCGGCGACGTCATCGCGCGCCTGCTCGGAAATTCGATGAGCGCGACGCTGAAGCAGGCGGTCGTCATCGAAAATGTCGTCGGCGCCGGCGGCACTATCGGCACCAATCGAGTCGCCAAGGCCGAGCCCGATGGCTACACATTGCTGCTGATGCATGTCGGCCAGGCGACCGCGCCCGCGCTCTATGCAAAGCTGCCGTTCGACCCGGTCGGCGATTTCGCGCCGATCGGCCTCGTCACCGACGTGCCGATGATCCTTGTGGCGCGGCCGGACTTTCCCGCTAAGGACCTGAAGGAACTGGTCACTTACGCGCGCGCCCAGGGCGACAAGATCACCTATGGCAATGTTGGCCTTGGCTCAGCTTCCCATCTCTGCGGGCTGATGTTCATGAGCGCCATTCAAGCCAAGCTCACGCCGATCTATTACAAGGGCGGCGGACCGGCGCTCAACGATATCATCGCGGGCCACATCGACGTCTACTGCGATCCCGCGACCGGGCCGACGCCCTATATCCAGTCCGGCACCATCCCGGGCTATGCAATCACCAGCAAGAAGCGCGTGCCGACCTTGCCGAATCTGCCGACCGCGGCGGAAGCCGGCGTGCCGACATTCGACGTAACGACCTGGTATGGACTGTATGCGCCGCGCAACACGCCGAAACCGATCGTGGATGCGCTCGTCGGGGCCTTGCAAAAGGCGCTCAAAGACCCGCCTTTGGTGAGCCGTTTCGCCGAGCTCAGCATGACACCGGTCGAGGAAGAGCGGGCAACGCCCGCAGCGCTCGAACATCTGCTCAAGGCAGAGGTTGCAAAGTGGGACCGGATCATCCGGGAGGCCGGAATTACTCCGCAATAGACCTGCGCTGACCAAGATCCCGGATTTTTCAAGCGCGCTTTCCTTCGTCATCGGGCTTTACATAACACCTCAAAGCTACCATTGGTGCACCGCGAAAACGAATTGCGGCGCAGCATGCAAAATGAGACTGCCCGTCAAGCCGGATGGCGCGACGACGCACGCCCTCTCCCAGCCATCAGCTAGCTTTTGCCCGGCGATCCGGACTGGGTTCCGGTTCAGCGGCACGACTGGCGATGAAACGATCCAGCGATTTCCAAGGGAGGAGCTCAATGTTCAAAAGGTGTATGGGACTGGTTGCGCTAAGCAGCCTGTGGCTTTCGGGCGCGGCCTTTGCTCAGGACAAGATCAAGGTGGGCGTCACCGCCACACTGGAGGGCACTTATACGATCCTCGGCGAGGACGGCATCCGCGGCTTCCAGACGGCGCTGAATACGCTCGGCAAGAAAGTCGGCGACAAGGAACTCGATTTCGTCATCGCTTCGACCGACGCGACGCCCGACTCCGCGATCCGCGCCGTCCGCAAACTAATCGAGCAGGATAAGGTCCAGATCCTGCTTTCACCGCTGTCCGGCGACGAAGGCATTGCAGTCAAGAACTTTGCCAAGACGCACCCGGAACTGACATTCGTGAACGCCGCCTCCGGCGCGCAGGAAACAACCTATGTCGACCCGGCACCGAACTTCTTCCGCTACAACATGGACGGCGCCCAGTGGCAGGTCGGCCTTGGCAAATACGCTTATGAAACCAAGGGTTATCGAAAGATTGCGACTATCGGCGAGGACTACTCGTTCATCTATACGCAGGTCTTCGGGTTGGTGCTGGAGTTCTGCGGCGCGGGCGGACAGGTCACCAACCGGCAATGGGTTCCCCTCGGCACCAAGGACTTTGCGTCCGTTATTGCCGCCCTGCCCGACGATGTCGACGCCATCTATCTCGGTCTCGGTGGCGCGGACGCCGTCAATTTCCTGAACCAATATCAACAGGCCGGGGGCAAGGCCCATCTGATGGGCGGATCGATCATGGTCGACCAGACCATCCTGTCAGCTAAGGGCAACGCCAAGAACGCGCTGCTCGGGACCCTCGCGGCGAGCGGTCAGGCCGACACCTGGGAGGATCCGGGCTGGCAGAAATTCGTCAAGGCGTATCAGGATGCGTTCCCGCCGAACAAGCGCTTCCCGAGCCCCTCGCTGCTCGCCACCAACTACTATAACTCGACGAGTGCGCTAATCCTGGGCTTGCGCCAGGTCAATGGCGACCTCAGCAACAACCAGGCCAAGCTCAAGGACGCGCTGGCCAAGATCGAGCTCGACGCTCCCAACGGCAAGATCAAGCTCGACTCCAACCGGCAGGCGATCGGCACCAATTTCGTCACCGAGGTGGTGGACGACGGCAAGGGCGCGCTGTTCAGCAAGGTCGTGAAGGTGATCCCGAATGTGAGCCAGACCTTGGGCTACGATCCGGCCGTATTCGCCAAGATCGGTCTGCCGGGCCGAACCGTCCCGGAGTGCAAGAAGTACTGAGTTCCTTCGCAGCCGCCGATGAACCCGGGGCATCCCATTGCCCCGGAACGGCCAGTCTCGGCTCTTGCATTCTCATCCTGAATGATGAACGCTAGCGCGTCTTCCGAAATTGATGATCATCGCAGCACTTCTATGTTCAAACCTCGGAAGACCAACAAAAAACGGCGTGGGCGCCGCCTTGATTTGACGTTCTGATCGAACCCGCCGCGAGCGGTTCGGGAATTTTCAGATCGGCGGCACTTGACGAAGGACAAGAACATCCCGCGGGAGGGAGGCATGAGCAAGGCGCTTGCCGTCTTCCACGGCCGGTTCGGTCGCGCGACGGTCTATCAGCTGAACCGTGCCTTCAATGTGCATGCGCATCGCGAAGGCCATCTGATCTTCCATATCGGCGGGACACCCGCCTGCATCGACGTCTGCGAGCATCGCTGGCTGCTCAGCCAGGACTCCATCGTCGCGGTCAATCCGTGGGAACCGCACAATTTCCTGCCCAACGATCTGGCCGATGGCGCGATTTTCTTCGTGCTCTATGTCAACGCGGAATGGTTCGCGCCCGACGCCGCAAATTGCCATAGCCTGCGTTTCGGCCGCACCCATTTCAAACGGACCGCCACGCTCGACAAGCAGATAAGGCGGACCGCGGCGCTGGTCTGTGGCGCGCCTTCGCTCGGCAGCCTCGATTGCGAACTGAGACACCTGATCGACATCTGCTACGATGAAAGCTGGCAGACATGCGAGGCGGCACACGAAGCACGCGCTGCCGCCGCCGTCACCGACTTTCGTGTCCGCAAGTCGATCAAGCTGATGTCGGAAAGTCCGGGCGCCGAGATCGAGCTGGACTCGATCGCGCGGGAGTCCGGTCTCTCCCGTCCGCATTTCTATCGATTGTTCCGGACTCAGACCGGCGTCACCCCGCATCTCTATCTGAACACGCTGATCATGGAACAGGCGCTGGACGCGCTGGTGGCGACCGAAACGCCGATCGCCGACATCGGCTTCGATCTCGGCTTCTCCTCGCAGAGCGGCTTCACGCGCTTTTTCGCGGCCAATGTCGGAATGGCACCGACCGATTATCGGCGCGCCGCCAAGGTCTTACGGCCTTAAGCGACCGCGCGAAAAGATACTGACGATCAAGTGCAGGCCTTGCGGCGCCGTTAGGATGCGGAAAAACGCGATCCAAAAGCGGTCGCGGCGCGCGGGAGGAAGGCATGGCGACGGCAGAAAAGGCCGCGTGTTTTCAAGTATTTGACTTTTGCTTGGCGGGCGACCGGACGGCCGCGAGGGCGGCCGGGCGGCGCGCGTGACGCGCTTCATCGAACGCCACCCGGCATGGGCGCTGATCGCGCTGATCGCGATTGCGCTGCTGCTCTGGCTGGTTTTTGCCGTCTGGCCGCCAGGGCTTGAAGACGCGATCGGCAAGAAGAAGGTTTTCCTCAACGCGATTTTCAACGGGATCACACTCGGCGGCCTCTACTTCCTGGTCGCGAGCGGGTTCACGCTGATTTTTGGCCTGATGCGCAACGTCAATCTGGCACACGGCTCGCTCTACCTGTTCGGCGGCTATGTCGGTTACGGCGTCAGCGCCGAGACCGGTTCCTGGATTCTCAGCTTTGTTATCGCCTTTGTTGCCGTGGCGCTGGTCGGCGTCGTGCTGCAGATCGTCGTCTTTCGTCGCATGGAGGGGCAGGACCTGCGCCAGACCATGGTCACGATCGGCCTGTCGATCGTGTTCGCCGATCTGATGCTCTGGGCGTTCGGCGGCGACTTCTATCAGATCCAGACCCCGAACTGGCTGATCGGACCGGTCGAACTGCCGTTCGTGACCGCAGTCAAATCGTCAGGCGACGCCGTCTATCTGCAATATCCTCTGGTGAGGCTCGTGATCTTCGCCGCGTCCGTCGTCATTGGCGTGGTGATGTGGCTCGCGCTCAATCGCACGCGCGTCGGCATGATCGTGCGCGCCGGCGTGGACGACCGCGACATCCTGGCCGCCACCGGCGTGCATATCCAGGCCGTCTTCGTTGTCGTGTTCGCGCTCGGCGCGGGGCTCGCCGGCATCGCAGGCGTCGTCGGCGGCACCTTTCAGTCGATCTCGCCTGGCGAGGATACGCGGTTTCTGCTGGCCTCTCTCGTGGTCGTCATCGTCGGCGGCATAGGTTCGATCCCGGGCGCCGCCCTGGGCGCGCTGATTATCGGTCTCGCCGAACAGCTCGGCTCGGTCTACATCCCGACCTACGCGATCGTGGTGACCTTCCTCATCATGGTGCTGGTGCTGGCGCTCCGGCCCCAGGGCCTCCTGGCGAGGCGATGACATGTCGCTGACCGAGCGCGCCCCTCTTCACACGCGACCGCCGGCCATAGCCTCGGCCGCACAGCGTCCGACGATCGCGGCTTGGCTGGAATTCGACAATCCCGCCGCCTGGATCGTCGCAGCAATCCTCCTGATCATGCCGCTGATCGCCAACGGCTTCTTCCTGATCGAGATCTTCGGCACGACGCTGATCCTCGGGATCATCGCGCTCAGCCTGATGTTCCTGGCTGGATATGGCGGCATGGTCAGCCTGATGCAGCTCACCGTCGCGGGCTTCGCCGGCTACATGTATGCGGTGTTCGGCACGAGCGGCAGCGCCAATATCAGCCTGGGCTGGCCATGGTGGCTCGCCACGCCGATGGCGCTGGCGCTGGCGACGATCTTCGGCACGCTCGGCGGCGCGCTGGCGGTGCGGACCGAGGGCATCTACACCATCATGATCACGCTCGCGATTGGCGCGGCGTTCTTCTACTTCACCAACCAGAACTGGGCGATCTTCAACGGTCATACCGGCATCAATACGATCGCGACGCCGCATTTCTGGGGAATCGACTGGCGCGCCGATATTCCCTTCTACTATGTGACGCTCGCGGTCGCGGCGATCTGCTATTTCGCCGTACTCTATCTCTCGCGTGCGCCGTTCGGCCTCGCGCTGCAGGGCGTTCGCGACAATCCGCGCCGGATGGCCGCGCTCGGCTTCAATGTCAACGCCCATCGTGTCGCCGCCTACGCCTTTGCCGCTTTGATCGCGGCATTCGCGGGAATTCTGCAGGTCTGGAACTACCGCCAGATCTCTCCCGGCTCGGTCGCAGTCGAGCGCGCCATCGACATTTTGATCATCGCCATCGTCGGCGGCATCACCCGACCGGTCGGCCCCTTCGTCGGCGCGTTCATCTTCGTCATGCTGCGCACCTTCGCGCTTGATTTCCTGGTCCGGCTCGGGCTCGACGGCAACCGCTTTCGTTTGCTGATCGGCGTCGGCTTTCTCGTCATCGTGTTCTGGTCATCCGATGGCCTCGTTGGTCTCTGGGAACGCTGGCGCCGCCGCGGAGCGGCAGCCGACACCGGCTCGGGTGGAGGCAGCCGCCATGGATAGCGTCGCCGAGCGCATTTCGGTGATCGGCGCCGGAGCCGCGCTGGAGCTGCGCGGCGTCACGCGGATGTTCGGCGCGCTCGCGGCGCTGACCGACGTCACCATCACGGTGCGGCCGGGCGAGCGCCGCGCCGTGCTCGGCTCCAACGGCGCCGGCAAGACCACGCTGTTCAATTGCGTCACCGGCGACTTTCCGCCCTCATCAGGCACGATTCGCTTCTTCGGCGAGGACATCACCAACTTCCCGCCCTATGAGCGGATCCGCCGCGGCCTGCGCCGGACCTACCAGATCTCCGCGCTGTTCCCGGGCCTCACGGTGCAGGACAACGTCTATCTCGCTTGCCGCGGCGTTTCGCGCGGGCGCTTCTCCATGTTGCGTCCGGGACCGAACGACGCGCTGGTGCATGCGACGGAATTGCTGATCCAGGCCGTACATCTGACGGCCGTGAAAGACCGCCGCGTCGCCGAGCTTGCTCATGGCCAGCAGCGCCAGCTCGAAATCGCACTGGCGCTGGCCGGCGCCCCGCGCTTCATCCTGTTCGACGAGCCAGCGGCTGGCCTGTCGCCCGCGGAGCGGCGCGAACTGATCGAAATCCTGACCTCGCTCCCCGCCTATATCGGCTACATCATCATCGAGCACGACATGGATGTCGCGTTGCGGGTGGTCGAAAGCGTGACGATGATGCACAACGGCCGCGTCTTCAAGGAAGGCCTGCCGCAGGAAATCGAGTCCGATCCGGAAGTGCAGGAACTCTATCTCGGAGGCGGACATGAGTGACGTCCGCCGCGCCGCGCCGGCCCTCGAAGTCCGTGGCCTTGATGTCTACTACGGCCATTCGCATGCTCTGCAGGGCGTGGACTTGACGCTCGATTCAGGCGTATTCTCGGTGGTCGGCCGCAACGGCATGGGCAAGACCACGCTCTGCAAGACCATCATGGGCCTGCTGCGTGCAAGCGGCGGTTCGGTGCGCGTTCGCGGTGAGGACATCACCCGCCTCAATCCGGCGCGCATTGCGCGGCTGGGCGTCGGCTATGTCCCGCAGGGCCGGCGGCTGTGGCGTTCGCTCAGCGTCGACGAGCATTTGCGGCTGACCGCCGGGATTCGCCGCGGGCCCTGGACCATCGAGCGCATCTACGAGACGTTTCCACGTCTGGCGGAACGCAAGGACAATGGCGGCGGCCAATTGTCCGGCGGCGAGCAGCAGATGCTCGCGATATCCCGCGCGCTGCTCACCAATCCGCATCTCCTGATCATGGACGAGCCGACCGAAGGCTTGGCGCCGGTGATCGTGGCCCAGGTCGAAGACATGTTGGCGCGCCTCAGCCAGGACGGCGATATGTCGGTGCTTGTGATCGAGCAGAATATCGGGGTCGCCACGACCATCTCGAAGAACGTCGCGATCATGGTCAACGGCCGGATCAATCGCATCATCGACTCGACGCGGCTGGCCTCCGACCGGGAATTGCAGCAGCGTCTGCTCGGCGTCGGGCTGCATGCGGATTCCGATGTCGATGTTGAGGCGGCCACAGCGAAGGCCGAGGCCGACACCGGCGCCGCGCCGCAGCGCCCGCGCAGCACGGCACCGATCCGGATCTACATCTCCAATCCCACCTTGCCGACGCGATGGTCGCAGCCGGTGCCGATCGCACGGATCGAGGCCACGGCGCGAACGCTTTCGACCGGAATCGCGCGCCTCGAGGACGCCACGCGGCAACGGCGCGAACCCGGGCCTTCGCCGTCATCGGGGCCACCCGTCGTGCTGGTCGTCGGCACGCTCGACACCAAGGGTGCGGAGTTACGCTTCATCCGGGATATTATCGCAGCGAGCGGACTGCGGACGCGACTGGTCGATGTCTCGACCAGCGGCAAACTTTCGACATGCGACGTGTCCGCCCAGGAGATTGCGCTGAATCACGGCCGTGGCGGGTCGGGCGTGTTCGGCGCCGACCGCGGCGCCTCCGTCAGCGCCATGGCCGACGCTTTCGCCAACTGGCTGCGCCGCCAGGGCAATGTCGCGGGTGTGATCTCCGCTGGCGGCTCGGGCGGCACATCTCTGGTCGCGCCCGGGATGCGCAACCTTGCCGTGGGCGTGCCGAAGCTCATCATCTCGTCGGTCGCCTCGGGCGATGTCGGGCCCTATGTCGGCCCGGCCGACATCACGATGATGTATTCGGTCACCGACGTGCAGGGGCTCAATTCGATCTCGCGCACCGTGCTCGCGAACGGCGCCAACGCGCTGATCGGCATGGTGAAGGCGCGTCTCGACGAGAGCGCGGCCAAGGCGCGCGACGCGGGCGTCTCGCTGCCTGCGGTCGGCATCACGATGTTCGGCGTGACGACACCGGCGGTGCAGAAGATCGCGGCGGACCTGCGCGACGAGTTCGAATGTCTCGTCTTCCATGCCACCGGCGTCGGCGGCCGGTCCATGGAAAAGCTCGTCGAGTCCGGTTTGCTCGCCGGGGTCGTCGATCTCACGACGACCGAAGTCTGCGATCTTCTGATGGGCGGCGTGTTTCCTGCCACCGAAGACCGCTTCGGGGCCATCATCCGCAGCCGCCTGCCCTATGTCGGCTCCGTCGGCGCGCTTGACATGGTCAATTTCGGCCGGCCCGAGACGATCCCCGAGCGCTACCGCCAACGCAAATTCCACGTTCACAATCCGCAGGTGACGCTGATGCGCACCACGCCGGACGAGAATGAGCGCATGGCCCGGTGGATCGGCGAGCGGCTCAACCGGATGGACGGGCCGGTGCGGTTCTTTCTGCCTGAAGGCGGCGTCTCCGCGCTCGATGCGCCGGGCCAACCCTTCTGGGACCCGGAGGCCGACGCCGCGCTCTTCACGGCGCTCGAACGGACCGTGCGCCAGACCGGCAACCGCCAAATCATCCGCATCAAGCGGAACATCAACGACATCGAATTTGTATCCGCGATCGTCAACGCGCTCCGGCCCCTGATCGGACGCCCGGGGACGCGGCGCAGAGTGGCGAGGTGATCCATGGCCCGGTTTGAACGCGCTGCGCTCCTGAGAAAATTCCGCGCCATGGCGGCGAAGGGCGAACCGATCGTCGGCGGCGGCGCCGGCACCGGATTGTCGGCCAAGTGCGAGGAAGCGGGTGGCGTCGATCTGATCGTCATCTACAATTCCGGCCGCTATCGCATGGCGGGCCGCGGTTCGCTCGCCGGCTTGATGCCCTATGGCGACGCCAACGCGATCGTCCTGGAGATGGCCGGCGAGGTCCTACCCGTCGTGACCAAGACGCCGGTGCTGGCTGGCGTCAATGGCACCGACCCCTTTCGCGACATGGATGGTTTCCTGGATCAGTTGAAGACGCTGGGCTTTTCGGGCGTGCAGAACTTTCCGACCGTCGGCCTGATCGATGGCGTGTTCCGCGCCAATCTCGAAGAGACGGGCATGTCCTACGCGTTGGAGATCGACATGATCGCCAAGGCGCGTGACAAGGACATGCTGACGACGCCTTATGTATTCAGTGAAGCGGAGGCGGCCGCGATGGCGATCGCGGGCGCCGACATCATCGTCTGCCATCTTGGCCTCACCACCGGCGGGGCGATCGGCGCCCATACCGCGCTGAAGCTCGAAGACTGCCCTGCGCGCATCGATACCTGGGCCGCTGCGGCGCTCAGCGTCAACCCAGAGATCCTGGTTCTCGCGCATGGCGGCCCGATCGCCGAGCCCGCGGATGCCGACTTCATCATGAAACAGACCCGCAAGTGCCACGGCTTCTACGGCGCCTCCTCGATGGAGCGGCTGCCAGTGGAGCGGGCGCTGACGGAACAGGTTCGCAAGTTCAAGGCAATCGGCGCGCACTAGCGCCGAGACCAAGGGAGGAAGACCATGTCGGGGATTTGGGTCGGCGAATTGATCCTCTGGCTGATCGTCGCGATCGTCGTGATCGTGGTTGTCGTCTACATCGTGAACTGGCTTTACCACCGGTCGTCGAAAGAGGTCTCCTTCGTGCGTACCGGCTTCCTCGGCGAGCGCGTCGTGATCAACGGCGGCGCCTTCGTGCTGCCGTTCATTCATGACTTTACGCCCGTCAACATGAACGTGCTGCCGATGGGGATCATACGCTCCAAGCAGGACGCCGTGATCACGCGCGACCGCATGCGCATCGACATCGAGGCGGACTTCTACGTCCGCGTGCAGCCGACGCGCGAGGCCGTCTCGATCGCCGCCGCGACACTCGGCCGCCGCACCCTCGAACCGGAACAGCTGCATGCGCTGCTGTCCGGCAAGTTCGTCTCCGCGATCCGCTCGGTCGCTGCCGAAATGACCATGGAACAGATGCACGAGCAGCGCGGCGACTACGTCGCACGCGTCAAGGCCGCGGCCGCCGAGGCACTGGCGCAGAACGGACTCGAGCTTGAATCGGTCGCGATCACCGATCTGGATCAGACCGATCTGGAATATTTCAACCCGTCGAACCGCTTCGACGCCGAAGGTCTGACCCGGCTGATGGAGGACATCGAGGCCAGGCGCAAATTGCGCAACGACATCGAGCAGGATTCGATGATCAAGATCCGCTCGCGCAATCTCGAGGCCGAGCGCCAGGCGCTCGAAATCGAACGCGAGAGCGAGACGGCCCGGCTTGAGCAGGAGCGGGATATCGAGATGCGGCGCGCCCTGCAGCGCACGGAAGTGGCGCGCGAGCGCGCCTTGCGCGAGACCGAGGCGGAGCAGGCGCAGATCACCGCTCGCGAGACGATCGAGAAGGCACGTATCCTGAACGAACAGGCCATCGCCGAAGCCCGCATCGCCTCCGAGCGCGAGACCCGACACAAAGAGATCGAACGCATGCGCGCGGTCGAGGAGAAGGAGCTATTGGCGCGCGAGGAAATCGAGAAGGCCCGGATCGCCAATCAACGTTCGGTGGACACCGCGCGGATCGCCTCCGAGCGCGAGGTTCGCCAGCGCGACATCGAACGGACGCGGACCGTCGAAGAGGCTGAAATCGCAGCGCGCGAGGCGGTCGAGAAAGCGCGCATCCAGCAGGACCGCACCATTACCGACGCCCGGATCGCCAATGAAGAGCAGACAAGGCGCCGCGAGATCGAACGCACCCGCGCAGTCGAGGAAGCGGAAATCGCAGCGCGCGAGGCCACCGAGAAGGCCCGCATCGCCCAGACCACCATCGTCAATGTCGAGCGGATCGCATCCGACGAGCGCACCCGCGCGCTGGAAATCCAGCAGGTCCGCGCCATCCAGGAGGCGGAAATCGAGGCGCAGAAGGCCGTGGAGGCCGCGCGCATCGCGCGCGAACGGACGCTTTCGGCCGAACGGATCAGCTCGGAGCATGCCACGCGCAAGCTCGAAATCGAGCGCAACCAGGCGCTGGAAGTCGCCGGTATCTCCGCCCGCGAGGCGACCGAAGCCAGCCGCATCGCCCAGGAGGAGCGGGTTCGCGCGCTCGAAATCGCGCGTAACCGCGCCGTCGAAGAAGCCGACATCGCCTCGCGCGAAGCAATCGAGGCGGCGCGCATCGCGCAGGAGAAAGCGGTTGCAGCCCAGCGCATTCGCGCGGACAAGGAAACAAGGGGGCTTGAGATCGAGCGCTCTGAATCCATCGAAGCCGCCGAGCTGAAGCGGCGCGAAGCGGTCGAGCGGCGCCGGATCGACGTCGAACTTGCACTGGAAGCTGGACGCATCGCGTCCTCGAAGACCCGCGAGGTGCTCAACATCGACCAGAAGAAGGCGATCGAGCTCGCCGACGAAGCGCGCGTGATCGAGCTCGCCACCAAGCGGTCCGAGCGCATCGACGCCGACCGCCAGGTCAAGCAAGCCGAGATCGTCGCGCGCAAGGAGATCGAGACCGCCGACGTATCACGTGAGCAGGCGCTTGAGGCGGCGCGGCTGGAACGCCGCCGCGCCCTCGAGCAGCTCGAGGTCGCGCGCGTCCAATCGCTGCAGGAGGCCGAGATCGCCTCCCGCGAGGAGGTCGAGCGCGCGCGCATCGCCTCCGACCGCGGCCTCGACGAGGCCCGGATCGGCCGCGAGCGCGATTTACGCAAGCTCGAGGTCAATCGTGAAAAGGACGTCGAAACCGCGCTGATGGAAAAGGCCATCGCGCTGCATCAGAAATCGCTGGAGGAATCAGCGGCCAAGGCGGCGGCCGAGGGCGCGCGGATGCAGGCGATCGAGGCGACCGAGCGCGCCGTCACCCTGCGCGAAAGCGAGATCGCCAAGCGGCGGAAGACCGTCGAGGTGCTGATCGCCGAGAAGCAGGCCGAGGAGACGCGCATTGCTGCAGAGGCCGAGCGCATCCGGGCCGCGGTCGAGGCCGAGGGACAACGGATGCTGAACGAGGCGGAGAACGTGCTCACCGACCAGGCGCGTTACTCGCTGTTCCGCCGCAAACTGCTCGATCGTATCGAGGGCATCGTGCGCGAGAGCGTCAAGCCGATGGAGAAAATCGAAGGCATCCGCATTCTCCAGGTCGACGGCCTGAACGGCCATGGCAATGGCGGCGGCCGCAGCGCCACCGACGAGGTGATCGACTCGGCGCTGCGCTATCGCGTGCAGGCGCCGCTGATCGATTCGATCCTGTCCGATATCGGCGTCGAAGGCGGCAGCCTTGCCAAGATGCCGGGCCTCATTCGTGAAGCCCGCGACATGCAGGGCATCAAGGAGCAGGCCTCGCGCAAGCAAGGCGACGCCAAGCCCGGCGCCAGCCAAGGCTCTCCCGCCGGCGAACCGCCGGCCGAGCGCGGACCGAAGAAGAAGAGCTGACTCGCGATGGCCCGGGTTTACGTGTCCACCGTCGTCAACGCGCGCAACGACCGCGTCTGGGCACGCGTGCGCGATTTCAACGGCCTGCCGAACTGGCATCCGGCGATCGCGGAGAGCCGTATCGAGGGCGGCGAGCCCGCGGACAAGATCGGATGCGTCCGGGATTTTCGCCTGCGCAACGGCGACCGGATCCGCGAGAAGCTACTCGGGCTGTCGGACTATGACATGTTCTGCACCTATTCGATCCTGGAATCGCCGATGGGCGTCGAGAACTATGTCGCGACGCTGCGGCTCACGCCGGTGACCGACGGCGACCAGACCTTTCTCGAATGGACCGCCGAATTCGACTGCGCGCCCGAGCGGGAAACCGAACTCGTCAACAATATCGGTGGTGGCGTGTTTCAAGGTGGCTTCGACGCGTTGAAGCGCGCTTTTGGAGGCTAGCGTGCCGCATGTCGTCAAGAGCACCATCCTCGATGCGCCGACTGGCACGGTCTGGGATGTGCTGCGCGATTTCAACGGACATGATCGCTGGCATCCCGCGGTTGCGACCTCGACCATCGAGCGCGCGCACACGGCCGACAAGATCGGCTGCGTCCGCCGCTTCAAGCTGAAGGACGGCTCCGAGCTCCGCGAGCAATTGCTGGCGCTCTCCGATCTCGAACAGACCTTCAGCTATTGCCTGCTCGATACGCCGATCCCGATGTTCAACTACGTCGCCCATGTCCGCCTGCTGCCGGTCACTGACGGCGACCGCACCTTCTGGCATTGGGAATCCAGATTCACCACGCGGCCAGCAGATGCCGAAGGCATCACGCGAATGATCGCCGAAGAAATCTATCAAGCCGGCTTCGATGCCATCCGCCGGCACCTGAAGGAGGCCGCATGACAGCGGACGCATTACGATGCCGGTGACGGTGAAGACCTTTGCGACCTCGGGCGAGGCGGCATCTGCCCTGTCGTCCGATCGCGGCGCGCGCTATCTCGGCGGCGGCACGCTGGTCATGCGTGCCCTCAACGAGGGCGATGTCTCGATCTCGACCGTGGTGCGCGCGACCGACCATGCGCTGAGGCGGATCGACCTTTCGAGCGCCCGCGTCGTGATCGGCGCGGGTGTGACGTTCGCGAAAATCCTCGCCGAGCGCGACCTCGCCTTCCTGCACGCGCCGGCCCGATCGATCGGCGGTCCTGCGGTCCGCAACATGGGCACGGTCGGCGGCAATCTGTTCGCGCCAAATCCCTATGGCGACTTGGCGGTCGCGCTGCTGGCGCTCGATGCGGTGGTTTCCGTGCAGGGCGGGCTCGGTGCTCGCGACATGCCGATCGAGGAGTTCCAGCAGTCGCGAGAGCGGCAGACTGGTGCGCTGGTGCTCGCCGTCTCCTGCCAAAGGCCGGCCAGCGCGGATGCGTTCCGCTATCGCAAGGTCGCACGCATCAAGCCGAAGGGAGGATCGGTGATCACGCTCGCCGCGCATCTGCCGATGAGCGGCGGACGGATCACCGGCGCCCGCATCGCGTTGGGCTCGATGGCGCCGATCCAGATGCGCGCGAAGGCCGCCGAGCGGGCACTCGAAGGACGTT
>WNFD01004867.1_pt1 | contig 29361 bp, 29 predicted proteins | sample 5400491 | NCBI WGS metagenome assembly WNFD01 (sample SAMN13153343, study PRJNA577476) | soil metagenome | isolation source: 120 cm saprolite under Douglas fir tree site 2 hole 2 replicate 2 | place: USA:California | collected 2015-04-18
CATCCAGTATTCCAGCCGAACCCGTGCGTCGACCGACCAGTTCAAATACGCACAGATGCTCCGCACCGCCTTCAGACATGTGCTCGAGCATCTTCCCGCTCACTTACGAAAAATGCCGGAGGTGGAGGTGCTGGCAAAGGAGGCCGACGAGAAAGTCTACAACATCGTCCAGCTCATCTATCACGCCAAGAGTTACGAGGGGATCTCGAAGGATTTCGAGTTCTCCCGACGCACGATGGAGGACCACTGGGCAACCGGCTACGACGACGCCGTTCGTTCGCTCGGGCATCCCGAGGTGCTGAAACGCCCGCATGGCCTGGATGGCGTCCGCACCTTCGACTTTACGCAACACGCGCCTAAGCAACGTGTCTGAAGGATGTGACACTACGATCGCGCCAGGAGATGCATGATGAACGAAGAGGAAGTTCGCGCCCGGGCTTTCGCCATGCCGTTGACGAACCCGGCGTTTCCGATCGGCCCGTATCGCTTCTATCATCGCGAGTTTCTGATCATCACCTATCGTACCGACGCTCAGAAGCTCCGCGCGCTCGTGCCGGCACCGCTTCAGGTCGACGAGCCGCTGGTGAAGTTCGAGTTCATTCGGATGCCGGACTCCACCGGATTCGGAGATTACACGGAGAGCGGACAGGTCATTCCGGTGTCGTTCAAAGGCCGCAAGGGCAGTTATAGCCACTGCATGTTTCTCAACGACCATCCGCCGATCGCGGGCGGCCGCGAGCTCTGGGGCTTTCCCAAGAAGCTCGCCGAGCCCACGCTGAAGGCGGAGATCGATACGCTGGTCGGCACGCTTCACTACGGCCCGCTTCCCATCGCCATCGGGACCATGGGATACAAGCACAGGGAGGCCGATCTCGGCGCGATCAAAGCTTCGCTCGCAGCACCCAACTTCCTGCTCAAGATCATCCCGCACGTCGACGGCACGCCGCGAATATGCGAACTGGTCGAATATCATCTCATCGACATCGATCTGAAAGGCGCGTGGACCGGGCCGGCGCAGCTGACCTTGTTTTCCCACGCCTTGGCGCCTCTCGCCGAGCTCCCCGTGCTGGAGATCGTGTCGGGCGTCCACATCCTCGCCGATCTCACGCTCGATCTCGGCAAGGTCGTGCACGATTATCTGGTTTGACGCGCTTGCAAAATCGGGCATCGACGACGCTGAGGAGCAGGGCCAAATGGCGCGCCAGATGAAGGCCTTTCGGTGGATCGCTGGAGTCCTCGTGCTGGCCGTGTTCGCAGCGGTGCTGTGGCTCGCTACACGGCCGCCGCCACTCACCGTGCAGGGCGAAGTATCGGCTGACCGCGTCGACATCAGTCCGCGCGTGGCCGGCCGCATCAAGACCCTTGGAGCCGACGTCGGCGACACCGTCGAGCGCGGAGCAGTCCTCAGCGAGCTCGACAATCCGCAACTTGCCGCCACCCTCCTCGCGGCCCAAGCGGCGTTGCTGGTCGCCAAGGCCGATCTCGACCGGATCAACAGCACCCGGCCGGAGACGATCGCCGCCCGCCGTGCCGAGGTCGCGTCCGCGGAGGCCGATGTCACCCTCGCCCAGGAGACCTACGACAGACAGGCGCAGCTGGCGCGTTCGGGGAACACGCCGCAGACGCGCGTCGACGAGGCAACGCACAACCTGGAAGCGGCCATACGCAAGCGCGAGGCGGCGCAGGCCAACCTGCAATTGGCGATCACCGGCGCGAGCCAGGAGGAACGGGCGCTGGCCGCAGCTCAGGTCAAGCAGACCGAGGCAGCCCTGAACCAGCGCGTGGTGGACATGGCGGAGCTGAGCATTCGCGCACCGATCTCGGGACAGATCACGACGCGCGTCGCGGAGCTTGGAGAGAATTTCAGCGCGGGCGCCCCGCTGTTCTCGCTGATCGACATGGGCAACGTCTGGTTCACCTTCAATCTGCGCGAGGATCTGCTGGCCGGGCTCAAGATCGGCGACACCTTCGAGGTCACCGTGCCGGCACTCAAATCCGCCGTCATCCGCGTTCGCGTGACCATGATCAACGTCCAGGGGCAGTACGCGACATGGCGTGCCACGCGAGCGACGGGTGATTTCGACCTGCGCACCTTCGAAGTCCGCGCGAAGCCCATCGATCCGGTCGAGGGATTGCGTCCCGGGATGAGCGCGATTGCCAGCTGGGCGCAGCGGGGGCGCTGACATGCCCATTCGGGGCAAACTCGCACCCGGGTTCTGGCTGGTATTTTGGCGGGAGCTCGGTTGGCTGCGGCGCCGCCCCTTCCTTCTCGCCCTCACCACGCTTGTGCCGCTCGTGCTGTCGGCGCTGCTCACGGCAGTATTCAGCACCGGTCTCGCGACCCGGCTGCCGATCGGCGTGCTCGACCTCGACAGTTCCGAGCTCTCGCGATCGGTGATCCGCCTCGTGGATGCGACTCCCGACACGGCCGTCGCGGTGCGCGTGGCGGAGCTCGCCGAAGGCCGCAACATGATCCTCTCCGGCCGCGTCCTGGGACTGCTGATGCTGCCCGTCAATCTGGAGCGCGACGTGCTGGCCGGACGCCGGCCCGAGGTGGTGTTCTTCTACAATACGCAGATGATGACGCCCGGAAATCTGGTGCTGCGCGGGGTGAACGCCGCCGTGCCGAGCGCGGCCGCGGGGGTCCGGCTGTCGCTGCGAACGGCGCAGGGGCAGCCCGTCGAAGCGGCCGAGGCCGCGCTTGCCCCGATCCCGGTGCAGACCAACCCCCTGTTCAATCCGACGCTGAACTATGTGCATTTCCTGCTCGCGGCACTGCTGCCGAGCCTGCTGCAGATCGTCGTCGTGACGGCGTCGGCCTATTCGGCGGGGCTCGATGTCCAGACACCTCATCGCCTCAAAATTCTCCGGCGGCTCGGCGGCGGGCTGTGGCCGGCGCTCGCCGGAAAGATGCTTCCTTACACGCTGCTGTTCCTGATGGTGCTCGGCCTGCCCGACGCCGTACTGTTCGGCGTGTACGGCCTGCCGTTGCGCGGGCAAGGATGGCTGCTGCTGCTCGCCGGCATCCTCTTCATCCTCGCCTGTCAGTTCCTTGGTCTGCTGCTGGCGCTGCTGCTCACGCCGGTGGCAAGCGCAGTGAGCATCGGGACGCTTCTCACCGCGCCGGCGTTCGGCTTCATGGGAATTGGCTTCCCCCGTCTCGGCATGAATGCCTTCGCTTATGGCTGGGGGTCGATCCTGCCGGGAACTTGGTACCTCACGGCTCGCATCGATCAGACGGTTCGCGGAACCCCGCTCGACCTGTCGTGGAAGCCGGTGCTGATCCTGCTCGCTTTCGTGGGGGCACTTACAGGTCTCGCCGTTTGGCGCCTGCAGACGATGCGCGTGCGCAGCGCTGCCGCGCGCCCCGGCGGAGCGCCGCCGGTCCTGTCGGGAGCGGCCTCATGACAGGCGTTTTTGCCGTCTTCCGGAACGAGCTGCGCAGGATGGTCTCGCTGGGGCCGGCTTTCGCGACGCTCATTGCGGCTGCAGCAATTTACGCCGTCTTCTATCCGCAGCCGTACCTGAACGAAGCGCTGCGCAAGGTTCCGATCGCGCTCGTCGACCAGGACGGCACTTTCGCCAGCCGTGAGCTCGCGCGTCGCGTCGATGCCACGGAGTTCGTGGCAATCGCCAAGGTTCTGCCAGATCTCGGCAGTGCCGAGCGCGAGGTCTATGCGCGCAACGTCTACGGCATCCTCATCGTGCCGCGGGACTTCGAACGCGAGTTCCTGCACGGCCGTCCGTCGCCGATCGCGCTTTACGCCGACGCGAGCTATTTCCTGATGTACCAGCGGGTGTCGGGCGGGGTGTCGGCCGTCGCGAGGATGTTCGGCGCGGAAGTCGAGGCCGCGCGCCTGATCGGCGTGGGGGTCGATCCGGCGCTGGCCGTCGCGGCGTCGGACCCGATGCCGCTGACCGCGGTGCCGCTCTTCAATCCGCAGGGCGGCTACACCACCTATGTGCTCCCCGCGGCGTTCGTGCTGATCCTGCAGCAGACGCTTCTCATCGGCGTCGGTCTCCTCGGGACGACGCCGGAAGGCAACCTGGGAGCAGGACGCGCGGGCACACCAGCCGCCGGGCCCATCGCCAGAGTAGTCGGAAAGGGCCTCGCGTATCTCGCGCTCGAGGCGTTCATCCTGCCGCTCTATCTGATAGCGCTTCCGTATTTCTACGGCCTGCCGCGGCTCGGCTCCGTGGCGGCCATCCTGGCGCTCGCCGTTCCGTTCGTGCTTTCGGTGGGCTTTCTGGGGCTGGTCGTGGCGGCCATCTTCCGGAACCCGCTTGCCGTGCAGCTCACGTTCGCTGCGATCGGACTGCCGTTCTTCTACCTCGCGGGCTTCGCCTGGCCGACCGAGGCAATACCCAAGCTCGTGCAGGTTATCGCAGTCTTCGTACCGAGCACCATCGCGATCGATGCGCTGGTGCGGGTCGCGCAGCTTGGCGCGCCGATCGCGGATGTGCGCACCCAATATTGGCTCCTTTGGGGGCTGGTCGCGTTCTACGGATCGATCGCTGTGATGCTGGAGAAGGTCAAACAACAACCGACAGGAACTGGCCATTCTGTCAGTGCATGACGCTGATCGGGAGGCAGGGCGATCCCGGGACGCATCGGTCGGGCCCGCCGACCCCGAGCAGGCGGAGGCGCTCGCGGCCGCGTGCCGGAACCATGGCATCGAGATCGCGGGCCCGCCTTTGCTTTGGCGATTGCGCAAGTTAATATTCTCCGGGTTTTCTGGCGCCGGAGTTCGGCGCCGATCGCGGGCTCGTGCATTTCGGGCGATCGCTGCGGTGACGCAGTAGGCTTGCCACTCTCCAAGAAGCCGGCGATGCAACGGACGCCGACAAGCCGAAAGAGCGGGAGTAACGCCCCGCATCGCCCGATCCCCTCAGGCCGCCTCGCATCGTGCGGGGCGGCGTCGGCCCGCGGAGAACGTCCCGGCGCCCCGCCGCCCCGGCGCCAACGAAAAAACCCGCGCCGGCAGGTTGCTTCGATCCGGTGTGGAACGCCATACTGGCGACAAGAGTTTTCGTCGAGCGCCTTCGACCGGGAGAGCCGCCATGTCGCCCGAGACCGCCCGCGCCGCCTTCGTGCTCGAGCTGCGCAACGCCCACGCGATGGAACGGCAATCGCAGGAGCTGATGAAGTGGCAAGCGGTGCGGCTGGCCGACTATCCCGAGATCGAGCAGCGCATCCGAGCGCATATGGAGGAAACCGACGAGCAGCTGCGGCGGCTCGAACGCTGCCTGGAATCGCTCAACGAGCGTCCCTCGATCCTGAAGGACACGGCGTTGTCGCTGCTGGGAAACCTCACCGCCACGTCCAACGCGATGGGCGAGGACGAAATCCTGAAGAACATGTTCAGCAATTACGCGTTCGAGCATTATGAGCTGGCGACGTACAAGTCGCTGGTTCGAATGGCGCAGGAGCTCGGCTTGGAGGAGGCCAAATCGCTGCTCGGCGCCTCGCGCAGCGAAGAGCAGAAAATGGCCGCCTGGATCGATCGCCACATCGAGAACGTGACGGATGCCTATCTCGACCGCATCGACCAGCTCAAGCATGCGGCGACGGCGCCGGGTTGACGGGCCCGGCCGGCACCGGGTTTGCGCGGCGCGGTCACGGCGCCTCCGCGCCGAGATAGGCGCGGACCACCTCGGGATCGGCACGGATCTCGTGTGGCGGGCCGTCGGCGATGCACTTGCCGTGATCGAGCACGATGACCCGCTCGGAAATCGCCATGACGAGCTTCATGTCATGCTCGACCAGCAGCACCGCGATGCCGCGGTCGACGATGCGCCGGATCACTTCGTCGATCTCCGCCGTTTCGCGCGGATTGAGCCCGGCGGCCGGCTCGTCGAGCATCAGGATCTCGGGATCTGCGGCAAGCGCGCGGGCGAGTTCGAGCCGCTTGAGCGCGCCATAGGGCAGGGCATCGGCGGTATGACCGATGAAATCCGAAAGTCCCACTTCCACCATCAGCGCCGCGGCGCGCTCGCGAATCTCCCGGGTTTCGCGCCGGATCGCCGGAGCGCTGAGCAAAGAGGAGAGTAGCCCCATCCGCAACCGAGGCGAAGCGCCGACCATCACGTTCTCGATCGCGCTCATGCGGAAGAAGATCTGCAGATTCTGGAATGTGCGCTGGATGCCGCGGCGCGCGCGCTCGGCGACCGAGAGCGAAGTGATGTCCTCGCCGCGATGGCGGATCGAGCCGCTCGACGGGCCGTAGATCCCGGAGAGCAGGTTGAACAGGGTGGTCTTGCCGGCGCCGTTCGGCCCGATGAACGCCGTGATGCCGTCCTCGATCGCGAACGACAACGGCGCCAGTGCCTGCAGGCCCTGGAACGCCTTCGACAGATTTTCCACGGCCAGGATCATGTCCGCCGGCGCGGTTTCTTCTGCTGGCGCGTCATTGCGGTTTGCGCGTCACCCGGACGAGGCCGCCGGTCTCGCCCGCGAGCCGTCCGCGCGCGAACGGGGCCGGACGCAGCATCGCGTCGAGCAGCGCCTGGTCGCTCGACCAATACGGCATGTACCACTGCCGGTCCACGTCCATGATGAGGACTTTTCCGCGATCGGCATCATAAGCCGCGATCGGCGAGATGTGGGGTCCGTCCCAATCGCCGGTCAGCACGCCTTGATCGAAATAGACCAACGCGATGTCGCGATCGCTCGCCTCGTTCTCGATCAGCATGCGCTTCAGGTGCGCCAGGGTCGAGGCCGAAGCCTCGTGCGGGCGCAGGATCTCGAACTCCGCGTCCAGCCTGAAGGCCTCGAGGCCAAGCCGCAGATAGTTCTCGAACTCGTCCCAGCTGACACCGCTGCCGCGTTCGGCGGTCTCCTCCGCCCATTTCTTACTGCCGACCGCCTCCAGCAGCGCCTGCTGGGTCACCAAAGCCTCGGCCGCATGGGCAGGCAGCCCGCGCAAGGCGTTGACCAGCATGGCGATCGCGGCGAGCGAACAGGCGCTGCCGGTCGCCTGGGGCACGTAATAGGGACTCAATGCCCAATAGTCCGGAGCGCGATGGCTCTGCAGGTAGTCGTGCGATTGCTGCAGCGAGATCGCCGCGGGGCCAAGCTTGGGTTTTAGCTCCTCGGCGGCAAGCAAGCTCGCCGTGAACGCGATGCACGCGAAACAAGCGAGCGCCTGCGCGATCCGTCGGCCTGAGCCGCGGGATCGTGGGCGGGCTGGCGGGGAGCCGGCCGACCGCATCGCAGGCTCAAGGGGTATGTTCGAGCGAAACCGCGGCGGGTTCCGGGGGCGCCGGCGCCGGCATCGCGTTCGGCGACTCGTTCTCCGGTGGCGGCAGGGGAAGCGCGGTCTTGCTCGGAACCTCGGTTGCGGGGTCCGCGACCTCGACGATCGCGGGCGCGGTGCGCGTCGTCGCAGCGCGGCGGATATAATCTTCGATCAGTTGACGCATGCGCGAATCGCGGGCACCGGTCGATCTTCCGCCGAGCACCACCGCGACCAGATGCCGGCCCTCGCGACGCACCGAGGAAACCAGATTGTAGCCCGAAGCCTCCGTATAGCCGGTCTTGATGCCGTCGACGCCTTCCATCTGCCGCAGCAGGGCATTGTGATTGCTGATCGACATGCCGCGATATTGGAAGCTGGGAAGGGCGAAATAGCGGTAATACTCGGGGAAGCGCTCCTGAATGGTGCGGCCGAGCAGCGCCTGCTCGCGCGCGGTGGTGATCTGGGCATCGGCCGGCAGACCCGAAGCGTTGACGTAGACCGTGTTGGCCATGCCGAGCGTTTGCGCCTTGTGCGTCATCAGCGCGGCGAACTCTCGCTCGCTGCCGGCGATCGCCTCGGCGATGACGACCGCGGCGTCGTTGGCCGAGCGGGTCACGATGCCCTTGATGGCGTCCTCGACGCTGATCATGTCGTTGGGCTTGAGGCCGAGCTTGGTCGGCGCCTGCGCCGACGCATGAGCGGAAACCGGAAGGCGAGAATCGAGGCCGAGCTTTTTGTCCGCCAGCCGCTCGAACAGCAGATAAAGCGTCATGATTTTCGTCAGCGACGCGGGATGCCGTGGGCTGTCGGGATTGATCTCGTGCAGCACTTGGCCGGAATTGTCGTCGACCACGATGTCCGCATAGGGCGGCTGATAATCGGGGCCGTGCAGGAAGCGGTGGTGGCGATGGTGGACGCTCTGCTTGGATTTGGTCCCTTTGCGGTGCTCGGCCTGGGTGGAAGAACCGGCCTTGGCCGCGGCCTCGCTGACGGCCGGCACGACAAGCGCCGCTGCCAAAACGATCGCTGCCGCACCATGGATGCCCCGCCAGCCTCGGCCGGCGCAAAGGACCGGTGCCCTTCGCGTCGAACTCGCTTGCCAGCCCATCGCTGCGCGACGCATCGCCTGTTCCCCCAGGTGCTTGAATGACATAGACGATTTTCGGGTGCGCTGCCAAGTCGCCGGGTCCTGCCGGGTGAATTTCAACGGGAAATCCAGGCGCAACCCCGGGAAACGGACGGATCGGCGGAGCCGGAAACCATCGCCGCCTTCGCCTGTTGCCAGAACGAGCCGCGCCGAGGTGCCCCCGTGCCGAGACCTGATTCGCCTCGAGCGAGAGGATTTTGGATGAAGCGGCTCCATGCCTTACTGCTCGCTACATGGATGGCGGCCATTTGCTGGCCGCTGCATGGGGCGGCCCAGCCGGCGTCGGTCCCGACCTACCACGGCCATTCCGACCGCAGCGGCAATTTCGTCGTCCCGGGGCTGACGTGGGAGAAGGCGCGCTCCCTGCGTTCGGACCGGGGATTCAACGCCGCCGTTTCCGGGCATGTCTACGCCCAGCCGCTCTATTGGCGTGCGCCCGGCTCGAGCTCCGGCATGCTGCTGGTCGCGACCGAACAAAACAAGGTGCACGCGCTCGATGCCGGCACCGGCAGGGAGCTCTGGCAGCGTGCGGTCGGCAAGCCGGTCGCGCGCTCGGCGCTCGGCTGCGGCAACATCGACCCGCTCGGAATCACCGGCACGCCGGTGATCGACCCGGCCGGCGAAGCGCTCTACCTCGATGCCATGGTCGAGAGCGCATCGGGCCCGCGGCATCGGATCTTCGCGCTCTCGCTCAACGACGGCGCGGTCCTGCCGGGCTGGCCCGTCGACGTGACGCAAGCGCTCGAGGCTCGCCGCCAAAGCTTCAACGCCCGCGACCAGAACCAGCGGGGTGCATTGACCATTCTCGACGGCGCGGTCTACGTGCCGTTCGGCGGCCACTTCGGGGACTGCGGCCAGTATCACGGCTGGGTCCTGGGTGTGTCCCTGAAGGATCCGCAAAAGCTCACAAGCTGGGCGACGCGCGGGCGCGGCGGCGGCATCTGGGCGCCAGGCGGGATCAGCAGCGACGGGCGCTCGCTGTTCGTGGCGACGGGAAACACGCTTTCGGTCACGAGCTGGTCCGACGGGCAGGGCGTATTCCGATTGGCACCCGATCTGCATCGATCGCAGGACAAGCGCGACTTCTTCGTGCCGCCGTACTGGCGCGAACTCGACGAGACCGACGCCGATCTCGGCGGCACCAATCCCATTCCGCTCGATCTGCCGGCGGCGGGCGGCACGCAAAAGGTCGTCCTCGCGCTCGGCAAGGACCGCCACGCCTATCTGCTCGATCGCAATGATCTCGGCGGGATCGGCGGCAGCCTCGTGGCCGAGATCGTTGCCAAAAATGCGATCCGCACGGCGCCGGCGGCCTATCCGGCGCCGGACGGCATGTTCGTGGCGTTTCAGGGCGCGGGGACGCACTGCCCGAGATCTGCTTCCGATAACGATCTGACCGTGCTGAACATTCGCGCGGGCGCGCCGCCGGGCCTTTTGACGGCGTGGTGCGGTGCGCTGCGGGGTGCCGGCGCTCCGATCGTCACCACGACCGACGGGCGCTCGGATCCCATCGTATGGATCGTCGGGGCCGAGAGCGACAACCGGCTCCATGGGTTCAAGGGCGATACCGGCGAGCCGCTGTTCACCGGCGGCGGGCCTGCGGAGGCGATGGCGGGCGTTCGCCGGTTCCAGACGGTCATTGCCGCCGAGGATCGGCTCTATGTCGCCGCCGACGGCCGGGTGTATGCGTTCGGATTCTGACAATCAAGGCGATCTCTGATAGAACCGAGAGCCGTGCCGGGGGTCGCCGAGCGGATCGAGAATGCCATGAGCCTGGAGCGCGGCGGCATCGACTGCGATATCCATCCGGCGGTGCCGGCGATGGATGCGCTGCTGCCGTACCTCGGCGGTCACTGGCGTGAGGCCATCCTGCAGCGCGGCGTGCACGAGCTCAATTCGATCGCCTATCCGCAGCATGCGCCGCTCAGCGCGCGGCCGGATTGGCGCAGCGGCAAGGAGAGGCCGGGGTCCGATCTCCAATCCGTGCGCACAGATGCGCTCGCCCGCTTCGGCACCAGCATCGCCATCTGCAATTGCCTCTACGGCGTGCACCTGTTGTTCAGCGAGGACATGGCGGCGGCCTTCGCGCAAGCGCTCAACGATTGGATCGCGCGGGAGTGGCTCGATCGCGAGCCGCGGCTGCGCTCTTCGATCGTGGTGCCACTGCAGAATCCCGAAATGGCGGTCGACGAGATCGAGCGCCGCGCCGAGGACCGGCGCTTCGTGCAGGTGCTCGTGCCGGCGATGGGAGAGGTGCCGCTCGGCAAGCGCGCCTATTGGCCGGTCTATGCGGCCGCGGAGCGACACGCGCTGCCGATCTGTATCCACGCGGGAAGCGCCTACCGCCATCCGGTGACCTCGGTCGGTTGGCCGTCCTATTACACCGAAGATTATGCGGCGCAGGCGGTCGCGTTCCAGACGCAGCTCACCAGCCTGATCTGCGAGGGCGTATTCAGCAAGTTCCCGAACCTGCGCGTCGTTCTCGCCGAATCGGGCATCACTTGGCTGCCCGCCTATCTGTGGCGGCTGACCAAATATTGGCGCGGGCTGCGCACGGAGATACCCTGGACCGACGTCGCGCCGATCGAAATCGTGCGCCGCAACGTGCGGTTCACGCTGCAGCCGGTCGACGCACCGCCCGGAAATGCGTTCGCGCGGATTCTCGACCACATCGGCTGCGACGAGCTGCTGCTGTTCTCGACCGACTATCCGCACTGGCAGTTCGACGGCGATGCGGCGCTGCCGGAGGCATTGCCGGGCGATCTGGTGCGCAAAATCATGATAGAAAACCCGCGGCAGACCTATCCGCGACTTCTTAAGGAGGCGGTGCGATGAACGTCCAAGTCGCCGTTCGCGAAGCCGGCCGGCAGGCCGTCGCGCAAGCAATCGCCGATTGCGACATTCACCCGTACCCGAAATCGCCGAAAGAGCTCTATCCGTTCCTGGAGCGCCGCTGGCAGCGGCATCTGGAGACCTATGGGTTGCGCACGCGCCAGGGATACGAGAGCGGACCGGCCTATCCGAAAGGGCAGCCCGAGGCCGCGCGCCGCGACGCGTTTCCGCCAAGCGGCGGCAAGCCCGGCAGCGATCTCGAGTTCATGCGCAAGCAGCACCTCGACCCCAATCACGTCGCGCTCGGGATCTTGAACCCGTTGCGGAGCGGGCAGGGGCTGCAGAACGGCGACTTCGCCCAGGCCTATTGCCGCGCGGTGAACGACTGGCAGGTCGCGGAATGGACCAGCAAGGAGCCGCGGCTCAAGGCCTCGGTGCTCGTGCACTACGAGGACGGCCCCGGCGCCGCGGCCGAAATCGAGCGGCGCGCCGGCGATCCCAATTTCGCCCAGGTGCTCCTCCTCAGCCGCACGGCGGAGCCGCTCGGCCAGCGCCGCTATTGGCCGATCTACGCGGCCGCCGAGCGCGCCAATCTGCCCGTGGGCGTGCACGCGTTCGGCTATGGCGGCTATCCGGTCACCGGCGCCGGCTGGCCTTCCTATTACGTCGAGGAGATGGTCGGCCATTCGCAGTGCTGCCAGTCGCTGCTGACCAGCATGGTGATCGAAGGCGTGTTCGAACATTTTCCGGCGCTGAAAGTGGTGCTGATCGAAGCCGGGTTCGCCTGGCTGCCGGCGCTGAAATGGCGTCTCCAACGTCCGCCGTCCGAATACATCCGCGAGCACGTGTGGATCACCACGCAACCGGTCGAGGAGCCCGAGCCGCGCAGGCACCTGCTCGACACCATGGAGTGGATCGGCTGGGATCGCCTCTTGTTCGCGACCGACTACCCGCACTGGGATTTCGACGATCCGGCACGCGCCCTGCCGCTGCCGTTCACGGATGAACAGCGCCGCAAGGTGTTTCTCGACAACGCCAGGACGGTGTACGGACTCGCCTGATGAGCAGGCATGTGGTGGCACCGGTGCGGGAACTGCCGCCCGGCAGCCGCAAGCTGGTCGATGTCGGCGGCCGCGCCATCGTGATCTTCAACATCGGCGGCGAATTCTTCGCGCTGTTGAACCGCTGCCCGCATCAAGGCGGCAATTTGTGCGAAGGAAGATTGATCGGGCTCGTCGAATCGAGCGAGCCCGGCATCTACCGCTACAGCCGGCAGGGCGAGATCCTGCGCTGCCCCTGGCACGGCTGGGAGTTCGACGTTCGCACCGGCAAATCCTGGTGCGACCCGGCGCGGACCCGGGCCAAGACCTACGAGGTGGGGACCGAGCCCGGCCGCAGTCTGGTGGAAGGACCGTACCGGGCCGAGACGTTCGCGGTCACCGTCGAGGAAGAATACGTGGTGGTGGAGGTATAGACAGTCAGTCGCTGTCTCGATTTTCCCTGATCCGCTTAGTGTGAGGGTAAGCGCGCTTGCATTCGGCCCTAGACGAACAGATGCAGGCCGAGGCGTTGCTTGGATACCCGGAACAGCAGGGCGGATTCGCCGACAACTGCCGCCGCTTACAAACCGAAACGAGGAATCGGTCGGGGGCCGAAGGCTTGGAGCCTGCGTGCTGAGCCGTCGAAATAAGCTATTTGATCCAAGCTCTTAACCATGCATTGACGTTTCTTTGATCCACTCCGGACCAACGGAGGCTGCGAATGAGACGCGCGCAGATCGCGGTGCTGACCCTGGCCTTGGGTGCCGGCGGAATTGCCGCCGTGCTGGTGATGCGATCCGGAGAGGCCGTCGCGCCGCCGCCGGCGCCGCTGCCCCAAGTGGCGATGGTCGACATTCTCGTCGCCAAGACCGACATCGAAGTCGGGCGCCGGCTGACTCCCGAGCAGGTGCAATGGCAACCCTGGCCGGCGACTGCGACGAGCTCCGAATATTTCCGCCAGGTCGACAACCCGGGCATCGTCGGCCAGATTGCCGGGTCCATCACGCGGGGCGGTTTCACCAGCGGCGAACCGATCCTCAAGGCCAAGGTGATCCGGGCGGACGGCTCCGGCTACATGGCGGCGCTGATCCGACCGGGAATGCGCGCCATCGCCACCGACATTACGCCGGAGGCCGGCGTGGGCGGCTTCATTCTCCCCAACGACCACGTCGATGTCATTCTCACTCGAAAAAGCCACGGCGAGGACTTTCAGAGCGAGACCATCCTGACCAACGTGCGCGTGCTCGCCATCGATCAGACGGTCGAGGAGAAGAACGGGCAGCGGGTGGTCATCGGCAAGATCGCGACGCTCGAGCTGGCGGTCCCGCAAGCGGAGATGCTGGCGCTCGCCCGGCGCCTGGGCTCGATCTCGCTGATGCTGCGGGGACTGCGCGAGCTCGAAGCCGGCGCCGATGACGACTCGCGTGGGGGAAAGCTCGACCGCGCGGACAGCGTCAGCGTGGTCCGCTTCGGCCGCGATGTGCCGACGATGCTGAGATGATCGCTTCCGGGGAGGCGTCGATGAAAAAACCGGCGCAGCGAGAGGCGTGATCTCGTGGCACTACGCACTTGTCCGAATAGTTAATCCATAACTACCCTTTGATCGAGCGGAAGCGCGCCATGACCAGCTACCGATATTGCCACCACTGCGCTCTGGACCGGCTTCGATCAGCGAGCCCTCTTTGAGCTGCCGTACTGAGTCGCATCTCAATCGGCAACGTCAGCAATCGGTTCGGCGCAAAAGGATGCGGGTATGGCAGGCGAAGTAAAAAGATCGCGAGTGCTGGACCTCATTTTTGCCGTTTATGAGGACAGAAAGACCCCCCGCCGGCGCACCCTCAAGGCGGCTAAAATCGTACATTATCACGGCGAACCCATCGACTGCGTAGTGCGCGATCTTTCTGCAACTGGCGCAGGCCTGGTGATTGAGAGCCCAATCGACATTCCACCTCGCTTTTGCCTTCTGTTCGAAGGCGACAAAACCACCAAACAATGCCGCGTGGTCCGGCGTTCCGGGAACAAAATAGGCGTGGCATTCGAGTAAGTACCGTAATAAGGCGCCTGCAGCTTGCTTCGTCTGCCAAGTCGGCAACAATGAAGGCCTCCGCCACGGTTCAAAGGGCATTACCCCCTAATGCATTAGCGCGCTGCGCCCATGAATGGCGGATTACGCTTCGCTAATCCGCCCTACGAGGTTGTTTAAGCCGCACTTCGCATTCGTGCCAAAAGCGGTCATCCGAATATTACGACGCGCTATCGAGTTTAAACATCGGCCTGTGACGGCGCGGGGGACGGTCATCCTGCGAACTTAGGAGGGGGGCACGAAACCTCCGAACTCCATGTTTTCCACAATGTCGTGATCAAACGCCCGATCACGGCCGCTGGTTGACACTTTTTATCCGATTGCGGCCGGCGGGTTGGAACCGGTCGGCCGCTCGACGATTATAACCTGCGCGCTCCTTCCTCAAACCTGCTCCAGAGGCCATGCGGCTGCTGGGCGGTTCGTCTGCGGGGCGGACCGAGGTGCTGGTCATGGGCATCGGGCCCCTGTCGAAAACTTCCCCGCGAACATCGCCCGCCGTGGACCTCGATGCGCTGCGGATCGGCGCGGCCGTGGAGCACATCAAGGCGCACGGAAATCTCGATGGCTTCCCTGCCGGACGCGGCGAACGCCTGGCCTTGGTGTCGACCGCGGCAAAGCAGGGCCTCTTGGTGTGGAACCGGAGCGGCGGAAGGTACGAGCTGACGAGCCGCGGCCATCGGCGTGTGCGCACGCTGGGGCGAGCGGGTCGCAACGCTCTGCGGGACCGGCAAGGCGGCGCGGTCCGCTCGGGCATGAATGCCGTCGTCACCGCCGCGGGTGCCGTGGTGGTCGTGGGCGCCGCTTTCCTTGCGTTCAATCCCACCGGCTCGACCGATTGGGCTCCCGCGCGCGAACCGGGCGCTTACTTCACGAGCGGCGCATCGGCTCGGGCGAGCGCGCAGGCGACGCAGGGGACGCAATCGCAGGCCGAGGCCCAGCCGAGCGCCGTCACAGCCGCGGCGATCGAGCCAGTCTCCCCGCCGCCTCCGGGCGGCCGCGTGGATGCGTCGGGCCCGAATGCGGGCATCCAAGGTGGCGAGGCGGCGCGATCCCTGGCAGCCGCAGTTCCGAGTGAGCCCGAGATCGTCGCCGGCACCGTAGCCGCCCCCGCCGAAAAATCCGCCGCCATGGATCGCGATCGGCCGGAGACGAGCAAGCCGGCCCATAAGCACAAGCGAAACGGCCGGAAAGGGCGTGATGGAAACGACGAGCCCAAAACGGTTGCGCCGGGATATGCGTATACCCCGTATGGAGGCGCTCCGACGTACGGGCACTGGTCCGCCTCGCCTTGGTGGTTCCGCTGACCACCCTGGTGGCCATGCTCAATGCAGGCTCGGTCCCTTGAGGAACCGGTTGCGATCGCCGGAGGGCACGCGCACCTCGAACGTACGCCCGTCGCGGTAGACCAGCAGCGGCACCTCGACCCCGGCGCGGCCGAGCGACCAGATCCGGCGAAACAGGCCAGCGAGATCGCTCACCTCGGTGCCCGCGACCGCGAGCACGATGTCGCCGGCCCGCAGGTCGGCGCGGTCCGCCGGCCCGCGGTTGGCAAGCCCGACGATGACGATCTTGTCTTCGATCTCGGTGGCGTAAAGCCCGAGCCACGGTCGCGGCGGGTGATTAGGCCGGCCCAGCGTGAGGAGGTCGTCCAGGATCGGCTGGAGCAGATCGATCGGCACGTTCATGTTGAGGTCCACCGAGTGTTGCCGTCCGCCGGCCCCGGCCACGACGACACGCTCTCCGACCGGCGTCGCGCTCGCTCGCCCCAGCGCCAGCACAGGCAGGTCGAGGCGGCCCAGCGCCTGCACCAATCCGAAGCCGGTCTCCTGGTCATAGGCGAGCACATGTCCGGGAACGACTTTGCCTTCGTTCGTGGTGAGCCAGATCGATTCGGCTTCCATGATCAGATAGCCGATGGTCAGCGCGACGTTTTCGCGGATCAACACCGCGTTGCCGCCGCGCTCGGTGCCGAGCGTTTCCGCGGTGAACGCGTCGGCGGGCACGATCGAGTGCAAGCTCACCACCGAGGCGAGCGCCCGGTCGAGATCGTAATCGTAGTCCTCCGGCTTCGGCTGCACGGCCGTGGATACTTTCGAGCCGCCCACGGATGCCATCGAACGAACTCCACTTGCCTCGAGGATGCCCGTTGGGGACGGACACCCTGGATTTACGTGCCGCAACCGAGATTGCCAGGCAAGGGTCCGGCTTCGCGTCAACTCACCACGGGAAGCGCGCGCACCTCATAGCCGTGCCGCATCGAGCGGCCGCGCACCGGGTCCTCGAGCTCCATCTCGAAGCGGCTCGCCGGCCGAATGCCACCGATGGCGCCCAGCGTTCCGCAGAACATGAGCGTGCCGGGCTCGAGCGCGCCGTCTTGCCATCGCGCCAAGAGATCTGCGGGGGTGCGCATCGCCGCAAGCGGCCCCTCCTGATAGAGCACGCGTTTGCCCGCGATCGTCGCGAACGAACGCAGCATCAGCCGGTCCCAGCGATCGGCGATCTCCTCGAGCCGCCACAGCGCCCGTCCGACCACCTTCGCGCACAGTTGCTTGGAGAGCGCAATCCCCACGGTCTCCGCCTTCCGATCGGTGTGGTCGGAACCCAACCCTACCCAGATGCCGTCGGGCAGCGAAACGAGAACCGGCTCGGCCTCCCCCGACGTATCGGTGCCCAGCACTTCGATCGAATCGGCCTGGGTCAGGTTCGCGACGCTGATGCGATAAAATACGGGGACCGAAGAAGGCCGCGGCACCCCGATCGCCGCTAGCTCCTCGATGTGGTGGCGCAACGCGGCTTCGTCACGGCCGGTCCATCCCGCCACGACCAGCGTGTCGATCGCCGTCTCGACCCGGTCGGATCCGCCGTCGATATATCGCTCGAAGCTCAGCATGGGCGTCCCGCGAAAACACGCGCGACCCGGGCTCGCGCCGCGCTAGTCTAGAGGATCGGGTCGACCAAGGTCCACGCGGGCGGGCTAGCGGCTCGATCAACGCGTAGCCCGGATGGAGCGAAGCGAAATCGGCGGGCGGAGGCTCCGCCGTCCCCGCGAAAAGCGGGGGACCTCGATCGGCAAACTCGGTCCCGGATTGGGCGGCGCTGCTGCGCCGCCTCATCCGGGCTACCGCCTTAACGGCAAGCGGGAGCGCATCTCAGGCAGGATCGCGCCTCGCTAACCCAGCAGCACGCACCCGCGCGCCAGATGCGTCAGCGGCAGCGGGCCGCCGCCCGGGCCGGAGTGATGCACGACCGCGGATGGCTCGTAGCCGGGGAGCTTGGCTATTCCGAGCCTTGCCAGCCCCTCGACGTAGTCGTCGGCCTCAGGCGCCGCTTTCAAACCCGCGGCATCCGCAGGGCGCTGGTGCCAGGAACTGGCCGTCCCGAGCGCGATGGCGGCCGTGATTCCGATCGCGGCGGACGCAAGGACCGCGGGCAACAAGGCGACGTAGACGGGCCAATCGTCGGAGAGGCGGTTCTCGATGCTTCGGCCAGGGGAACCGCCATGTTTACGCTTTGACGCTTCTCGGACCATGACGAATCCTCCTTCTGGAGTGTCGGGATCATGATCCGTTCGGGCCGGCGCGAGCATGAACCAGCTCACAGCTGGACGAAGACAATATGCGTCCAATTTTACAACCAAAATGACGCTTTATGAGTAAATACAACGCGCAACACCGCTGCGCGGCAGCGGCAAGACTCTTGACGTCTTCGATATCGCGCGGCCGACCGAGACATCAATTCCCAAGGCGGAGATCGCGGTCGCGACGCCGGCCGCATGCTCGACCGTATGCGACGGGAAGGTGGCGATACCGCCGCGATCGGCTGCGCAATCAGCGGCGCTCTGCCTCCAGCGCGCCGGCAAGATCGTAGCTGGACAGCAGCTGCTCGACCATTCCGGTCGCGCCGTCCCAGTCGAAGGTGCGGAAGCTGTGGCCAGTGGTGACGAAGCGCGCGCCGGCGTAGAACATCTCGTACTGGGTGTGGCGCGAGCCGAACTCCGAGCCGATGGCGTCCCACGCTGCCTTGAGAAATTTCACCTTGCGCTCCGGGCTCATCGACGGGGAGCGCTGGGTCTTTTCGATGATCGCCCTGAGCTCCGGATTGGCGAAGTCCAACACCGAGGACGGCAGCATGATCAGAGCGCCGCCGGCGAGCTCGCGCAAGAGATTCATCAGCTGCGGATAGAGTTCCTGGGTGAGCACCTGGGCGGAATACATATAGTGCCGGTTGGGCAGATAATATTCGCCCCACTTGTGGCCCGCGGCTTCCATCCCGACCAGCATCGCATTGACCATGCCGGCGTGCGCCGCCAAGTAGCCGAGCTGCTCGCGCACCGCCGGAATGTTGATGGTGCCGATCGATTCGGTGATGCGGCGCGCGAGCCCGATCAGGAACTTGATCTTCACCGAGAGTCGGACCTGCGCCTGATAATTCTGATAGACGTGGCAGGCGGTGTCATGGAACTGGGCGCGGCACATGTCGACGTCACGATGGACGAAGACGCGATCCCAGGGCACCTTGACCTCGTCGAAATAGATCAGCGCGTCGTTCTCGTCGAACCGCGAGGACAGCGGGTTGTCGTACACGGATTTCGCCGCGGCCTCGTAGGACTTGCGCGAGAGCACGCGCAACCCGCTGGCATTCATCGGCAGCGCACACGAAAACGCCAGAGCCTCTTCGCCCGCCTTGAGCGGCTGCAGGTTCGCCACGAACACTTCATTGGCCAGGATGGCGCTGGTGCCCAGCATCTTCGCGCCGCGCAACGTGATCCCGGCGGCGTCCTCGTCGACGATGCGGGCGACGAGATCCGGCACTTGGTCGCCCCAGTCCTTGGAGCGATCCGCCTGCGGATTGACGATGACATACGTGAGATAGAGATCGTTGCGGCTGATGTAGTCGAAATAGCCCGCGAGCGCCTTGGCGCGGTCCTCGCCGTGACGGCGAAACACCTCGATCCCCATGCGCTGGCCGACGAGCGAGGAAGCGAGATGGTCGGGCGAGCGGCCCAGGAACCCATAGGAGACGCCCGCCCAGGCCTGCATGGCTTTGCGGCGCAGCACCATCTCGTCGTAGTCGCGCGGCATCTGCCAGGAGCGGTTGATGCGGCGGTTGGCGCCGTCGGGCACGAAGGTCATCAGCTCGAGGTTCTCCGGACGGGCCTGAAAATCGTAGAGCGAGGCGGCCGATCGCACCGCGTTCCGGAACGCCGGGTGCATGGTCACGTCTTCGACGCGCTCGCCGTCGAGATAGACCGCGCGCCCGTCTTGCAGCGACTTTATGTGGTCGGCTCCGGTCTTGCAGATGCTCATGCTGGGCTCCAGGGCGGCCTCGGTGGCCGCGGGTGCAATGCTTTATAGTGCGGGCAGGCGCAGAGCGCATCCTTCGGGACGGGCGGGAACGTCGACCGCCGCAGCAGGCGGGTTGCGATGATCGACGAATGCGGGCGCTCCGCTTCCCGGCGGCCTGCCGCACCCTTTGTCGATCACGGCGGCGAGCGCTACGGCTGGCAGGTCAAAGGGCAGAAGCGTATCATTGGTCATGGTGTCGTGACGTCGAGCTACATCTACCCAGCGAGTTCGCAGTCCTCATGATGACAAAGACTGACTTGGGGGTGCTGCCATTGGCGGAGATTATCGTATGTTGCTGCTCGCACACGCCGACGAGGTGATCGAATGAAGATGCATCGCCTTCTCCCCATCATCGCCGCCGCGGTCCTTTTCGCGCCCCCCTCGCAGGCGCAGACCGGCAAGCTCTACCGCGTCGGCTTCCTGAGCCAGGGAGGCTTCGCGCCGGACACGAACCCCGGCAGGCTGACGGAAGAAATCGCGCGCCGGCTCGCGCAGAGCGGCTTGACCGCCGGCGCCAATCTCGAGCTGGTCAAACGCGGGGCGGACGGGCATTTCGAACGCCTGCCGGGCCTGGTGGCGGAGCTGGCGGCAGCGAAGGTCGATGTCATCGTCACCTTCAGCTATCCCGTCGCGGCTGCGGCGAAGGAAGCCACGAGCACGATTCCCACCGTGATCTTCGGCGCCGGCGATCCGGTAAAGACGCATCTCGTCGCGAGCCTCAACCGGCCGGGCGGCAACATCACCGGCATTTCCGACGTGGCCGCCGAGCTCGCACCGAAGCGCCTTGAATACTTGAAGGAGGCAGCCCCCAAGCTGCAGCGCGTGGCGATGCTGTGGAACGCCAAGGATCTGGGGATGACGATGCGCTACGAGGCCTCGGCGGCGGCGGCGAAGGAGTTGGGCGTCACCGTCCAGTCCTTGGGCGTGCGCGAGCCCGATGATTTCGGGGATGTGTTCGCGGCGATGCAGCGCGACAAGCCCGACGGGCTCTTGATGGTCTCCGATGCGCTCACCTTCCTCAATCGCAAGCGCGTCTTCGACTTCGCCGCGGAGCACCGCTTGCCCGCGATCTATGAGACGAGTGCCTTCGCCCGCGATGGCGGCCTCATGTCCTATGGTCCCGACGAGAACGAAACCGCCGAGCGCGGCGCAAATCTCGTCCTGCGCATCCTGAGGGGCGAGAAGCCCGCCGATCTGCCGCTCGAGCAGCCGACGCGGTTCCGCCTCGTCATCAACCTCAAGACCGCGAAGGCGCTCGGCCTCACCATCCCGCAGTCGGTCCTGCTGCGTGCCGATGACGTGATCGAGTGACGAAATGCTCCGCGTGTCCCGGACGAGCGAGCGGAGCGAAGATCCGGGACCCAGGAGTGAGTTCGCCAAGCGACCCTATTGCCCTGGGCAGCCCGAAGCACCCGTCATGACGCTTCGCGAAGCAGCGCCGGACCCCGGATCGCGCGACGGCGCTCCGCGCCGCGCAGTCCGGGGAACGCCGGAAGCTGCTATTGCAGCAGCCGCAACAGCGCCCGGCCGGCGCTGCTGTTGAGCTCCTTCTTGTCGAGCGTGCCGTCGTTGTCCTTGTCGGCGGCCTTGAAGCGTTTCTCGACGAGCGCGGCGTACTCGTTCTTGTCGATGGTCTTGTCCTTGTCGGTGTTGGCCTCGCGCATGGCTTTCGCGCCCAGGACGCCGCGAAGCTCCTGGCGATCGAGCGTTCCGTCGTGATCGCGATCGAGCGCATCGAACTTGGCTGCCGCGGCCTTTTTGGCTTCGGCTAGATCGAGCGTGCCGTCGTGGTCGGCATCCCATTGCTGAAGCACGGCATCGGCGCCGCCGGTTCGGCTCTTCCCTTGTGCGGAGGCGGCGGCCGGGACCGATCCGATCAGCAAAAACGCGAGTAGAATGCGCAGCATGTGCACCTCCTAGGAGAGCATAAAAGTGTGGAAGCTAACTCGGGCCGTAGGGGTTCGTTCCTCGATGCCTGACGGCGTGGCCGCAGGCTCAAGGCACCAGCATGATCCGCGCGCGAGCCTTGTCCGCGTCCAAGGCTTGCGGGCTTGCCGAGGTTCTTAGCGCCATTGACCAGGGGCCGGCACCTCGGGTGTTTAGCCGAGCCGAAAGCGGGCTCGAAGCTTGCTCCGGCGCCATCAATTCCAACGCATGCGGACCCGCCCGGAAACGCACGCCACGGGCGAGCATGTCCTCGCGCCGCAGCTCCTCGCCATGCTGGCGGAGCACGGCCGACCACCAGCGCCGCGGGGCGGCCACGTCCGGGACCGCAATGATGATCGTGGCAATGCCGCGCACTGCGTTGCGATGCCGGTGCTCGCCGGGAACGCGCTCCTCGCGCGGCGTCTCATCCTCGATCAGAAACGGCGCCACGAACGCATAAGGCGGAACGGGCTGCGCCAAAGTCCAGCGCAGTCGGTATCCGTCGGGCCGAACGCGCTCGCCCGGCGCGATCTCCGTCTCGACACCGGCCGCGCGGAACGTCTCCCGATCGCCTGCCAGATCGTCGGTGCGCATGCAGAAATCGATGAGGCCTCCGCCCTTTTGGGCGGCATCCCACCAGCGATGCTGCGGATTTTTCCGCTCGAAGGCGATCAATTCGACATAGGAGCCGTCCGGGAATGCAATCAGCGCATTGTGCGTGCCGGTGGGATGCGAGCCGCCGAGAACGACTGTGAAGCCGAGCTCGGTATAGTCGCGGATGGCAGCCTCCAGGTCGGGAACCATGATCACGACGTGGTCTAGCGCCTGGAGAGCCATGATGGCCAATCCGCTCGTCGCGGGATGCCGCGCCTGTCGCGCCAAGATATCGCTGGAGAAAATGGGCAAACAAAGACGGTCCCGATCACTCTCGGGGACGGGGGGCTGGGGACAGGATCGGGACCGTGCCTTTCAATCCGAAGGCGCTGCATTCTAGGCCAAGCGCCTTGATTCCCGGCGTTAACCTTGCATTAACCTTAACGCAGGCTTAACGGCGTCGGCGCCCCTGCCGTTGCCGCGGCGATGCAAACTTGGCGACCGACAGCCGGCGATCCGATGCCGATCAGCGGGGTCCAGCCATGAACGAGCGCGCGAGCCCAAACTTCAGCACGGCCGACATCACGGCCATCGCCCACCTCTACCGCGGCGAGCTCTACCGCAGCACCGTCTGGCGTACCCGTCTCGACGCCACGACGAACTGGGCGGTCGTCACCACCGGGCTGGCGCTGTCGCTGACGTTCAGCAGCGAGGCGGCTTCTCCGTTGCCGCTGGTCCTGGTCGGACTGCTCGTCGCGGTCTTCCTCTACATTGAGGGCAGACGATACCGCTATTTCGATTTCTGGCGCATCCGCGCGCATATCCTGGAGGTGCATTTCTTCGGCCCGATCCTGCGCGGGGAGGGGGTGCGCGTCGACAACGGCTGGAACGAGACCCTCTACCAAGACTATCGCGCACCCGCGCTGCACATCACGTTTCTGGAAGCGATCGGCCGCCGGCTGCGGCGCAACTACGGCTGGATTTTCCTCATTCAGGTGACCTCCTACATCGGCAAGCTGCTGATTCATCCCACCCCGATCGCCTCGCTCGACGAGCTCTTCGCGCGAGCGACGATCGGCCCGGTGCCCGGTCAGCTCGTGCTGCTGGCTGGGCTCGTCTTCCATGCAACCTGGCTGACCATCGCGGTCATGACCTACCGCAGCCGCAGAGGCGCCGATCGCGCGCGACCCTCGCGACAGGCCAGGGATTCCGTCCTCGATCTCGCCCGAGGGCCTTGAGGTTCTCGGCGCTGCCGGCATCTCGCATCGGGAGCCTGGCTTGGTTGACGCGGTCCCGACCGGCGCTCCCCGGAGCGCCTTCTGGAAGGGGCTCGGCCTCGGCATCCTCTGCGCGCTGATCTGGGGCGTGCAGGCGGTGGTGTCGCGCCGGTCGGTGCTCGACGGCCTGAGCGCCGCCGACGTCACGATCCTGCGCTTCCTCGTCGCGAGCGCGGTGCTGCTCCCGGTCGCGCTCGGCATGCGGCCGATCCTCGTCGGCGAACTCGGCTGGCGGCGGGCGCTGGTGCTGACCGTGCTGGCCGGCGCGCCCTACACGCTCATCCTGGTCGGCGCCGCCGCGTTCGCGCCGGCGCTGCACAACGCCGTCATCACGCCGGGACTCATTCCGGTGATGGCAATGCTGCTCGGCTTCCTCGTGCTCGGCCAGCGTCCGGGCCCGATGCAGCTTTTCGGGATCGGGCTCATCCTCGCCGGGATCCCGGTATTCTCGTGGGACGCCCTGACCGGGACGCCGGCGCGCGCGGGCGCCTGGCGCGGCGACCTGCTGTTCGTGCTGTCTTCGGTGATGTGGGCCTATTTCGGCCTACTGGCCGGCCGCTGGAAAGTGAAGCCGATCGCTGCCACCGCCAGCATCGCAATCCTATCCCTTCTTGGCACGCCGCTATGGGCGATGCTGGTTCCGATGCGACTGTTTCATGCCTCGATGCTCGCGATTGCGCTCCAGGCGATCTATCAGGGCCTGCTTGTGGGTGTCTTGGCGACCTTCCTCTACATGCGCGTGGTGATGCTGCTCGGCTCGGTCCGCGCCGCGCTGTTCCTGCCGCTGGTTCCCATCGTCACCGCGCTCACCGGCGCGATCCTGCTCGACGAGAATCCTTCCATGCTGGAGCTTGCCGGCATGCTGTTGGTGATTGCCGGCATGGCGCTGGCGCTCGCGTCGCGCCGGTGAATGGATCCGGTCTTGCCGCGCCGCGCATTGTCGGTCTCGCGCCGAGAGGGTAGGCTCCGGACGTTCATCGTCTGCCTCCGACGCCGGAACGAGGCCGGATCATGCCGACGAGCAAGCGGATTAGCGAGGCCCTGCTGGGGACCGCGCTCGATCCGTTCAGCAAGCAGACGCGCCAGCATATCGCGCTGGTGGCGTTCCTCGCCTGGGTCGGCCTGGGCGCTGATGGCCTCTCCTCGTCGTGCTACGGACCGGAGGAGGCGTTCCGCGCGCTCGGCGAGCACAAGCATTTCGGTCTCTATCTCGCGATGGCGACGGCCATCACCGTGTTCATCATCGCGGTCGCCTACAACCAGGTCATCGAGCTGTTTCCGTCGGGCGGCGGCGGCTACAAGGTCGCGACCAGCCTGATCGGCCCGTACACCGGGCTCGTCTCCGGCGCCGCCCTGATCGTCGATTACATGCTGACCATCGCGATCTCGGTTGCGAGCGGGATCGACGCGGTGTTCAGCCTGTTGCCGCTTGGCGCGCAGGCGTTCAAGCTCGAAACCGAGCTCGTGCTGGTCGTGCTGCTCCTGTATTTGAACCTGCGCGGCATCCAGGAATCGATCAAGGTGCTGCTGCCGATCTTTCTCGGCTTCTTTTTCACCCACGTGATCCTGATCGGCTATGGCGTGGTGTCCCGGGCGGACCATCTTCCGGCGTTGATCCCGGAGACGCTCGCCGAGACCGGTCAGTTGACGCAGGAAATGGGCTGGGTGTTCGCCGCCTCGCTGTTCCTGCGGGCCTATTCGCTCGGCGGCGGCACCTACACCGGGATCGAGGCGGTGTCGAACAACGTGCAATCGCTGGCGGAGCCGCGGGTCTCGACCGGCAAATGGACCATGTTCTACATGGCGGTCTCCCTGAGTTTCACGGCCGGTGGCATCATCCTTCTGTATCTGTTGTGGAACGTCAGCCCGGAAGAGGGCCAGACGCTCAACGCGGTGACGTTCCGCGCGATCCTGGAGAGCATCGGCTGGCAATCCCCGGTCGCGCAGGACGCCGTGCTGCTGGTGGTGCTGGCGCTCGAAGGCGGCTTGCTGCTGGTCGCGGCCAACACCGGCTTTCTCGGCGGCCCGGCGGTGCTCGCCAATATGGCGGCCGATTCCTGGGTGCCCCACCAGTACCGCTATCTCTCGACCCGGCTGGTGACGCAGCGAGGCATCTTCCTGATGGGTCTCGCCGCCTTCGGCATTCTCATCGTCACCGGCGGCAGCGTTGCGCTGCTGGTGGTGCTTTACAGCATCAACGTGTTCCTGACGTTCTCGCTGTCGCTGTTGGGTCTGTGCATCTATTGGTGGCGCGTGCGCCGGAGCGACCGGCGCTGGCTGCATCGGATCGCGCTGTCCCTCGTCGGATTGATGGTGACGGTCGGCATCCTGCTCGTGACGCTGGTCGAAAAATTCACCGAAGGCGGCTGGATGACGGTGGGGATCACCGGCGTCGTGATCGGATTTTGCCTGCTCAACCACGCGCATTACGCCTATATCAAGCGCAAGCTCCAGACCGCCGACAAAGCCCTGGGGTGGATCGAGTATCCCCCGCTCGCCAACCCGCCGCCGCTCGATCCCGCGCGGCACACCGCGGTGTTCGTGGTGGGCTCGAGCCGCAGCGGGGGGATTTACGCGCTGCAGTGGGTGCGCCGGGAGTTTCCGGGCCATTTCCACAATTTCGTGTTCATGAACGTCCGCACCGTCGATGCGCAAAGCTACGGCGGCAAGGAGGACTTCGATCGAATGCAGGAGCAGGCAACGGGGGCGCTGAATTATTTCATCAATTATTGCCACCACGACGGCATGCCGGCGACGTCCTATCTCGCCTTCGGCACCGACCCGATCGAGGAGCTGACCGACCTAGCTGAGAAGGTCCATCAGGACTTTCCGCACAGCATCTTCTTCACCAGCAAGCTGATCTTCGAACGCGACAATTGGTACATCCGCCAGCTCCACAGCGAGGCGGCACTGACCATGCTGCGCAAGCTGCATCAGCGCGATATGCCGATGGTGATCCTGCCGATGCGGCTCTAGAGTGTTCACCAGCCGAACGGCGGGCCGACCATGCGCAGGATGGCTTCCACCACGGCACCCCCCGAAATGATCGCGCCGGCGAGCGCGATTGCCGCCGTCGTCATCGGCGCCGGGCCGCGCTTGACGAGCGCCGCGGCCACGAGCGCCAGCGCCGGAAGCATGGGCAGGAAATAGCGGCCCTGCACGCCCTCGACCTCGATCGCCGCGATCGGGGTCCAGGCCACGAAGAAGATCAAATAAAGGGCGAGCCAATAGGCAAACGCCGTCAGGGCGCTCACCACCGCGATGCGCAAGGCCGCGCTGCGCTCGGCCTCCAGCGGCACGAGGCACGCCGCGGCGAGCGCGACGGTCACGATGGGATAGACCCAGGACTGCAGCCTGGTGTCGAGCCAGCCGAGAATGCCGATCAGCTGCAGCCAGTAATCGCGGGTCCAGCGCAGGCTGGTGAGCACGGCCATGGGAAAGTGCAACGGATGCTCCAGCATGAAGCGGAGCTTCCACGCGAGCGAAAAATGCTCCGGGGGCATGTCGGTGTTCTGAAACAGGCGCCATGCGCCGACGTCTCCGGAGACGGCAAGGACCCACAGCGGAGCGAGGATCAGGCCCGGGAGCACGATGAGAGCCAGCGCGCGCCAATGCCGCGGCCATTGCCGGAACGGCCGCGTCATGGCCTCGAGCAGGACAAACGCGAGCTGCGGCGGCTTGCTGAGCACGCATAGCGTCATGAACAAGCAGCGTTCCCACGGCCGCCCTCCGCCGGTTGTGGCGGCGCGCACGCACAGTGCGGTGATCACCATGGTACAGGCGAGCGCCGCGCCGTCGGCGCTCACCACCGAGCGCCCGTAGAGCGCCGCGGGCAGCATGGCGATCAGGAAAAATGTCCAGCCGAGCCGCCCCGCGATGGCGATCGCATAGGCGGTCAGCGCCGTCATGGCGGCAAGGCCGGCGAAGCGCATCAGCAGCAGCGTGCCGACGAAATCGAGGTCCGCGACGCGCGCTACGAGCGCGGCCGCGGCTTGGGGCAAATAGGCAACCGGCGCATACCCTTCCGAGCCCCAGTAGAGCTGGAAGACGGGCGCGCCGTCGTCATTCGAGGTTCGGACGGCGTGGAAATATTCGACCCAGAACCGGCGATAGTCGAAGTCCTCGACTTTCCCCAGCTTGAACAGTGCCCGCTCGAACACCGCATAGCCCCGGTGCAGGCGCGCCGGCACGAAAATGCCCTTGCGGCCGCGCCCGTCGGAGGTCATCGGAATGATCTCTCCGACCGAGATCCCGTAGGCGCGCAGGAAATGCGCCGGCTCGTCCGGACCCTCCAGCGGCGGGGTGAGAACGAGCGTCAATGTTCCAAACAGCATCGAGAGAAATACGAAAGCCGCCACCGGATGCGTCAGCACCATCCGGGCGGCACGCAGGAAGCGGCCTGCCGTAGCGGCCTGCGTAACCGGCGCGGCAGGGAGATCGTCGAATGTCGCCATTCCCGAGCCAGATATAGCAGAGGCCGCCTGCCGCCCCAACAAGCCCGCCAGTTGCGTGCTCGCCTCGATTACAGACCGGTCCGCGGAAGGAACTTTGAACCTCGGCGGGCGTTTCCATCGGCCGGCGGTGCGGGTTTCGTCGAAATCCTGTCACGCCATGCCGAGGGGGGAAGGGCGGTTCCGATGCCTTCGCAGTCCGACGGCCGGGTGTGGGTCGTGGTCCCCGCCTATAACGAAGCGCGTGTCATCGCCGGGATCATCGCCGAGCTCAAATGGGACGCGCACCGGATCGTGCTGGTCGACGACGGCTCGTCGGATTCGACGGCCGAGGTGGCGGCCGAATGCGATGCCGTCGTGCTGCGGCACCCGATCAATCTCGGCCAAGGCGCCGCGCTGCAGACCGGGATCGAGTTCGCGCTCGCGCGCGGCGCCGAGTTCATCGTGACGTTCGATGCCGACGGCCAGCATCGCACCGCCGAAATCGGCAGACTCATCGACGCACTCGAGACGCATCGCGCCGATTTCGCGTTGGGCAGCCGCTTTCTCGGGTCCGCAGTGAACGTTCCGCCGCTGCGGCGAATGCTGTTGCGGGCCGCGACCCTCTTCACGCGCCTGACGACCGGCCTTGCGTTGACCGACGCCCACAACGGATTGCGCGCCATGACCCGGCGCGGCGCGCTGCGCATCCGGCTGCGCCAGAACCGGATGGCCCACGCCTCGGAGATTCTCGGCCAGATCGCCGCCAGCGGCCTGAAATTCGTCGAGGTGCCGGTGACGATCGACTACAGCAGCTACTCGCGCGCCAAGGGGCAGAGATCCGGGGATCTCATCGTCATTCTTCTCGACCTGTTCGCGCGGAGGCTCACTCCATGATCACGCAAGCGGTCCTGAGCCTGCTGCTCTCGGGCATCGTGGTCTATGCCTGGGCGGAGCGGCGCCGTTCGCCTTTGGTCGGCCTGCTTTCGATGTTGGCCGCGCTCGCCGGAATGTACCTGGTGTGGATTCCCGCCCACGCGACCGCGCTGGCGGAAATGGCCGGGGTGGGCCGCGGCGTCGACCTCATCCTCTACATCTGGGTGGTGATCAGCTTGCTGCTGTTCCTCAATCTGCATCTCAAGCTGCGGGCGCAGATGGACTTGATCACGACGCTGGCGCGCGCGATCACGATCGCCAACGCATCCCGTGGCGCGGACGCGAACAAGGTTCGTTGAGGCTCGTCGTGCCCGGCCCCGGATCAAGTCCGGGGCAGGCTCTTGTGCCGGGCATCCATGAACTGGAACTCGACGCGCCTAAAGCGGGATGATATTAAGCCCGCGCGTATCCGGCGTTTTCGAAGTAATTGGCGCATTCCTCTGGCGTGAAGGCTTGGAGCAGCTGGCCGATTGCCGCGCAGAGGGCCTCAACGGTGCGCGCGGCGCATTTTCG
>WNFD01001028.1_pt1 | contig 29350 bp, 30 predicted proteins | sample 5400491 | NCBI WGS metagenome assembly WNFD01 (sample SAMN13153343, study PRJNA577476) | soil metagenome | isolation source: 120 cm saprolite under Douglas fir tree site 2 hole 2 replicate 2 | place: USA:California | collected 2015-04-18
CGCTGTTGGTGATGACGAAGGTTCCGGCCGTAATGGCGGGCGAGTAGGCGTAGGTACCCCAGCCGGCGGGGCCGTTGGGCACGGACGCCATGAAGGGACCACCGAGCTGACCGAGCGAGTTCGTTGCCGCCGAGGTGAGCTGGGCCAGCGTAGTCGGGATGGTGCCGTGGTGGGCAGAGTAGATGCTGACGGCGGATGCGAGGGCCCGGGCGTCGGCCTGGGCCTTGGCCAGGCGCGCGCGCGCCTGGACGTTGGCGTAGAGCGGGATGGCGATGGCGGCGAGGATACCGATGATGGCGACGACGATCATCAACTCGATGAGCGTGAAGCCGCGCTGGTTGCCCAGCACCTTCCGCTTGCGATTCCAGAACCTGTTCATTCTGATTCCTCCGTGAACTCTTTGGCCTTGACGGCCGGGTATAGAAAGTTGAATTGCTTCCTGGGCAGGGAGAGAATGCATCTTCGCTGCCACGAATCCCGTCAGGGGGCTGACGGTGGGGGCCGGAAGGGCCGGGAGGCGGAGACGGCCCTTAAATAATTGATATTACGGAGAATAAGATCCAGACCCGGCCGCCCGGATCGCCGTCATCGATCCTGTCAGTCAGATTGCAGATTTGACGACGGACGTAACTGCAACGACGAGGAGTGTCATTCGTCACCGGGGGCGCCACGCTTTGCGAGGCTAGAACCCCCTGCGCGGAGGATGTGTGTGTTGTGTGAGCCCGGGACGGCCTGCAGGTCGCCCCGATCTCCCCACCTAGCCCCCGCGCCGGCCACCACCGGCCGTCTGTTGTGCCCCAGGGGCAGAAGAAGTAGTCGCCTTCAGAAACCCGGCCCCCGCCACTTCATCCTAAAGACAGACATGAGCCGCTACCGCCTCGACCCGACGCCACGCTCGAGCAGTTCGCCCAGGGCCACCAGCTTGCGGCCGCCCCGGTGTGGCATCCAATCCGCAGGACCTCGAGTCATTCCTGAGAGGGGGTGCGGGCAATAACCGCGACGATAGATTAGCCGCCAACCTGACGCCGTCGATGCCGGTCCGCTGCTCGGGTGCGCCCACCAAGTCGTGACCCTCCATACCGAGGACGGCCGCGCCTGGTGGGCCTGCCGCGACTGTGGTGTGCCGTTCGCGCCGGCCGCTTCGCCCCCTGCCCTACGCCCGGCGACGGACGCGGTTGACGACCATCCCGCGCCCGAGTATGTCTCGATCCATGACCTCTGCCGTCGGATCCCCTACCGCGAGGGCACGATCCGCAACTTGATGAGCAGCGGCGTCTTCAAGCCCGGGGAGCACTACGTGAAGCCGAACGGAAGAGTTGTGTTTTTGTGGAGCGCGGTCGAAGCGTGGCTCCGGGAACCGAAGGCGCGCTGAGATGCCGTGGCCCAAGGGACAGCCGCGTTCGCCCGAGACCATCCGCAAGATGAGCGTGGTATATGCAACAGGTTGGAGGTCGTGGAACGTTGGTGTACCTACCCCTGTCGCGGTCAAAGCGAAGATCAGCGCGGCCCTCAAGACATCACCACGAGCAGCGCGCGGGCGCGAGAGGACGAGTAGGGCGAACATCCGGCATGGACACGCTAAGTGCATGTCGTCGACATATCGGTCCTGGACGATGATGAAGCAGCGTTGCCTGAATGCTGGCGCCCCAAACTGGAGCAGTTACGCGAGGACTTCCGGAACTTCCTCGCCGACATGGGCGAGCGCCCGGCCGGTAAAACCATCGACCGGAAGGACAATGACGGGCACTACGAGCCCGGCAACTGCCGGTGGGCTACCGCGAGTGAGCAGGTCCGGAATCAACGCTCTACTACGAAGAAGCAGAGGGGCGCAGATGGTCGCTTCCAGGCGTGGCTCGCCGGCCGAACGCCCGAGCGCGGCTAGATGGCGACGCTCCGGGTCAGAGGTGGGAAGCTCCATATCGATTTCCGGTACCGCGGGATCCGCTGCCGGGAGACGACGTACCTGGCCGACACCCCTGAGCATCGTGCGGAGGTTCGACGCCGCGTGCGCCAGATCGACGGCGAGATCGCGGCCGGGACCTTCGAGTACGGAAAGTGGTTCCCCCGCGGCCCCCGCGCGGCCCTCTTCGCCCCGCCGGCCGAGGAGGGGCCGCCTCAGTTCAAGGACTACGTGCTGCGGTGGCTCGAGGACAAGGCGGCGCGCATCGGCGCCGGCACTGCCTACGACCGCCGCCGGATCGTCGAGGGCAAGCTCATCCCCTTCTTCGGCGACCGGCGCGTCTCGGACATCACCGAGGAGGACGTCGAGGCCTTCATCGCCGACCTGAAGCGGACACCGGCCGAGGATCCCGAGCCGGCCGCGACGGTCGCGCCGGGCACGAAGCAGCCGCCCAGGAAGCGGAAGCTCTCCAACCGGCGCGTGAACATCATCCTGCAGGTCCTGCGGCAGTCCCTGGACCGCGCGGTGAAGCGCGGGTGGCTCGAGATCAACCCAGCGCGCGAGGTCGAGCGGCTCCGGGAGGACAAGGTCGAGATCCTCCCCTTCTCGTTCGAGGAGGTCCGGCTATTCCTCGACAAGGGCCTCATGGACGAGGCGCTCCGGCGCTACTTCACGGTGGCGTTCTTCTCGGGGCTCCGCCCGAGCGAGCAGATGGGGCTCCGGTGGGACGACATCGACTGGCACCGGAAGCTGATCGGGGTGCGCCGGGCGGTCACGCGCTGGGGCGAAGCCTCTACGAAGACCGTGGGCTCGAGCCGAGATGCCGACATGCAGCCGCCCGTCGAACGCGCCCTGCAGGCCCAGCGGGCCGCCAGTCAGCTACGGAGCCCCTGGGTGTTCCCCAACACCCAAGGCGGGACTCTCGATATCACGAACCTCCGCGAGCGGGTCTGGCGGCCAGCCCTCCGGCGCGCGGGCCTGCGCTACCGGACGATGTACCAGACCCGCCACACCTTCGCCACGCTGGCACTCTCGAGCGGCGAGGACATCGGCTGGGTCGCCAGGATGCTGGGCCACACGAGCACCGAGATGGTGATCCGGCGCTACTACCGATTCGTCCCGAACCTCACCCGGCGGGACGGCTCGGCCTTGTCACGGCTGTCCACGGAGAAGGGATTTTAGAGGGGCGTCGGCACAGAATGGTCACAGAACATGAGAAGGGGGCCACGGTTTTCACCGTAACCCCCTAGAAGATTGGAGCGGCCGACCGGATTCGAACCGGCGACGTCCAGCTTGGGAAGCTGGCATTCTGCCACTGAATTACGGCCGCCTGTGCTCCCCTATTCTAGTCTCCGGCAGTGGCCAGTCAACCGGAAGCTTCACTCTTGTATCCGCTCGGCTCGCCTTCGGCTGCGCCTCGCCGTGCTACTTGAGCGACATGTCGTAGGCCTTGATCAGCTCGTCGCTGCGCGCCTTCCAGATGAGCCGCTTGGACGCTCCGTACAGGTCCACTTGCTGGTAGAGCGGCACCGCCGGCATCTCCTCGATCCACAGCTTGTTGATCCGGTGATACGTGGCCAGCCGCTGCTTCTCGTCCATCTGCGTCTGCGCCTGGTCCACCATGCCGTCGAAGTCGGCGTTGTGGTAGTTACCCAGGTTGCTCCCGGTGCGGAAGAGCGGGCCGTACACCGTCTCGGCGTCCACTGTGGCCGTGCCCCAGCCGATCAGCCACACCGGGCCGGGCTTGTGCGCGTACACGAGGTTGTTCAGGTAGTTGACGAACTCGTAGGTCTTGAGCTGGGCCTTGATGCCGGCCTTGGTGAGCTGGCCGGTCACCGCCTCCGCCACTTCCTTGTCCCGTACGTAGCGGCCCTGCGGGCTGTTCAGCGTGAGCTCGAGCCCGCCCGGGAAGCCGGCCTCGGTGAGGAGCTGCTTCACCTTCGCGAGGTCCTGCTTGATCGGCTTGAGCGAGGCGTCGTAGCCGAAGTGCAGCGGGGTCAACAGCGTGGCGGTGCGTATCGCCTTGCCGTCGAGGACACCCTTGATGATCTCGTCCACGTCCAGCGCGTAGGCGATGGCCTGCCGCACGCGTTTGTCCGCGGTCACGCCCTTGTAGGGGCCGACCAGCTTGTGCTGGGCATCGTACTCATGGGTGACGAACATGAGCTGCAGCGTGCGGATCGACGGCGCGGTGGAGAGGAAGATCTTGGGATGGCTCGCGATGATGCTGGCCAGGTGCGGCGGGATGTTCACCGCCACGTCCACTTCTCCGTTCTGGAGCGCGGCCACCCGCACCGCGTCGTCGGGGATCGGCCGGAACACCACCGTCTTGATCTTGGGGGCGCCCCGCCAGTACTGGTCGTTGGCCTCGAGCACGATCTCCTCGTCCTTGCTCCAGCGGACGAGCTTGTAGGGCCCGGTGCCGATGGGATTCTTCGAGATGAAGGCCGAGTCCTTCCCCGCGTAGGCCTTGGGCGGGTACATGGAAGCCTGGCGGGAGGTCATGATGGTGGCGAAGATCGGCCACGGCTTGCTGGTCTGCACACGCACCGTGTACGGATCCACGACGTCGACCTTCTCGATGGGCCGGAAGTTCGAGCTGGCCCGGAGCCCCGACTTCACCCGCTCCAGGCTGAACTTCACTGACTCGGCGTTGAAGTCCTCACCGTTGTGGAACTTGACGCCGTGGCGCAGCTTCACCTCCCACGTCGTCGGGGCGACCAGCTTCGGCAGCTCCGCGGCCAGCGCGGGCACGATCTTGAGGTTTTGATCGCGCTCCACCAGCGTATCGAACAGGTGGCTCGCCACCACGGAGGCGGGCGTCTCCTGCTGGTTCTGCGTATCGAGCGTCGTGGGATCCACGCCCTGGGCGATCACGATCTTGCCTTGCGGCGCCGCCCAGGCCAGGCTCGGCCCCACGAGCAGCGCGAACACGAGTGAACACAGACGTCTCCGGATCATCTCAAGCCTCCTTGGAAAGTGACGACACTCTAGGCAACCCCCGGGCCGGGTGTCAAGTTCCGCGCTGCGTCTCCCGGCGCACATGCGCGAGGGCTTCGTCACGCGTGCTCACCAGCCCGAGCGCCTGGGCCTCCCGGGCCAGGGCTAGGAGGCGGCCGACCTCGGGGCCCGGAGACAGGCCGAAGGCTTCGATCACGTCCTCGCCCCGCAGCAAGGCCGGCGCCGCCGCGGCGGCCGCCTCCTCGTCGGCGCCCGCCATCAGAGTCCGCACCACCTCGCCTCCGGCGCCCGCCCATACCGCCAGCGGCGAGGAACCAGTGAGCGCCGCCGCGTCGGCCAGCGCCAGCAGCAGGAGATCACGCGCCTCGTCACCGAGCGCCCGGAAGAAGCGAAATCGCGCGCGGCGCGTGATGAGGCCGGCCTGCGCCAGATGCATGGGCCGCAGGTGCTCGGCCACGAGCCGCTCGAGCACCTGCGCGGCATGGCGCGAGAGACGGAAGCGCAGGGCGATGCCGGCGGTGCGCCGCGCGCCCGCCGCGTCGTGGCCGATGAAGCGGATGCGCCCGCCGACGTCAGCCCGTGTCTCGGGCTTGGCCACGTCGTGGAGCAGCGCGGCCAGCTTCAGCGCTTCGCGCCGGGTCAGCCCGCCGCCGAGGTCCAGGGCCAGATGGGCGCTCAGGGCCGGGCCCCACGGCGCGAGCGCATCGAGTTGGGCGAGCAGGGCGTCCACCCCCTCGACCGCGCGCAGCGAGTGCTCCCAGACGTCGAAGTGATGGGGCAGCGGCTGGGTGGTGGCGCGCATCGGGAGACTCTCCGGCAGCAGGACCGCGAGGACGCCCAGCCGGTCCAGCGCGCGCAGGCCCGATGCCGCGGCCCGCTCGGCGAGGATGCCGACCAGCTCGTCGCGGATCCGCTCGGGCGCCACGCGCGTGATCAGGTGCGCGGCCGCCTGGATGGCCACCTCGGCGTCCGGATGGAGCCGCCATCCGGGGCGCAGGGACAGCCGCACCCCGCGCAGCGCGCGGACCGGATCGTCGCTGATGGCGGCGGGCCCGCAGGGGCGCACCACCCGATCGCGGAGATCGTCGAGCCCGCCCGTCGCATCCACGATGGCGGCGGCGCCGTCGCGCAGCAGCTCCTCCACCGGGGCGGCGAGCGCGTTCACCGTGAAGTCTCGCGCCCGCAGGTCACCCTCGAGCGTCGCGGCGCGCAGATCCACCAGGTCCACCCCCGCGCCCCCCGACCGCGGCACGATGCGCCCGGCGCCGCGGACCTCATCGAGCACCACGAAGCTCGCGTCGAGCCGGTCGGCGAGGCCGCGGCCGAGCACGAGGGCCCCGCCCGCCACCGCCAGGTCGAGGTCCGCGGCGCCGCCGCCCGACAGCAGCTCCCGGAGGGCCCCGCCCACGACCCAGACCGGCCTCGCGGGCCCGGCCAGGTCGGCGAGCGCGGCGAGCGCGAGGCGGCCCGCCTCCGAGATCTGATCGAGCCGGACGCGCACTAGAGACCGAGCAGGCGCTGCGCGTTGTCGTGGAAGATCTTGCGGTGAACCGTGTCGGGCACCGGCCGCTCCCAGATCGGCCGCCGCTCCTCGTGGTAGGCGTGGGGCGTATTGGGGAAGTCGCTGCCGAAGAGGATGCGATCCTGCCAGCGCACGAGATCGGCGTCGGTGACGTCGGCGGGGCTCGCGCCGTGCCCCTCCCGGTAGATCGCGCTCTGCGGGGCCATCGCCGCGGTGGTGTCGAGGTACATGTTCGGGCAACGCTCCATCAGCTCGAGATGCCGGCGGGTCTCGAACTGGCCCATGTGGGCCACGATCACCTTGAGCTCCGGGAACATGGTCATGACCCGCTCGAAGCGCGGGAAGCCGTCGTACTCGTTGGGCCAGGGCGCGCTGCCCACGTGGATCAGGAGCACCGCCCCGCGGGCCAGCAGCAACTCGTAGACCGGCAGGATGCGCGGGTCGTCCGGATGGAAGCGCTGGACATTGATGTGGAACTTGAAGCCCTTGAACCCGTACCGGTCGAGCGCCTCCTCGGCCACGTCCACCACGTCGGAGTCGCCTGGGTGCAGCGTGCCGAGCGGCAGCCCCGCGGGCAGCCGCCGGGCCGTCTCGTGAAGCCACGCGTTGAGATCCCGCGCGAGCCCCGGCTTGTGCGCGTACGAGAAGAAGACGAAGCGCTCCACGTCCTGCTCGGCGAGAAAGCGCGCGACCCACTCGGGCTCGGTCCCGTACTCGAACTCCCAGCCCGGCCGGCCGACGAACCAGCGGCGGATCGCCGCGGAGAGCCACGCGGGATGCAGATGGGTGTGGACGTCGATGTAGCGGAAGCCGGGCGGCGGCGACGGCATTAGGCGCTCACCACCCACTGCCCCGGCCAGCCCGTCACCTCGCGCGGCGGGCTCACCCGCCCCGCCCGCGCCAGGGCGGACAAAGCCGTCTCCACCTCGCGGCGCGGGAGCCCGAAGAGCCGGGCGAGCAGCGCGGGGGTCGAGTACACCGCGCCGGTCAGGTAGCGCGAGAGCAGGTGCTCGAGGGCGGCCGGCCGGCGGAGGCGCCGGCCGGCCGCGACCGCCTCGGGCAGCCAGCGCTCGAGCAGGTCCCAGCGGTACGAGAAGGTCGGCTCGTAGCGCTCCTCGGTCTTCACGATCCAGAGGCCCTGCTGGAGCTCCCCCATGGCCCGCTCGAACTCGCGCGTCTTGCCCGGCTCCAGCATGAAGCACTCCGCGCGGATGCCCCGCGTGTACTGGGGCGACTCGCGCACTAGGCTGTCCATGATGCGCTTGGCGGTCAGCGAGAGGCGGCCCGCCTCGTACTCTGTGCGGTACGCGCGCGCCCGTTGATCGCCACGCACGAGGCAGTAGAAGGCCGGGAAGAGATCGAGCGCCACCAGCAGCGGCCGGCCCTTCACGAGCTTGCCGTAGTACACCTGGCGCCGGGCGGGCAGCACGTCCTTGAGCTCCCAGGTGAGCCCGATTCCGTCGTCGTGGTGCGAGCGGCGCGGCCACCGCGGCGCGGCCCGGCCCACCACCGCTTCCCAGAGACAGCCCAGGCCCTCCGGGAAGCGATGGAAGGTCGAGCAAAGGCCGACCGCCTCGACGAAGGCCAGCGCGCTCCGGGCCGAGCGCACCCGGTGGGAGGGAAGCTGGCGGAAGTTACGGCGCCGGCGCCGGAGCAGCGCGGCCTGGTCCATGCGGCTCAGCCCAGCTCGAAGCCCCGCTCGGTGACGCGGAACTCCGCGATCTCGTCGCTCTTGGCGCTCCCCCGGTGCTTGACCACGCAGAGCATCCGGACCAGCCGGTTGCCGGCGCGCTCGCTGCCCATCACCACGATGGTATTGGCCACCGCGCCGACGTCGCCCGCCGCGACCTTGCGGGCGATGAGGTGCTCGAGCTGGGTCTCCTCGGTGGTCACCAGGAGCAACGTGGTCACGGTCGTATGGTCGTAGCGGTGCGCGTCGATGAAGGTCCGGTGCTTCCACACCGGCATGCAGATCTCCATCCCGAGCGTCTCGCTGTCGCGGTGGATGGTCTTCCGGTAGAGGTCGTCGAAGACGTAGGGCTGGATGTAGTCGGCCGGCACGTCCATCGGCTCGATGCCGTCCACCACGATGCGCCGGCTTCCCGCCGCGAGGTGGAAATACACGAAGGGCCGCACCGTGTAGAGCACCTGGTTGTACTGGGCCTTCCAGTTCCAGTCGAACTCGAGCCCGTCCGGGCTCGCCACCTGGTAGTCGCGCAGCTTGCCGACCCACGGCAGGGCGTCGCAGTAGAAGGCCTGCATCTGCTCGTCGGGCGGGTACGGCTCGGCCATGGGCAGCACCGAGTGCGTCCAGCGCCTGAGGTCCCAGTTGTGCAGGCGCGCCGCGTAGGCGTGGTGCTGCTGGGAGTCGCCGCGGAGGTTCATGTCGAAGACGATGCCGCGGGCTCCGTCGGCCCGGGCACCGTGGTCGCAGAACCCGAGGCCCAGATGGGTCTTGCCGATGCCGGTGGCCCCGTAGACGACCGTCAGGGTGCCCGGCAGCAGCCCGCCGCCCAGCATCTCGTCCAGCCTGGAACTGCCCGTCGATACGCGCGTGGTCATAGCCGGGTGATCTTACCGACCCGGCCGGGAGACGGTCAAGCCGTGCCGGCGTTTGACCGAGCAGGTCGCGCTCGCTTGACAGGCTGCCGAGGGGGGTCCTACGCTCGATACATGCCACGCCGAGTGGTCTGGTACCCGGCGGGTTCCCCGGCAGCCACCCAGCTCTCCGCGCTCCCCGGCGACCTCGAGGCGCTCCCGCTGCCTGCGGCGGGCGTGCCGCCGCCCGGGCCGGACGAGTCCGCGGCCGTCCTGGTGGACCTGACCGCGGGCGACGCGGCGGTCGCGACGGCCCTGGCCGCCGCCGCACCCGACTTGCCGGTGGTCGCCCTGGTCGCGCCCGGGGCCACGCCGGCGGTGCCGTGTTACGCCTATGTCGGCAAGCCCGCCGCGCCCGACGTGCTGGCCGCCGCCCTCCGCAACGCGTGCGACCACGCCCTCGCCCGCCGCGAGGCCGCCGCGAGCCGCCGCGAGCTGCAGGAGCTCAACCAGATCGGCGTCAGCCTCTCCGCCGAGCGGGACACCGACGCGCTCCTCACCCTCATCCTGAGCAAGGCGCGCGAGATCACCCAGAGCGACGCCGGGTCCATCTACGTGGTGGAGGACGCGGCCGACGGCACCCCGCGGCTGCGCTTCAAGCTGGCCCAGAACGACTCGGTCCGGGTGCCGTTCACCGAGTTCACCCTGCCGATCGACGACGCCAGCGTGGCCGGGCACGTCGCGCTGACCGGCGCGGTGCTGCAGCTCGACGACGCCTACGTGCTCCCGCCCGGCTCGCGCTTCCAGTTCAACCGGGAGTTCGACGAGCGCGTCGGCTACCGCAGCAAGTCGATGCTGGTGGTCCCGATGACCAACCCGCAGGGCAAGGTCATCGGCGCGCTCCAGCTCATCAACTGCAAGCGGGATCCCGCCGCGGTCTTTCCGACGCCCGCCGACGTGCTCGCCCGCGTGATCCCCTACCCGCCGCGCTTCCACGATCTGGCCGCGTCGCTCGCCTCCCAGGCCGCCGTCGCGCTGGAGAACAGCCGGCTCTTCCAGTCCATCCAGGCGCTGTTCGAGGGCTTCGTGCAGGCCTCGGTCACCGCGATCGAGTCGCGGGATCCCACCACCTCGGGCCACTCCTTCCGGGTGGCCGACTTCACGGTGGCGCTCGCCACCGCGGTGGACCGCGCCGATCACGGGGCCTTCCGCGAGGTCCGCTTCTCCCATGATGAGATGAGAGAGATCCGCTACGCTTCGCTCCTTCACGATTTCGGCAAGGTCGGCGTGCGCGAGGAAGTACTGGTCAAGGCCAAGAAGCTGCCGGTGGGCCAGCTCGACATGATCCGGCAGCGCGGCGAGATCATCCGGCGCGGCCTCGAGCTGCGTCACGCGCGCCGCAAGACGGACTGGCTGCTCCAGCACGGCCGCGAGGGCTTCGGCGATCGCGTAGCCCAGTGGGACGCCGAGCTGGCCGCGGTGCTCGCCGACCTCGACCAGCATCTCAAGGCGGTCGCGGCCGCCAACGAGCCCACCGTGATGCCGGACGACGTCTCGGCCTCGATCCGCGACCTGGCCGTTCACCCGTACGCGGATCACCTGGGCGACTCCCTGACCCTGATCACGCCCGAGGAGGCCCGCATCCTGGCCATCCCGCGCGGAAGCCTCACCCCCGAGGAATACGAACAGATCCAGTCCCACGTCGTGCACACCTACCAGTTCCTCAAGCAGATCCCGTGGACGAAGGAACTCAGCCGCGTCCCCGAGATCGCGCGCTCGCATCACGAGAAGCTGAACGGCGGCGGCTACCCGGACGGCTGGCGCGCGCCGGACATCCCGGTGCAGACGCGCATGATGACGATCTCCGACATCTTCGACGCGCTGACCTCGCGGGACCGCCCCTACAAACCGGCGGTGCCGGTGGAGCGCGCCCTCGACATCCTCGCCCAGGAGCGCCGCGCCGGCGCGCTGGACGGCGATCTGCTCCAGCTCTTCATCGCGGTGCGGCCCTGGGAGCGGCCGGACCGCGCCTGAATCCCGCCTGGCGTCAGCTCCCCAGCAGCGCGGCCAGCACGCCCCACGACACCACGCCCAGCAGCATGGCCGCCGCGCCGAACACCTCGGCCGGCCGCACTCTCGCCACCTGTTGAGCATTCAGCGCGAAAAAAAGGGGGCGAGCTGCCGCCGCCCGCGCGCGCGAGCCGACCCACACGCGACGTCGCGCCCCGCGACGCCAGTCGCACGTCCAATCACGCCGCGTGATCGGCCGCCGCTTCCTGCTTCGCATCGCCACTCCTGCCCGCCGCATGGCCTGCTCCTTTCAGATTTGCCGCATGACGCCGACGACCTTGCCCAGGATGCGGAAGTCCCCGCGTCCCGCCTCCACCACGATCGGCTTCATGGTCGGGTGCTCCGGGCGCAGCACCACCGCGCCGCTCTCCCGGGCGAAGCGCTTCACGGTGGCCTCGCCGTCCACCATCGCCGCGACGATGTCGCCGCTGCCCGCCGTCTCCTGCTTGCGCACGAACACGAGGTCGCCGTCCATGATATGCGCCTCGATCATGCTGTCCCCCCGCACGCGGAGCGCGAAGACCTCCAGGCCACCCGCGCCGAGCCACTCCGGGCGCAGCGGGATGGTGTCCTCGTGGTTCTCGACCGCGGTGATCGGCGCGCCCGCCGCGATGCGCCCGAGCAATGGGATGCCGGGCGGGATCCCCGCCGGCTCCCCCCGCCGTGCTCCCTTGTGCGCGGGCAGGATCAGGGTCCGGGAGGCACGCTTGCCGGTCACCCGGCGCTCCAGCATGCCTTTACGCTCCAGCGCCCGGAGGTGGTCAAATGCCGCCCGCGCCGTGAAGTGGAAGCGCTCGCCGATCTCTCTCACGGTGGGCGGCACGCCGTGCCGCTCCCCGAAGATACGGATGAAGTCCAGCACCTCGCGCTGCCGAGCCGTCATCTCTTTCACCCTGTTCGCCCCTCCCCCCGGGTCGTCTGAGCCTCAACAGATGATAGTCAACACCCGTTGAGTTAGACAAGCAAAAAAAGGGGGGCCTAGCCCGCCGGCTCCCAGGGCTCGCAGACCGGGCACGCAGCGTAGCCGGCCTCCCGGGCCTCGGCCACCCGCTTGAAGTAGACCCGCTCAGGCTCGGCGATCCGCCGCGCCCAGCCGCAGTCGCGCCCGTGGAAGAGCTTGGCGCTCCGCTGGGCCAGGTAATTCTCCCCCTCTGGGACGGGGGTGGCCGGAGTCTCGTACGGGTTGAGCACCGACTCCGGCAGAGCCTCCGCCGCCACCGGCTCGGTCACCGGATCGGAGGGGGTGGACACCGGGGTTGGATCCGGGATGGGATCCAGCTCGTTGATCTTGAGGTTGGTCTCGATGGTGGAGCGGAACTCGTCGCTGGCCCGACGGAACTCGCGCATCGCCCGGCCGAGCGAGCGGCCGAGCTGGGGGAGGTTCTTGGGCCCGAACACGAGCAGGGCGATCACGAAGATGAGAACCAGCTCCTGCAGGCCGATGTCGAACATGGGTGGTGGTCGCGCTCAGCCTCCGACTATACCATCCCGCGCGAGGCGCGCCTCGGAGCGCAACTTGTGCGCGATGTCCGCGCCTCGACGGCGACCGGCATTCACGGCGCGGTGGGAACCGCTGCGCCGAGCAAATTCCGGCGCCGCTTCCTCTTGCACCGAGTGCGCGCTGAACGCATAATCAGGCACTCGCCGCGGATGTAGCGGGGAAGGCGCGCCGGGCGTGGCAACGATCGAGTCGACCCAAGGGAGATCATGGTCATGCCGGATGCCCGGATGAGAAGTCGGATGCTGGCGACGCTCCTCGTCGCTCTTTCCCCACTGCCTGTGCTCGCTCAGACCCAACCGGTGGGCGTAGTGACGACGCTCACCGGCCAGGTGACGCTGGCCCGCACCGCGGTCCCCGAACCGTTGATCCTCAAGTTCAGGGACGACGTGTTCGAGCGAGATCGCATCAGCACCGCCGAGAAATCCATCGTGCGCGTCCTGCTCGGCGGAAAGGCCATTGTCACCGTCCGTGAGCTGTCGGTGCTCACCATCACCGAGGAGCCGGGGCGTGCCACCATCGATCTGACATCAGGCAAGATCGGCGTGGCCGTGGCCAAGCAGCGCATGCGCCCGGGCGAGTCCCTGGAGATTCGCACCCCCAACGCCGTCGCGGCGGTACGCGGCACGGTCATCACCGCCGAGACCGCGATGGTTGCCGGCACCCAGGTCACCGAGTACGACGTGCAGTCGGGCACCCTCGACCTTCTCGCGCCGCGCCCGGAGGTCCTGGCCCCCGGCCGCGGAATCACGGTGAGCGGGCTGACCGCCGGGGTCCCGCGGGCCGCGCGGCCCGACGCGTTCACCGCCGGCTTCGAGCGCGAGTCGGGGGCGGGTGCGGCGTCGGCGGGTGCCGCTACCGAGGTTCTGATCGCGAACGGCATGAGCCAGGCCGGCGCCCTGGCACTGGCCATCAGCCCACCGCCGCCGTCGGAGCTCGCGGGCCCGATCTCGGGGGACTCGACGGGCACGATCCTGCTACCGCCGGTCAACGGCATCACCCGGATACCGGACGCGGAGATCCGCGGGGGCGGCACCGGCGGGGGCGGCGGGGGCGGCAGGGGAACCAAGGCCAACGTGCTCGTCAATAGCGGCTTCGAGACCGGTGCTCTGCCACCCAACTGGACGCTGAACGGCGGCGGCGGGATCGTCACGAGCCTCGGCTCCATCACAGCGCCCGAGGGTCAGAACATGGCCCTGATCCACACCGCGACGGGGGCGCTGTCGGTCGCTGCGAATCCCGGGCTGTTCCCGTCCCCTCCTACCAACACCGCCGGCGTCGTCAACGTCACCGAGGGCAGCCGCCTCTCGCAGTCGTTCAGCGTCGCAGGGGGCAGCCTCTACACAGTCCAGGTCAACTACAACTTCATCACCAACGAGTTTCCGACCCAGTCGGTGGATGACATCTTCCGGGCACTCGTCACCAGCCCCTCGGGCGCCACGACTCAGCTCGCCCAGGAGACCCGGCTGACGTCCACCTTCCAGACCTCGTCGGAAGCTTCGACGACGCTCGGCTTCACGACCTCGAGCTCACACGGGCGGACCGGCTTCAAGCAGGTGACCACGCAGTGGGTGCCGGAGACCTCCGGCACGGCCACGCTCAGCTTCGATGTCTTCGACCGGGGCGACACGATCTTCGACTCCGCGGCCCTGGTCGATGCGGCATCAGTCGCGCAGGATCCGCCGCTGTACTTCCTCCGCCGGGGCGACAGTCTGGTGCGTAACGGCACCGATCCCCTGCTACGACTGACCAACGCCACCCAGGCGTTCGACTCGCTCATGGTGGTCTGCTGCGACGGACGCGCGACGCTGGCCGGCCCGCTGCTCCACGCCACCGACAGCAGCCTCACCCTGCCCTGGAGCCTGCTGGCGGTCATGCAGGGCGGGGTCTTGACCACGTCCTCGATCGACCCGCTGGTCCGGCTCGACGGGGGCGTCTACAGCTTCGGCGGCGCGGGCGTACCGATGTTCGATCTCTATGGCACGGGCGCGGCGGTGGATCCGGAGACCGGCCTCACCCTCGGCACGCACCGCCCCCTGCAGCACGGGGGCTCGCTGCTGGAGGCCTCCAACGCCACCATCAACGCCACTCAGGCCGTCCGCGTCGACAACGCCCTGCTCGAGGCTAGCGCCCCGCTCCTGTCGCTCAAGAACGGCAGCACGCTCACGACCGCGGCCGACACCGTACAGCTCTCCTACCAGGCCAAGGTCACGAGCCTCGGCTCGGTGATAAAGCTCGACCGCAGCGTGCTCACCGTCGCCCGCGGCGCCGCGCTCAACCTGGCGGGCGGCAGCGTGCTCCGGGTGACCGGCAATCTCTTCAGCCTGACCAACGGCAGCTCCCTCAACCTCCTGAGCGGCCCCCTCGTCAGCCTGAGCGGCGGGTCGTTCCTCAACGTGACCGGGGCGCTGATCGGCTTCGGCGGCACCGGTGGCAACCTGGTGTCCGTCACCAATAGCTTCTGCCCCTGCACCTCCATCGGCGGCATCCCGGTCAGCCTGACCGGCGGCGCCCTGGCCGGCAACGTGAGCATCACCGGCGCCATCAAGAACAGTGGTCTCGGGACCGTGAGTCTCTCGCCCAACGCCGCGCTCATCCGCGTGGACGGCGCGGCGACCAAGGTGACGATCGGCGGGCTGTAGACTCGCTCCTGCCGGAGCGCCCACGGGCTTCCGACGAAAACCGTCGGAAGCCCGTCATCTTTCGCGAGGGACTGCCCGTCCGTGAGCCGTTCGTGGCCGGGCGCCGCCCTGGCCCAGACCGGTCGGGCGTGGGCGTCGTGACCACGCTGGCGGGCACGGTGACGGTGGCTCGCGCCGCCCTGCCGGCGCCCCAGCCCCTGCACTTCTCAAGGACGACGTCTTCGTGCGCGACCACATCACCACCGCCGAGAAGTCGGTGGTGCAAGTGCTGCTCGGGGGCAAGGCGCCCGTCACGGTCCGCGAGCTCTCGTCCCTCACCAGAGGTGACCGGCCGCTCCACCGTCGACCTCACCTCGGGCAAGAAACCTCGTCAACAACCCGATCCTGAACCTGACCGGGAACATCCTCGACATCAAGCCGGGCGCAGCCGTGATCAGCGTCACCGGCGGTGCCCAGGTCAAGCAGGGCCAGTAGGGCGGGACCTCAGTACTGCCAGGAGAGGGTGAGCGACCAGACGTTCCGGTTGTAGCTGTAGACGGCCAGGTTCGAGTCCGCGACGGTTCTCTGGTACTCGGCGGCCAGGGTCAGCGGACAGGGAGCGGTCGGGGCGCAGCCGATGGAGGCCGGCCCGATGTTCGCGGCCAGGACCTGCTCGACCCGCACCACGTGATTCTGCTCGAAATCCTCCCGCTCCCGCGTACCCGGGTTCACCACCGGCAGCAGGGTGTTGGCGTGCAGGTAGTGCCGCTGGTGCAGATCGAAGTCGTACTTGAGCCGGGTGGATCCCCAGGGCAGCGTGTACTGCCCCCCGGCCAGGAAGCGGTTGCCCGCGTAGGTGTAATTCCGCCCGTCCGTGTTCTCGTAGTCGAACTGGTAGCCGACCCGGATGTAGTGCTTGTCCTGCGCGAAGCGGAAGACGTGGGTCAGGCCGACCATCCAGTTCCGCGCGTCGCGATCCTCGTCCTCGAGCTGCCCGGGCGAGGCGTAGAAATCCTTGTTCTGGAACCGCGCCAGGACCGTGGTCAGGTTGCCCTGGTTCTCCACCAGGGTGCCGAAAACGGTGGCGGTGTGGCGCTGGAGGAAATCGTCGTTGCCGAGCGAGAGGTAGTCCCAGGAGTATTGCGTGCCGACCTGGAACGGCATGGCCCCGACGGCCGCGCGGTAGGTCAGGGCGCCCGCCACCAGGTGGTTCTGCACGTTGAAGTCCGGCAGCCGATTATTGTACGTCTGGAAGAACGAGTACGTGACCGTCGACTCCCACGGGCCGGTGCGCAGCCACGCGTACTCGAGCCGCAGCGCCGCGATCTCGCCGGGGGTGGCCGTCTTGCGACGACGGAGCGACTCCGCGGTGGGATCGTGACTCGGCTGCGGCACCACCGCCACGTTGCTGTCGTAGAGGAAGCCCACCCGGACGTCGGCGTGGAAACGCCGCTCCGCGTCCCGCGCGGAGGCCAGCGAGTCGCGGATGCGCTCGGCCGGGCCCGTCAGCGCGGAGCCCGTCTGCAGCCGGAGCGCGGCGTCGACCTCCGCCGCCGCCTGCTCCGGGAGCCCCAGGATCGCCAGCGTGAGCCCGGAGTAGAACCTCACGAGCTGCTGGATGTTCGGGTTCTTCGAGGTCTCGGCGCGGAAGGCCTTGAGCGCCCCCTGGTAGTCCTTCTTCCGGTAGCGGATCAGGCCGACGTAGTAGCCGATGCCTTCGGTCTGGGGCCGCCCGTTGAACACCGCGGTCAGCGGCCCCTCGGCCTGGTCGTAGCGCTCGAGGGCGAAATAGGCCACGCCCAGGAGGAAGAGGATGGACAGGTCGCGTGGCGCAAGCGCCCGGGCCTTCTCCAGCACCTCCACCGCCTGCTCGGTCTTCTGCTGGGCCATCAGGACCAGGCCGGTGTAGTAGAGGGCCTCGACGTTCTTGGGATCGAGCTCCAGTGCGTCCTTCAGCAGGGCCAGCGCCTCATCGTACTTCCGGGCGTCGTAGGCCAGGATGGCCTGGGCGACGAACACGTCGGCCTCGGACTGCTGGGCCACCGCCGGCGTCGGCGCGCCCGCCAGCAGGCAGGCATTGGCCAGGCAGAGGTCGAGAACCAGCATCACCGCCAGGAAAGCGCGGCGCTTCTTCACGGAGCGATCTCGGGTATGGAGCATGATCAGGCTGTCACGTGAGCCGTTACTGTACCGAGAAGGGGCCCGGATAGTCCATTTTCCCGGGCACGCACCAAAGCCCCGCTGCGGGGCGTCAGAGCGGCTATGGTAGGCTCCGTGACCATGGATGAGGCCACCTGGGCCGGCTTCCAGCGGGCGATCGTGGCCTGCCGCCGGCCCATTATGGAGGGGCTGGCTCGGTTTCTGCGCCTGGACACGGTGAGCCAGAACCCCGAGGGCGTGCGCGCCGGCGGGGAATGGCTGGCCCGGGCCATGAAGGCCCGCGGCCTGGACGCAGAGGTCATGGAGACCGGCGGTAATCGAGCCGTCCACGGATCACTCCCCCTACCCGGCACCCGCCGGACGGTCCTGATCTACTGCCACTTCGACGTCACGCCGGCCCCGCCGGCCGGCTGGCTCCAGCCTTCGCCCTTCGAGCCGGTTCTTCGCCGCGGGACGGCCGAGGAGGGCGCGCCGGTCCTCGGCCTGGCCGACCTGGCCGATGACATCCTGCCTCAGCACCGGCTGTACGCGCGGGGCACCCCCGACGACAAGGGCCCCATCTGGGCCCACCTCACCGCCCTCGAGCTGATGCGCGCCCAGGGCATCGCCCCCCCGGGTGGCGCTCAAGTTCATCTTCGACGGGGAGGAGGAGATGGGCAGCACCCACTTCGGCTCCTTCACCGAGCGGCACCGCGACCTCCTGGCGGCCGACGTCGCGCTCGTGATGGACGGCCCGAAGGACGCGAGCGGGCGCCCTACGGTGGCCTTCGGCGCGCGCGGGATCCTCTCGCTGGAGCTGACGCTCGAGGCGGCCCGACGCGACGTGCACTCCGGGAATTTCAGCGTCCCGAACCCTGCCTGGCGCCTGATCGGCCTGCTGGCCTCGATGGCGGCGCCCGACGGGACGCCGCTCGTGGAAGGCCTGGAAGACGGCGTGGTCCCGCCCACCGCCGCCGAGCGCGATCTGATGGGCCGCATCCCGCTCGACCGCGCCGCGATCGACAAGGAGCTGGGCGTGGCCCTGCCCGACGAGTATCTCGAGCGGCTCATGTTCCGCTCCACGCTCACCATCCGCGGCCTCAAGAGCGGCTTCACAGGCCGGGAAGCGCAGACCATCATCCCGAACCAGGCCATGGTGGCCTTCGATGCCCGGCTCGTGAAGAACCAGCGGGTGGACGTGGTCTACCGGCGGATCCTCGATCACATCCGGGGCCAGGGCTTCGCGGTGATCGAGTCGGCGGACGCGCCGATCCCCGAAGAGCTACGCGGGCGCGCGGTCCGGGTGGTGGAGCGGCGGGGCTACGATCCGGCCAAGACGGCCGCCGATCTCCCGATCTCGAGGCAGGTCATCGAAGCGGTGGAGCGCGCGCACGGCGGGGAGCCGGCGGTGGTCCTGCCATGGGCGGCGGCGTGCCGCTCTGGGCCTTCACGGACATCCTGAAGCGGCCCACCATCGTCGTGCCCTGCGCCAACGCCAACAACCGCCAGCACAGCCCCAACGAGCACCTGCGCCTGGATCACCTCTACCAGGGCGTGCTGACTACGGCGCGCCTGCTCCACGATCTGGGCTAGCTTATCGGAGGGGGCCTCGACGGCCCCCTCCGAACCTCCCCCAAAACGGGTTGCGCCGGCGAGAAAGCCCGCGCTCGAACAGCGGGTCTCGCACCCGCGGCTAGGCCGCTTCGTCGCCCCCTAGGCGGTCGAGGAGGAAACGGTGGAGCCCCTTCAGGCGGGTCGGTCCGGACCGAGCTCGGCGGCCGCCGCCCGGTCCACGAGCCAGATGAGCCGGCCGGCTTCGGGGGCCACGAGCTGCACCGGGAGGCGCTCAGGCTCCCGGGGACCCTCCAGCGCCTCGCGGAGTGAGCCGGCCTTGTCGGCGCCGGTAACCAGCAAGCGGATCTCCGCCGCCCGGTTGAGCACCGGCGGCGTCATCGTGATGCGGGTCTTGCCCAGGCGGGCCACGGTATAGCCCACCACCCAGCGCCGCCGCTCGGTGAGGGCCTGGCTGTACGGAAACAGCGACGCGGTGTGGCCGTCCGCCCCCATGCCGAGGAAGATCAGGTCGAAGATCGGCGGCAACCCGTCGTCGGGCACCGCGAAGACCCGGCTCAGCTCGTCCTGGTACCGGGCCGCCGCCTGCTCCGGATCCGGCAGCTCGCCCTGAATGCGATGGATACGGTCCGGCATCACGCCCAGCTTGCCCAGCAGCACGGCCGCCGCCACCCCATAGTTGGACTCGGGATGCTCCGGACCGACCGCGCGCTCGTCGCCCCAGAAGACCTCGACGCGCCGCCAGTCGAGCTGCGCCCACCGCGGCGCCTCGGCCAGGATCTCGTACATGCGGCGGGGCGTCGAGCCGCCGGACAGGGCCACGCAAAAGCGCCCGCGCTCGGCGATGGCCGCTCGCGCCAGCTCCACCAGATCGTGTGCCGCCGCCCGGCTCACCGCCTCCGGGTCGGGCAGCCGACGAATCGTCCTCACCACGACGGGAACCCGGTCACGCGCTCGTCGCTCCTCGCCTCATCTCCCGGATGCCTCCGCCCTCGGCGACCAGGACCAGATCGGTGATGCCCAGGAAGAGCCCGGTGTCCACGACGCCGGGGATCGCCCGGAGGTCGCGCCCGAAGGCCGCTTTAGCCTCGATGGGGCGCACCGCGCAGTCGGCGATCCGGTTCCCATTGTCGGTCACGAACGGCAGGCCACCGGCCATGCGGAGCGTCGGCCGGCACCCGAGAGCGGCCAGCTCGCGCATCACGAGCGGCCACGCGAAGGGGATCACCTCGACGGGCAGCCGGCCGCGGGTGCCCAGCACGGGCACCAGCTTCTCGCCGCCGACCAGGGTGACCCGGCGGCGTGAAGCCGTGGCCACGATTCGCTCCCGCACGAGCGCGCCGCCGTAGCCCTTGATCAGGTCGAGGTGGGGATCCACCTCGTCCGCCCCATCCACCGTGATATCGAGAATCCCTTCCTCCAGGCCGACCAGCGGCACCCCTACCTCACGTGCGAGCCGCGCCGTTGCCTCCGACGTGGGCACGCCCCGAACGCGCAGCCCCTGCGCCACCTGGGCCCCGAGCGCCCGCACGAACACGGACGCCGCGCGGCCCGAGCCCAGCCCGACCAGCGCCCCGTCGCGGACATGCTCGAGAGCCCGGGCGGCCAGCCGCTCGAGCTGCGCCTGGTCCAGACCGAGCGCGGGCGTCGTCACGGTCGCGCGCTCAGTCCGAGATCGGCTCCAGGGTCGGCTCTCGCATCGGTATCGCCTGGGACCGGCGCCGCGTGGCCAGCACGCGCTCCGGGTCCCCCAGGTCGTTCCAGTGTACGCCCCGCACCGGCAGGACGGCGAGGCGATCGAGCCGCTCGGGCGCCGCGGACTCGCCGACCGTGCCGAGAGCGGAGGCGAACTCGGCAAGGAGCGGTGGAGATCCGGCACCGTGATCACCTGCCGCGTGAGGCCGCTGTTCCTCCGCCGTCCGGTGTGTGGTGTTCATGATTGACGGGTTTGGCAACAGGGACCGCGCAAACGATTCGGCGTTCCAGAAACTCGCGGGTGTGGCGCGGCGACGCAGCCGGTGTCGCCTCCAGCTCGACGCGCAGGCGCTCGAGATCGGCCCCGGTGTCCACGTCGAACCACGTGGGCAGGCAGGCCACCCGGAGGCCCAGGCGCTGGGCCCGCTCGAGCATGCGGCTCAAGACCGCGGGCGTGCTCCAGGGCATGTTCTCGAACAGCGCGGGATATGGCGCGCGCAGCCCGATGAGGTAGTAGCCGCCGTCCTCGGTGGGGCCGAGGACCACGTCCACGTCCGGGGCCATGACGAGGCTCACCGCCTCGTCGAGGCACTCGCGGGGCAGGGTCGGAGAGTCGGTGCCGATCACCAGCGCCGCCTGGAGACCCAGCCCGAGGATCTCCTCGATCAGACGCAGCTGGCGCTCGCCCAGGTCGCCACCGCGCTGAGGGATCAGCGCGAAGCCGGGCGCCGCCTCCTCGAACTGGGCCTGGGCCTCGACCGGCGTGTAGGCCACGATCGGCCGGGCCCCGGCGACCATCCGGACCCGCTCGACGGTGTCGAGGAGGAAACACCGCGCCAGCTCGGCCGCCTCCGGGGCGCGCAGGGGCGGGCAAAGCCGCGTCTTCACCGCCCCCACCCGCGGGGCCTTGGCCATGATCGCCAGCCCCACCGCCCGCTCCGCCCCCGCCATGGCGCCATCATGCCACGTCTCTCAACTCTCCTTTGGGCTGATGGCGTTGACTAACCGACCGCCCGCGCCCTACGATCCGGCGGGCACGTCCCTTGGACACGGGCGAGGCCCGTCCGGATTCGCGGGTCATTCGCGGACATTCAGTCCATCCGCGAACCTCGCGCCGGCCTGGCCGTGTCCAACCAACCCAAGGAGGCCACCATGCCCGTCGACTTCGAATACGTCTCCCAGTCCCGCCTCGAGTACCGGCACGGCTACCGTCACGCTTATCTCGGCGAGGTGCCCGCCCCGGTGGTCTACGGGGTACAGGGCAAGCTGCGCGAGTACTACGGCGTCGCCGAGGGCCCGCCGGTCGCCTCCACCCTCGACCACATCGTCGCGGCCGTCGCCGGCTGAATGTACGGCACGCTGCGCGGCGCCCTGGCAGGGCGCAAGATCGCGTTCGACCGTGACGGCTATGCGGCCACCGTGGAAGGCCGCATCGTCGGTGTCGGCAAGACCATCCGGATCAAGTCCATCCACGTGCACTAGGAGCTCGCGGTGCCCGCGGACAGCCGCGAGGCCACCGAGCGGGCGCTGGCGCTGCACCCGCAGGGCTGCCCGGCGCACCAGAGCGTGCAGGGGGCCATCGAGGTCAGCTGGGACGCCCGGGTCCGGGTCGGGGACGAGGTCGCGACCTTTCGAAGTCAGCCCGACTAGACCGCCACCAAGTTTTGACCCGCGCCGCGCCCAGCCGCTAACGTGCGGCCCGGCGCGCTGTCGAGCGTGTCAGCGGGAGAACCCGTCCGAGGCGAAGTTCTGTCTCGAGTGCGGCCGGCTATCGGGCGGCCGCGCATTTCGCCCGCCTTGGCCCTTCGCTCCGGGAATAGCCGGTACATCCCGCCGATGGACTCGGGACCGTAGGCCACCACCCCGACCGGTACCGCGTAGTCGATCGCCTCGATGATCTTCCCCGCCCAGACCGGGCTGAACCCGCCGCAGAGCTCGATCAGCTGGATCCCCTCCGCCACCATCTCCCGCGCGGCCTGGATCCCCTGCTCCGGGCTCTTAACACCGACCACCTTCATCCGGAAGTGCTCGGTCCCGGTCCACTGGACGAAGTCGTCCCCGGTCACGATGAAGCCGAATCGCGTGAGGGCCATGGCCGGCGGGGCGCCCGCGGGGTTCGCGCGCCGCGCTCAGGCGGCTTCGATCAGCCGGACCTCGCGCCGCGGGAACGGGATCTCGATGCCGGCGGCCCGGAAGCGTTCCACCACCGCCTCGTAGATCTCGCCCTGGGCCGGCGCGTAGTCGGGTACCGCCACCCACGGGCCCAGCGTGAGCGTGATGGCCGAGTCGCCGAGGCTCGCAATGCCCACCACGGGTGCCGGCGTCTTGAGCACGCGCGGGTTGGCCAGCAAGGTCTCGCGGGCAGCGGCCAGGGCCTTGGCCAGATCGGTCCCGTAACCGACGCCGACGGTCAGATCGAGCTGTCTGACCGTCCCGTAGTTGTGCAGGATCTCGCCGACGATCTTGCGGTTGGGAATGACCACCCGAGACTGGTCGGGATGCAGCAGCGTCGTGGAGAACAACTCGATACCGCTCACCTGCCCGTAGACGCCCACGATCGAGATCCACTCCCCGACCCGGAACGGCTTGGTCAGGATGATGCTGAGGCCGGCCACCACGTTGCCCAGCACGCCCTGCAGCGCGATGCCGAGGCCGAGGCCGGCCACGCCGATGCCGGCCACGAGCGGGGCCACCTGGAAGCCGAACTTGTCGAGCGCCACCACCAGGGTGAAGATCAGCACCACCACCCGCACGGTCCTGACCATCAGGCTCCGCACCGGCGGCTCGAGGTTGCGGCGCTCGAGCCACTGCCCCATGAGATTGCCCACCCAGCGGGCCAGGAGCAGGCCGACGCCCAGGATGACGAGCGCGCCCAGGATCTGAAAGCCGTAGCGGATCAGCAGGTCGGTGGTGAGGTCCTTGACGGAAACGGCCGGCATGGCGAGTCCTCCTCGTCGGGATTGGGTCAACCGCGAGGAGATCAAACCACAACTGCGGGGGTTACGTCGCGACTACTCCCAGAGGAACTGGCGGGGATCGACGGCCTGGCCGCGCACCTGGATCTCGTAGTGCAGATGCGGGCCGGAGGTGCGGCCGGTATTGCCGGTGAGCGCAATGAGCTGTCCGCGCTCCACGCGCTCGCCGTGCTTCACGCGGGACTCCTGAAGGTGCCCGTACAGCGAGCGCAGATCGTTCCCGTGGTCGAGGATGACGATGTTGCCGTACTCGCCGCCGTGGCCCGCGAAGAACACGGTGCCGGTGGCCGGCGCGTACACCGGGGTGCCGCGGCCGGCGCTGATGTCGAGGCCGCGATGGAATTCGAGCTCGCCCGTCCAGGGAGACTGGCGCTGACCGAAGCGGGAGTTCAGCGGCCCGCGGACCGGCCAGCGGAACGGCATCGCGAGCAGCACCGAGCGGGTGCGCTCCACGAAGCGGCCCAGCGCGCGCAGGCTCTGGCCGCTCTCGCTCACCGTGCTGGCCAGGAAGGCGAGCTGGTGCGGTAGGGCCGGCCCTTCGCTCGCGAAGACCAGCGGCAAAACCGCGACCGCGCCGCCCATGCCGGTGCCCTTCCCCGCGTTGCCGGGGGCGGGGCCGAACGCGCTCCACACGCGCACGTGCGTCTCCTGCCAGCCCGCCACCTCGCGGTTTACCTCGGCCACCCTCTGCTCGAAGGTCTCCAGCAGCGCCCGCTGCTCCTCGACGCGGCGCTCGAGGGCGGCCGCCTGGAGGTGGGCCCGCTTGAGCGCGAAGTAGTCCATCCAGGTCCCCGCGAGCAGCGTGCCGCTCATCAGCAGGAGGGTCAGACCGGCCCACAGGAGCCAGCGCGGGCAGCCCACGTGCAGCATCCGGGTGCCGCCGCCGTGCACCAGGACCAGGGTGAAGCCGCCGCCGCGCCGGTCGCTCATGAGCGCTTGAGCGGCACCACGGCGGCCTCGCGGTTGGGCTCGGACGCCCCGGGCCTGGGCATCCGGCAGTGGCCCTCGAACATCACGCCCTCTTCCAGCACGACGATCGGCGACTCGAGGTCGCCGAAGACGCGGGCCTTGCCCGCGAGCTCCACCCGCTCGCTCGCGTGCACGTTGCCCACCAGCTCCCCGTTCACCAGGAGCGTGCCCGCGCGAACGGTGCCGTTGACCACGCCGCGCTCGCCGATGATGAGGGTGTCGGGCGAGGCGATCTCACCCTGGAATTTCCCGTTCAGCAAGACGGTGCCGGTGAACGTGTACTTGCCCTCGATCTCGGAGCCCTCGTCGAGGAAGGCGGAGAGCTTCTTGCGGCTCCCGGCGGAGGCACCCCGTTTCCATGGCCACATGCGCAACCGCTACTTCCGGGCGCCCTGGCGCATGTCTTCGACCGAGGCTGCCTGCGCACCCCGGGACGCGGTCTCGGCCCGCGTGTTGCGGGCGGGACGCGATTTGGCACCGTTGCGTCCGAACATCGTGCGTGGCCTCCTCGACGGGTTCGCGGCTTAGAGAACAACTACGAGTACGCAACGTCCCTGCCAGGAGGGACCTGCCGATAACCACCTGATTGCAACGGGGAAGTTTTATTCAGTGCGGAGCGACGAGCGCCTGATGGACGCTCCATGACAGGCCCACTGTCACGATGGTGACAGTGGGTTTCGGGGCCCGAACGGGCTACTGCGGGACGATCAGGGTGGGCAGCTCGCCGGGCGGCTGGAGGATCCAGGAGCCCCCCTCCTGCTTGAGCAAGAAGATGGCCGGTGCGTTGGCGGAGAGGATATTCCAGCCGCTGCCGTCAGAACGCCGAGCCACGAACGAAGCGGCTTCTCCGGGACGCTGGATGACGAAGCCGCCCTTCTTGTCCGAGATCAGGTAGATGGGCGCCTGCCCGGCGGCGTAGATCACGTATCCCTCGCCCCACGCCGAGAGATAGACGTCGACCGGGAACTCGCCGGGCGGGGTGACCTTGAAGCGCACCGCGGCCGCGGGCGGCTGGGGCGGTGGAAAGTCAGAGTCGGGGCTTATGAGGGAGCAGCCGCCGACCCCCACCAGCATCATCAGCGCGAGCCCGGCCCCACGCACCATCTTGCCGCTCATGCGGTACCTCCTCGCCCGCTCAGAGGCCGAACCGGCGCGCGGTCTCCGCGTGGGCCTTCCAGATCGCCGGCGGCATCCGGCCGCCGAACTGTTCGTAGAACTCGCGCAGCTCGTCGAGCGCCTGCCGCCACTCCTCGCGGTCCACGTGCAGCGCCGCCTCGAGCGCGCCCGGGGGCATCTGCAGCCCCGCGCAATCGATCGCTCCGGGAGCCGGCACGTGCCCGATCGGAGTCTCGACCGCCCGGCCGCCGCCCCCGCCGCCGACCCCGCCACCTCCGTGAATGCGCTCGACGATCCACTTGAGAATACGCACGTTCTCTCCGTAACCCGGCCACAGGAAGCGGCCCTCCGCATCGCGCCGGAACCAGTTCACCCGGAAGATCTTCGGCGGGTTCGGCAGGCGCGGCCCGAAGGACAGCCAGTGGGTGAAGTAGTCGGCCATGTTGTAGCCGCAGAACGGGATCATGGCCATCGGGTCGCGGCGCACGATGCCTACCTGTCCGGTGATGGCGGCGGTCGTCTCGGTTCCCATTGCCGAGCCCAGGAACACGCCGTGATTCCAGTCGAACGCCTCGAAGACGAGCGGAACCACGCGCGCGCGGCGCGAGCCGAAGATGAAGCCGGAGAGCGGCACTCCCTCCGGGTCCTCCCAGTTGGGCGCGATGGACGGGCACTGCTGCGCGGGCACCGTGAAGCGCGAGTTCGGGTGCGCGGCCGGCCCGCCTCCCGGCTTCCACGGCTTGCCCTGCCAGTCGAGCATCCCCTCCGGGGCCTCCGGCCCCATGCCTTCCCACCACGGCTCGTTCGACGGGGTCAGCGCCACGTTGGTGAAGATGGTGTTGGAGCGCACCATGGCCGCCCCGTTCGGATTGGTCTTGGCGCTGGTGTTCGGGGCCACCCCGAAGAAGCCGCGCTCCGGATTCGTGGCACGGAGCTGGCCGTTGGCGTCCACGTGGATCCACGCGATGTCGTCACCGACCGTCCACACCCGGTAGCCGGGCAGGCTCGAGACCACCATCGCGAGGTTGGTCTTGCCGGACGCGCTCGGCATCGCGGCGGCCAGGTAGGTGATCCTCCCTTCCGGGTCCTCCAGGCCGAGGATCAGCATGTGCTCGGCCATCCAGCCCTCCGTCCGCGCCTGTGACGACGCGATGCGGAGGGCGTGGCACTTCTTGCCGAGCAGGGCGTTGCCGCCGTAGCCCGACCCCACGCTCCAGATCAGCCGCTCCTCGGGGAAGTGCAGGATGAAACGCCGGTCCGGCGAGAGGTCGCCGAGCGAGTGCAGGCCGCGCACGAAGTCGTCCGGGCCGCGCATGTGCTCGAGCGCCACCGCGCCCACGCGGGTCATGATGTGCATGCTCGCCGCCACGTAGGCGCTGTCCGTGACCATCACGCCCACCCGGCTCATGGGCGAGCCGGCCGGGCCCATCAGATACGGGATCACCCACATCGGGCGCCCGCGCATGCTTCCGCGGAAGATCCCGCGCAGCTTCTCCTTGCCTTCCGCGGGGGCCATCCAGTTGTTGGTCGGCCCCGCCTCCTCGCGCGTGCGCGTGCAGATGAAGGTGAGCTGCTCGGTCCGGGCCACGTCGGAGGGGTGGCTGCGATGCAGGTAGCAATTCGGGTAGGTCCGGGAGTTGAGCGGCAGGAGCGTGCCGTCCCGCAGCATGTCGGCGATGAGGCGCTCGTACTCCGCCTTCGAGCCGTCCGCCCAGGCGACCTTCGCCGGCTCGGTCAGCTCGGCGACCTCATCCACCCACTTCTCGACCTGACTCGTGAGGCTCATGGGCGATACCCTCCCGTCGCTTGGGATGGAGTGTCTCAACGAATTCTGACCGTGGGAACGAATCCTGTCAACGGCGCGATCGCGCCGGTCAGTTGAGCCGCGGGGTGCGGCGCGCCAGCGCGTCGCGCACCATCAGCTCCAGGTCTCGGCGGGGGAACGGCTTGATGAGATAGCCGCAGGCGCCGCGGCGCAGCGCCTCGTTGAGGGTCGCGAGCGAGGCGAAGGCGGTGATCATCACGACCTCGATACGCTCGTCGAACGCCTTGATGCGCTCGAGCGCGTCGAGCCCGCTCATGCTCGGCAGCAAGCGCACGTCGAGCAGCACGACGTCGGGCCGGAAGCGCGGCAGCTCCTCCACCGCCGCCTCCCCGCTCGGCACGCTCGCGATCCGGTAGTCGCGCTCGAGCAGCGCGCGCAGGCTCATGCGCACGCCCTCCTCGTCGTCCACCAGCAAGACCCGCGGTTTCGCGCTCTCTGGATCGGTCATAAAGAAGTTTCTGCACGGCACGATCGACACCCCGGTCGGTGCATCCCGGGTGCCAACGGAGACGGCCCGGAAATCCCCGAAAAGCCCCGCGCTCCGCTCCCCGGCGGCTCGCGGCCGCCCGGGAGCGGACAAAAATTGGCGACGCGGTTCTCAGGCGCGCGAGGCTCCCGCGCTGGGGCGCAGGCGTTGCGCGATCTCGTTGACGAGGTGGTTGAGGCGCTCGGCCGCCTCCTCGCGCTCCTTCTGGTGCCGCTCGTTCTCGGCGCGCACCTCGCTCATCGTCTGGCGGAGGTGCTCGGCCTGGCGCTCGGAGGTCTCGAGCCGGTTACGGAGCTGCTCGTTCTCGTACGTCACGCCACGGAGCCGCTCGTTCTCCCGCTCGGAAGACTCGGCGCGCTCGCGGAGGCGGTCGTGCTCGTGCAGCAGCTCCAGGAGCGAGGCGAGCTGGGTCTGCCCGGCCTCGAGCCAGCGCCGCACCTCGTCCCCGTCGCGCGTCTGCTTGGACTCGACACTCATCATTCGAACCTCTCCTTTCGTACGATTGAGGGGAGTATTGAGAGAACTAGTGTGGGGAGTGTAATCCAGTCCGGGCGCCGATTCCCGCCGAATCACCACCGAGACGTCGCTACCCCGCCCGGCCGCTCCGCGCGGCTGCCGCCGCTCACGGCGGCGGCGCTCCGGCCGGCGCGCCGAGATCACGCGGCGACGCTCGCTCTGCCGCCGGTCGAGCACCACGTCCACCGTGCCGGGCTCGCCCGCGAAGAGCCGCTCGATCCTCGGCACGAGCGCGGGACGCTCGGGGCGGACGATGACGAGCAGCCGATGGGCCGGGGCGGTGCGCCAGAGCCATACCGACATCCGGCCCAGCCTTCCGCTCAGCAGCATCGTCAGCGCTTCCCAGGCTCGCGAGAGGGTGGGGAGTCGGTGGACTTGACCAGCAGGCGGAGCCGGTGCGTCCAGCACAGGCCGTGGACCTCGCGGTCGTCGCCCGGGATGTCGATCGTGACCAAGAGGCAGGGCTTGCCTTCCTGCTGACACCGCGGGCAGATGACTTTCAAGGCGTTCGATACTCGGCAAACTCGGTGCCAGCCCGCCGCGCCCCCGGCAGTTCCAGAAGCGCGCGAAGCGCCCCGGCAGTCCCCGCCCTGTCCCGCGTCCCCGGTACGAGCCGACATCAGTCCCATCCAACACTTAAGCTCGATTACCGGAGATCGGGCCTCAAGCACGTCGGACAACCATGAAGCTACTGCGCTGCGCGCCCGGGCGCCCCCGGGCGGCGGGATGGGAAGCCCCGCGCCGAGCTTGGGCGCTCCCGCTCCCTGAGTAGGCAAGCGCCTTCCCACTTCGCGACCGGGCGGGCCACGTGATGCCTCAGAAGTAGGTGTTACCGAGCGACGACGGTGATGCCTCAGAATTCTGTTACCCACGAGCTGCCTCCCGACGAGGGGTGGGGCGAGTATCGGCGAGCTTCCAGAGGACGTCCAGCGTCTGCTGGATGGTC
>WNFD01000920.1_pt1 | contig 29313 bp, 23 predicted proteins | sample 5400491 | NCBI WGS metagenome assembly WNFD01 (sample SAMN13153343, study PRJNA577476) | soil metagenome | isolation source: 120 cm saprolite under Douglas fir tree site 2 hole 2 replicate 2 | place: USA:California | collected 2015-04-18
AGCTGGGCCCGGTCGACCCCGATTCCTCGCAGGTCACCGCCGGGGCGGGCGTCACCCTCCGGCAGGCTGCGGACGCCCATCTCGCCCTGGACCTCGGCATCCTCATCGCCAGCCGGGACAGCGCGACCGTCGGCGGCGCGGTGGCCACCAACGCGGGGGGCCTGCGGGTGCTGCGCCATGGGCCGATGCGGGCCCAGCTGCGCGGCGTCGAGGCGGTCCTCGCGGACGGCACGATCGTGTCGCACCTGTCGGGACTGGTCAAGGACAACACCGGCTACGACTACCCGTCCCTGCTGGCCGGGTCGGAAGGCACTCTGGCCGTCATCACCCAGGCCCGGATCCAGCTGGTCCCGCGGGCGAAGGACCCGGTCACCACGATCGTCGGGCTCGCCAGCCTTGACGAACTGCACAGCCTGGCCCGCCAGGCGGTCAGGGACGTGCCGGGCCTGCTCTCCGCGGAGTTCTTCACGCAGGCGGGCCTCGGCATCCTCACGGAGCACGCAGACCTCGCGCCGCCGCTGCCGATGCGCGCCGAGGCGTACCTCCTGCTCGAGGCGTGCGGCCCGGGCGCCCTCGACGACCTGGCGGGCATCGTCGCCGAGCACCCAGCCGCCGTAGGGGTGTCCGCCGCCGAACGTGCCCGCCTGTGGGCCTACCGGGAACGCCACCCGGAGGCGGCCGGGTTCCTCGGCGTCCCGATCAAGCTCGACGTCTCCGTGCCCGCGGCGCACTGGGTGCGCCTCGCCTCGGCAGCGGCGGGCGTCGTCGCCGATGTGGACCCCGGGGCAAGGGTCATCACATACGGCCACGTCGCCGACGGCAACGTGCACGTCAACATCGTCCCCGCGGCACCCGCCGACGGCCGTCACGAGGACGCCGTATTCTCCTTTGTCGCGTCCCTCGGCGGCTCCATCTCCGCTGAGCACGGCATCGGCGCGCTCAAAGCCCGCTGGCTCCCGCTCGCCCGCTCCGGCCCGGAGCGCGCGCTGTTCGCCAGGATCCGCTCGGCTCTCGACCCATCCGGCACGCTGAACCCGCACGTCCTCCCCCGCTGATCCCGTCCTACGTCGGCATCCGGGGGGTCGGCATGGGCGGCGGCACGTGCGCTGTCCGGGCGCTCACCGGCTTGCGCCGCGGGCTTGCCTGCGGCGCTTCCACAGTTGCCTGCCCTTCTTGCGCAGGATGAACAGGCCGGCGATGACGATCCCGGCCGCGATGCCCAGCCAGCCGGGCGATGTCGTGGGCGATGAACATGACTGCTCCTCTCGGTGATGACGTGCGGTCCACCAGGTGAGCCTGGCGATATCGAGTGCCATCTACCAGGCGCTCACCCTGCACAAGCCGGTAAGCGCTACGATCTCCGCCCTGTCCGGCCAGCTGAACGAGGCCCTAAGGAACGGCTGAGCCGGGCGCGCACTCGTTTCCTCATCTCACCGCCGGTTTCCGTGCTCACGGCCGGCGCCCGGGGTAGAAGTTACTCATAGACTTGTGGCATGGCGCGAGATCCGGAAGAGCTTTACGAGCTGGACGCGGACGCGCAGGCGTTGGACGGGGTGGTGCTGCTGCATCATCTCGACGGTTTCATGGACGCCGGCTCGGCCGGCGGCCTTGTCACCGAGCACCTGCTCGAGGCGCTCGAGCACCAGGCCGTCGCGAGGTTCGACGTGGACCGGCTGATCGATTACCGGTCCCGGCGGCCTCCGCTGACGTACGCAAGGGATCGCTGGGAAAGCTATGAGGCTCCCGAGCTGACCGTGTCCGTGCTCCGTGACACCGCCGACACGCCCTTCCTCTTGCTGACCGGTCCGGAGCCTGATCACGAATGGGAGCTGTTCATCGCCGCCGTCCGTTCCCTGTCCGGCCGCCTCGGCGCCAGGCTCACGGTCGGCTTTCACGGTATCCCGATGGGCGCGCCGCACACCCGGCCCCTCGGCATCACCGCCCACGCGACCAGCCCTGACCTGATCAGCGGCTACCAGCCGCTGCCCAGCAGGCTGCAGGTGCCGGGCAGCGTCGCCGCCCTGCTCGAGTTTCGTCTCGGCGAGGCAGGCGACGCGGCGGCCGGGCTCGCCGTGCACGTCCCGCACTACCTCGCCCAGGCCGCCTATCCCGCCGCCGCCCTGACGCTGCTCGAGTCGGTCACCCGGACCACCGGCCTGACCCTGCCCGATGACGCGCTGCGCGAGGCGTCGCGCCGCACGGATGCCGAGATCGCCCGGCAGGTGCAGGAGTCCGACGAGGTCGCGGAGCTGGTAAGGGCGCTGGAACGGCAGTACGACGCGTTCGCCGACACGGCGGGGCGAGACAACCTGCTCGCCGACGCGCCCATGCCCACGGCGGACGAGCTCGGCGCGCAGTTCGAGCGCTTCCTTGCCGAGCAGCAGGGACATACCGACCCGTAGGATCGCTGGCACCCCTGCGGCCACAGCCCCGGCGACCAGCGGCGCAAACCTCGGCGAAGCCTGACATTCACGTCCAATTCGGCCGGGCTTTGCGACCGTGTCACCGCCGCCCCCGAGACTGTGCTGGCCCCGGGGGAACGATCCCCCGACGACCCCGGGACGGCCGGCGCGCGTCCTGTCGTTCCCTTGGAGGATCAGTTGTTCCGTACTCCCGTCCAGCGGATAGCGACGGTCGGCGCGGCTGTGCTGGTGGCCGGCGCCGTCGCGGTGCCCGCATTCGCCTCAGCCGCCCAGCCCGCCGGGCATCGCGGCGATGCCCGGACCAGGCACGTGCTGCTGCTGTCGGTCGACGGCCTGCACGAGACAGACCTCGCCTGGTACGCGGCGCACTACCCGGGTTCGGCCCTCGCCGCCCTCGTGCACGGCGGCACCGATTACACCAACGCGGAGACTACGCTCCCCTCGGACTCCTTCCCCGGCATGGTCGCCCAGGTGACCGGCGGGAACCCGGGAACCACCGGCATCTACTACGACGACACCTACAACCACGCCCTGCTGCCCGCCGGGACGACCAGCTGCGCCGGGGTGGCCCCTGGCGCGGAGGTGGCCATGACCGAGGCCGCGGACATCAACCTGAATTCCATCGACGCCGGCCAGGGCCTGGCTGGCCTGCCCGGCAGCATCCTGCAGATGTCAGGCACCCCGCAGGACCTGATCAACCCCGCCAGCCTGCCGGTTGACCCGGCGACCTGCAAGCCCGTCTACCCGGACCAGTACCTGAAGGTGAACACCATCTTCGAGGTGGCGCACTCCCACGGTCTGGTGACCGCGTGGTCGGACAAGCACCCCGCCTACTCGATACTCGACGGGCCGTCGGGCACCGGCCTCGACGACCTGTTCGCCCCGGAGATCAACAGCAACGCCCTCGGCTACCCAGCGGGCAACGACTGGACCACCGACAACGCGGCGACCATGCAGTACGACAACTACAAGGTCGAGGCCGTACTCAACTGGATCGACGGCTACAATCACAGCCGCACGGCCAGGATCGGCACTCCCGCGATCTTCGGCATGAACTTCCAGACGGTGTCGACCGGCGAGAAGCTGCCGGTCTCTGACGGCCTCACCGGCGGATACCTGCCCGGCGGGGTGACCCCCGGCCCGCTACTCACCCGCTCGCTTGACTTCATCAACACCGAAGTCGGCAGGATGGTCAGCCAGATCCGCAAGGACGGCCTGGCGGACAGCACGACGATCATCCTGTCCGCCAAGCACGGGCAGTCGCCGACGGACTCCGCCGCGCTGACCCGCATACCGGACGGCCCGGTCATCAGCGCCCTCGACGCGGCCTGGGCGGCCGCCCACCCGAGCGCTCCCCCGCTCGTCGCGTTCTCCACCGATGACGACGTCATGCAGCTCTGGCTCAGCGACCGGTCACAGGCGGCCGCCGGCTTCGCGAAGCACTTCCTGCTGACCCACCCCGCGACCGGCAACACCGTCAGCGGCTCCGCGCGGACACTGCCGGCTTCCGGCCTGGCTAAGGTCTACGCGGGCGCGGAGTCCGCAAGGCTCTTCGGCGTCCCGGCGGGCGACCCCCGCCATGCGGACATCTTCGGCCTCGTGCAGCACGGGGTCGTCTACACCGGGGGCAAGGGCAAGATCGCTGAGCATGGCGGCGGCGACACGCAGGACCGCCACGTCGCGCTGATCGTCACCGAGCTGCGCGATCTCGGCCACGGCGGCGAGGTAGACAGCCATCCCGTCGAGACCACCCAGATCGCGCCGACCATCCTGCACCTGCTCGGCCTCGACCCGGACGCCCTCAGGGCCGTCCGCATCGAGCACACCAAGACCCTCAACGTCAGGTAATCCCCAAACTCCAAGACCCTCAACGTCAGATAGTCCCCACACTCAACGCAAGTCTACCCATAAAGTACAAAATACGGATATTTAACGATTTGGAGGGTTATTCACAAGCCTGCATGCCGTGATCTTGCCAGGCCCGGCCCGGTCGCCGCATCGCCGCAACTACAGCAGTGGTCCATCGACACACACCAGACTGCGTGAATGGACCACTGCTGTAGTTCGCTGTCGGCCGTGGCGAGGATCGCCAGGCTGCCGAACCTCATCAGAAACCACTTGTGAATAACTCCCTTGACCCGGGAGGGCGTGAGAAAGTTCAGAAATATACTGAACGGGCTACGCGGCAATGACAGCCCGCCCCGATGACACCCCTGCCGTCGCGGACTCCCATTCTCAGCACCCCACAGCATCAGGACCTGTCGAGACGGGCGCTCAACCCGGCAGCCTCCGCGGAAGCGCGGTGCAACTAGTCCGTGGCTTGTCTGGTGGTCGGCGGCAACTGCCGTTGGAGGCGCCGCGGGATTCGGTCATCATGACGTGCCGAGGGGTCATGTGCCGTTAAGGGCGTTGTCCATCGCCCATCTGAGCGCGTAGTCGGCAAGGTGTTCCCAGCCCGGCTCGCAGGTGGTGAGGTGAGACCGGCCGGGAAACTCCTTGTAGCTGGTGACGGCTGTTGAGGTGCGGTACTTCCTGGAAGCGGATCTGGTGTAGGGGGCCGGGAACATGCGGTCGTTCCCGTCAGCGATCAGCAGCAGCGGCGCGCGGTTCCCGCTGGTGAAGTCGACGCGGGTGGCCGGGCGCCGGGTGATGCTCGCGAAGCTCACCTGGTAGATGACCCGGCGAGGGGCGGGGACGTAGTACCGCTCATACGCTGCTGCGGCCTGCTGGTCATCGAAGGTGCTGGTGAGCGCGTTGTGGAAGCGCCTTGCCGTGAGCGTGACCGCCTGGTGGCGGCTGGCGGGGTTCCGCGGTACCGGGGAGGCGGCCTTCAGCGTGGCGAACGGCAGGCTCACGACTCCCCTGGCGGGCGCCGGGTCGATCGACACCCCGGCGGCGCCCAGCCCGCGGTCGAGCAGGATCTGGGCGACCAGGCCGCCGAGGCAGTGGCCGATGACAACCGGCGGCCGGCCTAGGTCGCGGATAATACGGTCGTAGTGGTCGGCGATCTCGGTCACGCCGATCCCGGTGATCTGCGAGGGGTCGCCGCGGAGCTGTCCGACGCCGGCGTCCACGCCTGGCCAGTGCGGGGCGAGCACGCGGTAGCCGCGCGCCTGGTAGCGGCTGACCCAGCGTTCCCAGCTGAGGGCGGTCACCCAGAGGCCGTGGATCAGGACGATGGTGTCGGTCCCGTCCGGGCCGGTGCTGTCCGCGCGCATCTGGAGGCTCTCCTTGCCTGCTGGCGTGCGGTGACCTTATCCCTGCTGGCGGCGGCCCGGCGTCTGTCAGTCGACCAGCCCTGGCTCTGAGTTGCTATGCCGGTGTGCTGGTCAGGGCGAGCATGGCCGCGTGCAGCTGGCTGCGGGAGGTGATTCCGAGCTTGGGGAAGACGCGGTGCAGGTGGTAGCCGACCGTCCGGTGCGAGATGTAGAGCTGCTGGCCGATCTCGCGGTTGGAGAGCCCTTCGGCCGCCATCCGGGCGATCTGGAGTTCCTGGGGGGTCAGCTGGTCCCATGCCTCAGGTGCCCGGCGGCGGCTGGTCTCGCCGGATGCCCGCAATTCCCGGCGCGCGTTTTCAGCCAGGTCGGCGAATGACAGGGCGTCGAAGCCGTCCCGGGCCGCCCGCAGCGGCGCGCGCGATTCCGCGACTCGCCGCTGGCGGCGGAGCCATTTGCCGTACCACAGCAGCATCCGGCCGCGGAAGCACGGCCAGCTGGCGAGGTCGCGTTCGAGTGCCGTCTGGTACAGCTCTTCGGCCTGGTCATCGGTCGCGACCAGCGGCCGTGCGTACCCGGCCTGCGCCCGCAGGTACGGGCTCGACGTCGCCGCCGCGAGCGATTCCAGCTGCGCCAGGTAGGCGCTGGCGGCGTCCCGCCTCCCGGTGCAGGCCGCAGCCTCGATCAGGTCTGACAGCCCCCAGGCGCCGACGAATGGGTGGTAGGCCGGGTCGGCCGGGTCGAGGGTCCGCCGCAGGTGCTCGAACCCTTCCGGGTAGCGCTGGTGTGCCACCGCGCCGCGGCCCCGGACGAACTGCACGAGGGCGAGCATCGGGTTGGCCCCCATGGGCAGCAGCGCCGCCTCGGCATCGAGGGCCAGTGCTTCGGCGGTATCGCGGTCTCCCCGTTCGGCGGCGACCGTCGCCTGTACGAGCTGCGCGGCGACTGCCCAGCGCAGCTGGCCGGTCTCCCTCGCCAGGCGGGAGGCTTCGCCGGCGGCGGAGATGGCCAGGTGCTCGCGTGCGAGGTGGACCGCTGCCCACGCCTGGGTAACCAGCGCCTCGGCGAGCAGGCTCAGCTGGCCCTGGGCGCGCAGGCCGCTGATGGCCGGGTCGAGGAACCTCAGGGTCAGCTCGTAGTCCCACAGAGCGCCGGCGGCCGAGCCGGCGAAGTACATCCCGACGGGGTCCGCGGTGCGGGGGCTCATGCGTGACATCCGGCCGAGCACCAGCGCTCCGCGCTGGACCGGGTCGGCGTAGGCCAGGACGGCCAGCAGGGCCGGGTCGTCCTCCGGCAAGGGCAGGCGCTCGGCGGCCGCGACAACCGCCGCCCGGGTCTCCTGGCCGGGATTCCCCCACCAGCACCGCAGTGCGACGGTGAGCAGCGGTTCCATGGCCAGCCCGGCGTGCCCGGCGGCCATCATCCGCTCGGCCATCTCCACGAACGAACCGACTTTCGCCGCGCCGGACCAGCCGGACTCGGTGTAGACCTCGCGTAGCCAGGACAGCCATGCCCGCTCATCCGCTGGCAGGTCCAGCGGCTCGGCCGCCCGCAGCAGCTGGGGACCGAGCCCCGGACGGCCGGAACCGAAGGCCATCGCCGCGGCGCGGATGAGCCGGTTTCCGCGGGTCGCAGGGGACTCGCTGAGTTCTGCCGCGCGCTGCAGGGCACTGATCGCCGCCGCGATCGCGCCGCGGCGTTCAGCGCGCGCCGCGGCGTCCTCCAGCTCAGCCGCCACCTGCTCGTCGGGCTCCAGGGCGCCCGCTGCCCGGTGCCATACCTGGCGGTCGGGCTGGCCCGCGAGTACTTCAGACAAGGCGGCGTGCGCCGCCTGCCGCTGGGACCACGTCGCTGCCTGGTAGATCGCCGAACGCACCAGGGGGTGCCGGAACCGCAGTTCCGCCGCGTCGATCTCGACCAGCCGGGCTGCGATAGCCGGCCCGAACGCATCGGCCGTGACCTGCCTGCTCTCGATGATCGCGGCGGCTTTCAGCACCTCCCCGGGTATCCCGCCATCGTCAGCCGCGGCGGCCAGCAGTAATGCCCGGGTAGCAGCGGGCAGCCCGGGCAGCTGCGCGACGAATGCCCGTTCCAGCCGGGCGGTCAGCGGCAGCCGCGACGGCAGCGTGCCCGCGTCCAGCCGCGGTGACCGCAGCGCGGCCGGCAGCTCAACCAGCGCCAGCGGGTTGCCCGCCGCTTCGGCGAGAATCCGCTCGCGCGGGACGGGCTCGAGGCCGGGCGCGTGTGCATCCAGGAGCGCCCCTGCCGCATCATCGTCCAGCCCTGCCAGCCGCAGTTCGGCCAGTCCGGCGTCGTCGAACGGGCTCTGCTGCCCGTCACGCACCGCGACGAGCATCACGGCCGGGTCGGCTGCGAGCCGGCGCGCGACAAAGGCCAGCACGGCGCAGCTCGGGCCATCAAGCCACTGGGCGTCCTCGACGACCAGCAGAACAGGCGAGGTTCCGGCGGTGTCGCCGATCACCTCCAGCGCGGCGAGCCCGATCAGGAACAGCTCCGGAGCGGTCTCCTCCGCCATCCCGAACGCCGCAAGCAGCGCGGCCCGCTGGCGAGGGGGCAGCGCTTCGGCCAGGTGAAGGACCGGCCTCAGCAGCTGATGCAGGCCCGCGAACGGGATCTGCGCCTCGGACTGGACGCCGGCCGCGGACAGTACCCGCATCCCCTGGCCAGCCGCTCCGGCCGTGACCGCCGCCAGCAGGGCCGATTTCCCGATTCCGGCCTCGCCGCGGACGACAAGAGCACCGCCGGCACCGCCGCCAGGGCGGCCGGTCAGCTCAGCCAGGACGGCAAGCTCGCGCTCACGCCCGAACAGCCGGGGTGATGTCGTCTCGCGGGCCGCGAGATAGCCAGGACGCCGGTCCCGCCCTGCCTCACCGGCCCCTATGGTGGCCACCTCCGCCCACGCGCCGCATCCTACGCGAGGCGCCGCCGGCCCGGCCGGCCGGCAGGCTGGTCATTCGGCAGATGCGGCGCCGCACCGCCGCGCCGTACGTTCCGGTTTATCCCGCACAGCAGCCCCGGTGCGACGCCGGCCCGCAATCGCCGGCTCACCACAGCGACAGGAGAAAGACGTGCCCTACATCAAGGCTGGCGAGGAGAACTCGGGATCCATCGACCTGTATTACGAAGACCACGGCCACGGCCGGCCGGTGGTCCTGATTCACGGCTACCCGCTCAGCGGCCGCGCGTGGGACAAGCAGGTCCCTGCCCTGCTGGCGGCCGGGCGCCGGGTGATCACCTACGACCGGCGCGGGTTCGGCAAGTCCAGCCAGCCGGTCTCCGGCTACGACTACGACACCTTCGCCGCCGACCTCAGCACCCTGATGGACACCCTGGACCTGCGCGAGGCCACCCTGGTCGGGCACTCGATGGGCACCGGCGAGGTGACCCGTTACCTGGGCTCCTACGGCTCGGCGCGGGTCACAGGGGGCGTGCTGGTGTCCCCGATCCCGCCGTTCCTGCTGCAGGCCGACGGTAACCCTGAGGGCCTGCCAGCCAGCGTGTTCGACGGGTTCATCCAGGCCGCCCAAGCCGATACGCCGGCGTGGATGAAGGGCTTCCTCGACAACTTCTATAACATCGACATCCTCGGCGGCACCCTGGTCAGCGACCAGGCATTCCAGGCCAGCTGGAACATCGCTTCCGCGGCCTCGGCCACCGCCGCGGCGGCCTGCATCCCGTCCTGGGAGACCGACTTCCGGGACGACCTGCCCAGGATCGACGTGCCCATGCTGGTCGTGCAGGGGGACGCCGACCGGATCCTGCCCTTCGATCGCACTGGCAAGCGGCTGCCCGGCCTGATCAAGGATATGAAGCTGGTGGTCATCGACGGCGGCCCGCACGCCATCGCCTGGACGCACACCGACCAGGTCAACCGCGCGCTTCTCGACTTCCTCGCCTGATCAGGCGCCCAGCTCAGGCCGCCCAGCTCAGGCCGCCCAGCTCAGGCCGCTCAGGGCACCAGCCGCGAGCCGAAGGAGAACCATGTCCCCGCCTGACCCCGCCCACGCCCGCGCTGCCCTGCCGCCCCTTCCGCAGACCGCGCTGGCCGGCGAGGTCATCGATCTGGTGACCCGCGCGGAAAGCCCCCCGCTCGCCAACCACAGCATCCGCAGCTACCTGTTCGCGCGGCTAGCCGCCGACGACCGCCACCTCGCACCCGGCACCGATTACGACCCCGAGCTTCTCCTGGCCGCCTGCCTCCTGCACGACATCGGCCTGACCGCCGAGGGCGATCGCGGGCAGCGATTCGAGGTTAACGGCGCCGACATGGCCGCCGAGATCCTCGGCCGCCACCGGCGCACCCGTCAGGACATCGACGCAGTATGGCAAGCCATCGCCCTCAACACCTCCATCGGAATCGCCCAGCGCCGCGGGCCGATCGCCGCGCTCACCCTCGCCGGCGTCAGCATCGACTTCGGTCAGGGCAGCGACTTGCTCCCCGACCGCACCGCGGCAGCCGTCCACCATGCCTACCCCCGCCTGTCCATCGCCCGCGTACTCACCGACGCCATCGTCGAGCACGCCAGGCGCGCACCCGAAGGAGCGCCCCCGTTCTCCATGGCCGCGGAACTGTCCCGCCAGCGGGCAGCACCCGGGCACCTCAGCACCCTCGAGGACATGGCCAGATCATCCCGCTGGGGTTGACACCAGAACCCACCGGGCCACTGAGACACATCCCGCACCACACGGAAGGTAACCACCATGAAGCTCGCCCGGAATCCGCGGCTGACCGCGCCGCGTCTGACCCTCCTGGCCGCAGTCGCGGCCATCGCCGCGCTGCTGTCCGTCACCAGCCAGGGCAACCCCGCCCACGCGGCGACAGCACGCACCAGGCACCCCGCCGTGCCAGCCGGCGCCAGCGAACCCAGGCCCACGATCGTGCTGGTCCACGGCGCCTGGGCTGATTCCGGCAGCTGGAACGGCGTCGTCCGGCGGCTGCAGCAGGCCGGCTACACCGTCGATGCCCCGCCTAACCCGCTGCAGGGCCTGCCTTACGACACCGCCACCCTGACCGACTTCCTGCACACCATAACCGGCCCCATCGTCCTGGTCGGGCACTCCTACGGCGGAATGGTCATCACCAACGCCGCCGCCGGCGACAGCCAGGTCAAGGCCCTGGTCTACGACGACGCCTACGTGCCGGCCCGGGGCGAGACGCTGGAAAGCCTGACCACGGCAGGCTCCTGCTTCGCGGTGCCGGACCTGTCCACCGTGTTCAGCTTCACGCCCTTCCCCGGGGCGCCATCGGGTGTCTACGACGCCTACGTCAAGCAGAGCGTGTTCCCTGGATGCTTCGCCAACGGCCTGCCCGCCAGCGAAGCCGCCGTGCTGGCCGCCACCCAGCGGCCGCTGGCGACCAGCACCTTCACCGACCCCTCCGGGGTGCCGGCCTGGCAGACAATCCCGTCCTGGGACGTGATCGGCACGGCCGACCACATCGTCACCCCAGCCGAGCAGCTATTCATGGCCCAGCGGGCGCACGCCCGCATTACCGAGATCAACGCGCCGCACCTGTCCATGATCTCCGACCCCGGCGTGGTAGCCGGGGTCATCATCCAGGCGGCCCGGTCAGCCGGATAACCCCGGACCACCGCTAGCCTCCGGTGTCCCGCGTGCTGCCTGCCGCGGGACACCGGCGTTGGCGCCCCGGTCCACCTCCTCGAACAGCGCCGCCGCCCGCCCGGCGGTCTCTGAGGCCCAGCGCCCGGTGCTGAGCAGCCCCAGGACCAGGATGCCTCTGCCCCCTCCTGAACCAATATGGATATTTAACGATATTTCATGATTTGGTTCGAGAGGGGTATGAGGAAGATCAGAAATATACCGAACGGGCTACGCAGCAATGACTGGCGCCCCCATGACGCTCCACCGTCGCGGAGCCCCACGATCGTGGTGAACTAAACCTCCGCAGGTCTGGATGGTCCTCCACTGGAAGCCGCCGCTGTGGCCTCGATGGCTTCCCTGCCGGCCCGGAAGGCATCAATCACAGCCTGCAGACGCTGGCTGGCCACGTCGGCCGGATACCCCTGACCGGATCGTCAGGCCGCGGTCGGCCGCTGGTACAACGCAGCGATCCGAATGAAGAAGATCCCTTTCAATGCGTGGCTCAATCGACACGTCGAAGATTCTCAGACCCCGAACCGGCGCACGTCGGATGCGGCTAGGCTGCGACACTTCGAAGAATCCTGATTCAGGATGGGGCGCATGCAGGTGAACGACGGTCCGGGCAGGGAAAGGCTCCCGAGAATCCGCATTCTTGGCATGGTCGCGGCAGTGGCCCTCGTGGGAAGTGTGGGGGGGTTCGGCGCCGGGCCTGCGGCTGCGGACTCGGCTCCGCTCATGCTGCGATACACATGCTCGTTCCCTCTGATCGGCAGCCAGCCGATGACGGCGTCGATCGTCTGGAACGCCTCGGACACGCACGTGGTCGGGCAGGCCACCCCGCGCCTGCCCGTCAACGCCTCGGCGACGATCGGCCTCACCGTCAGGCAGGGCCTCAACCTGGTCGGTGCGACGAGCGTCGAGGGCACGGCGGACGCGACCGCCGTCGTGGTCGCCCCGCAGGGCGACATCAGCGTCACCGCGCCGCTCAACGTGCCCGTGACCGGTGTCCCGACGTCCGGCTCGCTGACCGTCAGGGCGAGCGGGACCATGCCCTCGCTCGTCTTCAGTCGGCCGGGCAACGCGAAGATCACCGTCGGCGGGCTCACGCTGCACTTCACCCCGAGAGACGGCAGCGGCGGCACGACGGTGGTGGGCGAGGTCAACGCGCCGTGTACGTTGAATCCCGGGCAGAACGACGTTCTGGCGTCATTTCAGATCCTGCCGGCCGTGGGGGGCCCGACCGCCTCGGGGATGCCGGGAACGCCCAAGGCCGGGACGGTCGGCCCGAGCGCATCGGCTTCCGCCCGGGCGACGGTACGGGCCGACTTAGTCAGCCCGGACCCGGGAGCCTCGGACACCGCAAGCGGTACGGCGACGGCCACAGATGCCGGCGACCCGAGCATCGCCTCCTCCGCGACCGGAGCGACCAGCGGCTCGGACTTCGCGAGCTTTCTCGTGGCCGTCGGCGCCCTGGCCATAGGTGCCGCCTTCGGTTGCGTCTGGTGGCTCAGGCGCCGCCGCGCCGACGGACTGAGATGACTGATATCTCGCCTGCCCGGAGCGAGCGTTCGATTCACAACGAGGTGAGCGGATCCGTTGCCGGTCCGGTGGTCCTGGCCGGAGCGATTTACGGTGATGTGAACTTCAACGGCTCACCGGCCCAGGCACCGCAGGACAGCCTGGCTGAGGCCGCCGACAAGCTCGCGGCGACGGTTAAGAGACGCTGGGAGGACGAGGAGAAACGACGGAAGATCCATGATCCGAGGCCGCTGGTCGTGCGGTGGGAAACGGCGGACGAGACTCAGATGGACCACTGGGCCAACATCTGTCTGGCCCAGGCCGGGGCGACGGCCGATCCCCTGGACTTGAACGGACGCCTGGACCAGATCGCCGACGTCTACCGGCGGATCCCTTCCCGTCGTCTTGTCGTGCTGGGCAGGGCCGGTTCGGGGAAGACCATCCTCGGCGTGCGATTCGTGCTGGATCTGCTGAAGACCCGCACCCCCGGCAGACCCGTTCCGGAGATCTTCAGCATCGGGTCGTGGAACCCCGCCACCGACTCGCTGAAGAACTGGCTGAGCAGCCAGCTGAGCCGTGACCAACCCTGGCTAGCCACGGCTGGCGTCAACGAGGAGACGCTGGCCGACTCGCTGGTCAGGGAGAGGCTGATCCTGCCCGTCCTGGACGGATTCGACGAGATCGCCGACGACCTTCGCTCTGCCGCGCGGCAGGAACTCTCCGATCCCGACCTGCCGCTGGTACTGACCAGCCGTTCCGATGAATATGCCGCCGCAATGCACGGAACCAGGGGCCTGACGTGTGCCGCCGCAGTCAAACTGAACGATCTCACCCTTGATGAGGTGGCGGACTATCTGCGACGCAGCAGCCCCACAGTCGCCAAGAAGGAATGGGATGACGTACTGGCCGAGCTGCGTCGCAATCCTGATCGCCCGGCCCATGCCAACCTCTCCAGAGCGCTGGCTACCCCCCTGATTGTCTCCCTTGCCCGCACCGTCTACGGCGAGAGCGACATCAGCAAGCGCGACGATCCGAAAGAGCTGCTGGAGTTCAGCACCCAGCCAAGCCTTGAGGAACACCTCCTGGGCAGCTTCATCCCGTCGGTCTACCGGCTGCGGCCCGGCGGCCCGCGCACCACACCTCCCCGGAGCTGGAGCCCGGAGCGCGCTCAACGCTGGCTCGGCTACCTCGCCGGGCACCTGGATCGGCTCGGCACACGCAATCTCGCCTGGTGGGAACTCGGCACGTCGATGCGCCGCTCGGCGCGCACTCTCGTGATCGCGTTCCTGGCGGGACTGTCCTTCGCGGTCGTCACCGGGATCGGGAACCTGCCTGTGGACCTGGTCGGCACGTCACGCGGATTCAGGTTCGCGCTCCAGCGCGGGCTTGTGGTCGGACTCCTGCACGGGCTCGTGGCCGGGCTGGCGTTCGGGCTTGTCTACTGGCGCGCGACCGGAAGTGACGCGCTGAAGCCATCGCCCGTGCGAGTACGTCTTTTCGGCGGTCCGAGGCAGCTGGGTGTACGGTTCACCGCCAGAATCACGTCAGGGGTCCTGGCCGGGTTCGTGGTTGCGCTCGCGCTCCTGCTCGTCGACAGGGTCATCGTGACGTGGCTCGGGCTCGATGACGGCCTCGGGGGCGGGATGCCGCTCGCGATGGAGTTCCCGCCCGAGATCGGGCTCGCGGCAGGGCTCGTATTCGGGCTCATGGCCTGGCTGGAAGCCCCCATCGACGTGGGGGCCGCCTGCAGCCCCGCCGACCTGTTGAAGTCCAACCGCGCGAACGTGGTCTCCCATCTCCTCGTATGGGCGCTCGTGCTCGGATCCGTGACCGGGGTGATGGACAGCTTCACCTCCGATCCCCTCCACAGCCTCGAAGTCGGCGTCGTGTTCGGTCTCGAAGGCGCGTTCGGGGGCGGGCTCGGCTACGGGCTCTGCCTGACCGCCTGGGGACAATGGGTGGCCCTCGCGCGCATCTGGCTCCCCTTGACGGGGCGACTGCCCTGGAGGCTGATCACCTTCCTGGACGACGCCTGCCAGCGAGGTGCGCTACGCCGGGCCGGCGCCGCGTACCAGTTCCGCCACGCCCGACTCCAAGACCACCTGACCGGGCTGCCCAAGGCGACACCCAGGACCGGGCCTTAGCTTGTCTCCCTGATCATGCGGCGCAGGCTTGTCCGGGCGGCGGAGGCCAACGAGGTGGGCACTCCGGCCATCGAGCGGGGCATTCCGGAGAGTGTGGGCGTAGAGCCTTGCACCTGATGGCGCCCGGTTCGGATTACCAGGGAAGGGTGCCTTCGGCGTCGAAGTAGCCTCCGGTGGGGCCATCAGGGCCCGCCTGCGCCATGCGCACGATGATCTCGGCGCCCTGCTCGACGGTCTGGAGGCCGGTGTTCCCGTTCAGGTCGGTCTTGGTGAAGCCAGGCTCCACCGCGTTGATCCGCATGTCCGGGAACGCCTTCGCGTACTGCACGGTGATCATGTTGACCGCGGTCTTCGACGCCGGGTAGGCGACGCCCGGGTAGGCGTACGGCGGAGTGCCCGGGGTGGTGACCCGGGTGAGCGAGGCCAGGCCGCTGCTGACGTTGACCACGACCGGGGCGGCGGAACGCCGCAGCAGCGGGAGGAACGCGTGGAGGACGCGCACCGTGCCGAAGACGTTCGTCTCGAATGTCTGCCGCATCAGGTCGGCCGTCACGTCCGCGGCGCCGGTCACGACGCTGTTGTCACCTATCTCTACCTGGATGCCGGCGTTGTTGACCAGCACGTCCAGGCCTCCGCCGACCTCGATGGCCTTCACCGCGGCCACCACGGACGCGTCGTCGGTGACGTCGAGCTGGACTGCCCGTGCGCCGAGCTGCCCGGCGGCCCGGCGCCCGCGTCCGGCGTCCCGGCTTCCGATGTAGACGGTGTGGCCCGCGGCAATGAGCCGACGGGCGGTCTCGAAGCCGAGACCCTTGTTTGCTCCGGTGATCAGTGTTGCTGTCATGCCTCAACGTTAGAATTTAGAGCATGCTCGAAGTCAAGCCGCGGCCGGTACCCGGGCCCGCTCGCTCCGGCCCCCCAGGCGGGCCTGAGCATCGCCGAGGCCGCCCGCCGCACCGGGGTCAGCATCAAGGCGAAGCTGCCCCAAGGGCGATCACTCTTCAGGATCCACCCATGGCGGGTTTCGTCCTTACCCTCGCTGCACCCCTGGAAGCACCAGGTCAGTGCCGGGGATCGGTGCCTGCCTCGGCCTGCCGGCACAACGAGATCAGCGCATCCCGATAGGCGTGATCGGCGCCCGGCAGCTCGTCGCGCACCTGAGCGCCATTCTCCCACCACTGCAGCAACCCGCGACCCATCTCCTGACCAGCGCGCGTGTGCACACACAATGCGTAATCTGGGACAACGACCACCAGCTTCCCGGCTTCGACCATCGTGCGCGCGTAGTCAGCGTGCTCAGAGCTGGTGCGGTCCTTCGGAGCGGTGGCCAGGTAGCGCACCGCATGCACGACCTGCATCCAGTCAGTCCCGCCACTGGTGTCGTAGTCCGCCTGGAGCTCCCGCAGCAGCACCGGCGCGAGGGGCGCACCCATGCCAACATCCTCCACGGCGATCAGCCGCAGCCGCCGCCACAGGTGCGCGGCGACCTCCGCGGAGGTGCTGTGCATCTCGTACGCCGCCAGGACCGCGTTGTCCACGTGGCTGCGACGTATCTCCTTCTGCAGCACCGAGACCAGCTGATCCACCGGGATCCCGCGCGGACTCTTCACCCGCGTGTACGGGTCCTGGGTGTGCGGGGGCGGACCCATCGGGAGCGACCGGGGCTGGACATCAGGCGAGGACATGGACGTGCTCCTTCTTACCAGGTGGCCGGGCGCGTCCGAATCCGGAAGGGGCCTCGCTGACAACAGCATGACATGGCTCCTGGCTGCGGGCCACCCGCGAGGATGACTTTCTCCAGGCGCCGATACCTGGTGCTGGCACGTACCTGAGCACCGCCGGACACCTACTGACGTGCCCTTCGCCTCGTGGGTGCCGTTCAAGATCGATTCGTGGCACCTTTGCTGGCCTGCGGCGCTCTTGGCATGCCTCCCCAGTCAGATCTCGGTCACCCTTCTGACCGGCTGGCCGGTAACTGAAGCCACGACCTCATAATCGTGGTCGTCACACAAGACTGTGAGCCGCGCACGTTCCCCCGTCGCGGCGATGAGCAGGTCGACCGGCCCGGCGGAGCGGTGCAAGCCCGCCTCGGTCAGCAGTTGCTGGACCTCTTCCGCGCGCTCGCAGGCCCGTTCGTCCATCGGCACCCAGCCGAACAGGTCACGCAGCAGCCGTTGCTTCTCCAGCCGGTCAGCCAGCGACCGCGCGGAATACAAGAACTCCAGCTCGACGACCGGACACGTCGCGATGACACCGGCGGCGAGCTGATCCGACCACGCCTGCCGCAACTTGACTTGCAAGATCCGGAATAGGCCCGAGGTGTCGATCAGGTAGATGGCGGGGCTCACCTGCGGAAAGCTGCCTTATTGCCGAGGAACTCATCGAAGTCGCCTCGATCGGCCATCTCGCCAAGCCCGGCCAGAGCGCGTAGCCGCACCAGCCGCTGGCCGACCTCCCGGAGGGCGGCGTTCACCGTATCCTTCTTAGTCTTGGTGCCAAGTACCTCAGCAGCTATGGTCAGTGCCTCTTCGTCGATCTCGATCGGCGTCTTCACCATGGTCATTCGTTCACCTTCTCCCGGCATACTCAGGATATCATGGATATCTAATACGGATACCTAAGATACAGGAAGGAGACATGCGCGGCATCGGGCCGGGGCATCATCGCAGGGGGTCGCGGGCGAGGGCGCGGCCGATGACCATCCGCTGGATCTGGTTGGTGCCCTCCACGATCTGCAGCACCTTCGCCTCCCGCAGGTACCGCTCCGCCGGGAAATCCTGCACGTACCCGTAGCCGCCGAGTACCTGGACGGCGTCGGTGGTCACCCGCATCGCCGCGTCGGTCGCGAACAGCTTGGCCATCGCGGCCTGCGTGCCGAACGTGCGTCCGTCATCCTTACGCCGCGCCGCCGAGAGGTACAGGGCCCTGGCTGCCTCCACCGCGGTGGCCATGTCGGCGAGCATGAAGGACAAGCCCTGGAACTCGATGACGGGGCGGCCGAACTGGCGTCGCTCCCGCGCATGACCCACCGCCGCGTCGAGCGCCGACTGGGCCAGGCCGGTCGCGCACGCGGCGATGCCGAGGCGGCCGACATCGAGCGCGGCCAGGGCGAGCGGGAACCCGTGGCCCTCATCGCCCACCAGGTGATCAGCGGGAACCCGGGCGGATTCGAAGATCATCTGTGCGGTCACCGACGCCCGCATGCCCATCTTGTGCTCCGGGGGCGCCGCACAGACGCCCGCGGTGGCGGCAGGCACGTGCAGGCAGCTGATCCCCTGCGCACGGTCACGGCCGTCAGGGTCGCCCGAGGTCCGGGCGAACAAGGTGTAGAAATCGGCCTGCCCGGCGTGGGTGATCCACGCCTTCACCCCGTCGATGATGTAGTCCCCGCCGTCCGCGACAGCGCGGGTCCGGAGCGCGGCCGCGTCTGACCCGGACTGCGGCTCGGAAAGGCAGTAGGCGCCGAGCAGGTCCCCTCCGAGCATCGCGGGCAGCCATCGGTCGCGCTGCGCGTCGCTTCCCGCGGTGGCGAGCGGGAAGCAGGCGAGGGTGTGCACGCTCAGCCCGAGTGCGACGGTAAGCCACGCGCTCGCAAGCTCCTCGAGGACGCGCAGGTACACCTCATAGGGCTGGCCGCCGCCGCCGTAGGACTCCGGGTACGGGAGCCCGAGCAGGCCCGCGCGGCCGAGCGTGCGCAGCACCTCCCGCGGGAACTTCCCCGCCAGCTCCGCCGCGTCAGCGGCCGGGCGCAGCTCCCGGTCCGCCAGCTCGCGAGCCAGCTCGAGCAGCGCGCGCGTCTCGTCGTCCTGCACCGAACTCCCCATCTCACGCGACGACGAGTTCACGAGGGGCGTTGTTGAGCCGTTCGCAGCCGTCCTCTGTGCAGACCACGATGTCCTCGATCCTGGCACCGTGCGGTCCCGGGTAGATCCCCGGTTCCACCGAGAACACCATTCCGGGCCAGAGCTGCTCGGTGTTGCCGGCCACGATATAAGGGTCCTCATGGGTCTCGAGGCCGATGCCATGCCCTGTCCTGTGGATGAAGTGCGCGCCGTATCCGGCCTCCGTTATCGGCTCGCGTGCGGCGGCGTCCACCGCCTCCGCGGTGATGCCGGGCCGGACGGACGCGCACGCCGCGTCCTGCGCGTCCTGCAGCACCTTGTAGTAGGCAGCGAACTCCGCTGGCGGTGACCCGATCACGTACGTGCGGGTGCAGTCCGAGCAGTACCCGCTCGGCATGGTGCCGCCTATGTCCACGACGACGGCGTCGCCGGGCGCGAGCACACGGCCGGACAGCTCGTGGTGCGGGCTCGCCGCGTTCGGCCCGGAGGCGACGATAACGAAGTCGGTCCTGGCATGCCCCTCAGCGAGAATCGCTGTGGCAATGTCGGCCCCGACCTCCCGTTCGGTCCTGCCTGCCCTCAGCCACCCGGGGACGCGCGCGTGCACGCGGTCGATGGCGGCGCCGGCCTCGCGGAGCGCTGCCACTTCGGCGGCGCTCTTGCGGATGCGCAGGGACGTGAGCGCGGCACTGGCGAGCGCCTGGCGCGCGGCTGGCAGCGCGTCGCGCAGCCGCAGGACCATCATCGCCCACATCCGGTCGCCAAGACCGACGGCGCTGACGGGCCCGAGCCGGTCTGCGATCATCCCGTACGGATCCGTGCACGTCCCGGCGGACACCCCGGACCCCGCTGACCCGGCCGCGGGGGTCTCCGCCCAGGCGATCAGCTCCAGGTGCCGCGCCGGGGATGCCTGCGCGGCGGGCAGCTCGAGCCGCGGGACCACGAGGAAGGGGCTGCCATCGGCAGGCACCACCAGGCAGGTCAGCCGCTCGAGCTGCACGGCGTCGTAGCCGGTCACGTAGCGTAGCTCCGGTCCGGGCGTGAGCAGCAGCGCGCCGAGCCCCGCGGCACGGGTCGCCGAGGCAACCCGCTCAAGGCGGCTCGCCGGGTACAAGTCCATTTCCCCAATCTAATCCGGGGTGAATCGCGCCCGCACCTAGACATGCCGTGCCGCATGCGTCACGCTGAGTACCCAACCATTCACTACTTGCGAAGCGCAGTGCCCCCTCACACCTCTGGCGGATCGTCCGCCAGCAAGCATGAGTAGCCGGCATCCAGGTGTGAAACGACGCCCGGAGGTTAGCCAGGCGGCTCCGCCAGCCGCTCCGGCCGGGTCCGGGTCCAGCTGGCCCAGCCACGCTCGCGCATCAGGTCCATAAGCCGCTCGGCCCGCGGGTCGGACTCGACGGCAAGTGCGTCCAGAAGGTCAAACGGCACGTCGTCGTGCGCCGCCTCGCCGGGGTTGATCTCGCCGGAGGTGCATGCCTGCTCGAGCAGGCCGGCCATGATGTCGGCGGCTTCCCGCAGACGCGGGTCGTCGTCTGCGTCGCTTTCGAGGAACTCCGAAAGGACCCGATACAGCCGAACGAGTTGCGGGTCATCGAGCTGCGCGAGTTTCCCGGGCATAATCTCGCGGATGCGATCGGGCCAGCAGGCCGCAACCAGGATCCACCCGTCCCGCTCACCCGCCACCATCCGCTCTGACGCCCCGATCTCCCGAAGCCGGTCGAGATAGGAGATCACCTCCGGCGGGAGCGCCAGACTGTCCCCGGCAGTGAGCTGCGCGATCTGCTTGCGGCTGGTCTCAAGCCGTTCGATCTCCTCACGCAGGTGGCTGTCGATCCTTTGGACCGCGTCGGCAAAGGCCGGTGCGTCGGCTTCGAGCATCTGACCGATCTGAGACAGCGGCACGCCAGCGTTGGCGAGGGTGCGGATCTTGATGAGGAACACGACTGCCCTTGCGCCGTACCGCCGGTAACCCGAGGCATCCCGCTCCGGCTCGGGCAGTAGCCCGATCTGGTGATAGTGCCGCACCGCTCGCGCCGTGACGCCGGCATACGCCGCCAGTTGACCGATTGTCAGCATGCTCTGATCCTGCCCTCAGCTCGCCCGGACCCCGGCCGGCGCCGGCTCAGGAGATCCTGCGATGGTAGGAGATGCTGGCGAAGATGTAGGCAATGGCGAGGATGCCGAGGCACCAGGCGAGGGCGGTCCAGATGCCAGTGCCGGCCGGCTGCTGGGTGAGCAGGTCGCGGATCGTGTTGACGATGGATGTCACCGGCTGATTGTCGGCGAAGGCCCGCACCGGGCCGGGCATGGTGCGGGTGGGCACGAAGGCCGAGCTGATGAACGGCAGGAAGATGAGCGGGTAGGAGAACGCGCTCGCGCCGTCCACGCTCTTCGCGGTGAGTCCGGGGATGATAGCGATCCATGTCAGTGCCAGGGTGAACAGGATGAGGATGCCGGCGACCGCGAGCCAGGCCATCACCCCCGCTCCCGAGCGGAAGCCCATGCCGACGGCGACGCCGGCGACGGCCGCGAGCGAGATCACATTGGCGGCCAGCGAGGTCAGCACGTGCGCCCACAGCACGCCCGACCGGGCGATCGGCATGGACTGGAATCGCTCGAAGATCCCGCCCTGCATGTCCGTGAAGAGCCGGAATGCGGTGTAGGAGATGCCCGACGCGATAGTGATGAGCAGGATGCCGGGAAGCATGTAGGTCACATACGAGCCCGACCCGTGTTTGATCGCGCCGCCGAACACGTAGACGAACAGCAGCATCATGGCGATCGGCATGATCGCGGTCGTGATGATGGTGTCCGGGCTGCGTGTGACGTGGCGCATGGTCCGTCCTGTGAGGACGGCGGTGTCACCGAAGAAATGCGTGGCCATTGTCGTTCCTTACTTCTTGCCCGGCCTGGTCTTGCGGTCTTGGCTGCCCTTACCGGCGTCGGCGTCCTTGTCGTCTTCGCCGGCGTGGCCGACGACCGCGAAGAAGACGTCCTCGAGGGAGGGCTGCTTCTCGACGTATTCGACCTTGGCGGGCGGCAGCAGCTGCTTGAGCTCGGCCAGGGTGCCGTTGACGATGATCCGGCCCTGGTGGAGGATCGCGATCCGGTCGGCAAGCTGTTCGGCCTCGTCGAGGTACTGAGTGGTGAGCAGCACGGTCGTGCCGCCCTCGGCGAGCTCCCTGACGGCCTGCCACACCTCGACGCGCGCCTCCGGGTCCAGCCCGGCCGTCGGCTCGTCGAGGAAGATGACCGGCGGATTCCCGATGAGACTCATCGCGATGTCCAGGCGGCGGCGCATGCCACCGGAGTACGTCGCTACCCTCCGGGTGCCCGCCTCGGCCAGCGAGAAGCGCCTCAGTAGGTCATCCGCGATCGCGCCCGGGTCCTTGAGGTGCCTCAGCCTGGCGACCAGGACGAGGTTCTCCCGCCCGCTGAGGATCGCGTCGACCGCCGCGAACTGCCCGGTGAGACTGATGGACTCGCGTACGCCGGCGGCCCGTGCCGCGACATCGAAGCCGTTGACCCGGGCCGTCCCCGTGTCGGCCTTGAGCAGCGTGGACAGGATCTTCACCACCGTGGTCTTGCCCGCCCCGTTCGAGCCGAGCAGGGCGAAGATGCTGCCACGCGCCACCTCGAAGTCCACGCCGCGCAGCACACGCAGCTCCTTGTACGACTTCTCCAGGCCCTGCACCTGGATCGCAGGCCCCTGGACCTGATTAGTTGCTGGCGGGATGCTCATGACAGCCATCATGGAGGGTTGACGCGGCGTCAAGGTCAAGCCCGCAGGGCAGATTCGATTCGTCCGCTCACATGGAAGCTACGGCCCGACGCCCCCGACGAGAGTGCCTGACTCTTGTCAGGCGGATCGACCAAAGCGGGGGGGTGGCGGCGGAGAACGCCCGGGCCTGCTTGCCCCCAGAGCCGACGCGTCTCACACGATGCCCGGATGGCCAGGGGGTAGTGCCAGCCTGGGGGACGACGCTTCGCGCCCCCCAGCGCCCCCGCGGGTCAGCCCCGGGAGGCCAGGGCTTCGCGCATCCGGCGCAGCGACGAGCCCAGGTCCCACCGCGCGTCGAGTTCCTCGAGGCGGCGGGGATCGGCACCGGCGACGGGCAGCCGCCCGTCAAGCGGCGGCAGCGGTACGTCGGTCGCCACCCGGGTCACGGCCGGCGCGACGGCCAGGTACTCGCGCGCCGCGGCGAGCTTCGCCCGGCTCGCCGCCGGGATCGCGGCGTCGCCCGCGTCAAGCCGCGCGAGAAGCTTCTCCACCGTGCCAAACGCGCGCACCAGCATGGCGGCGGTCTTCTCCCCCACTCCTGGCACGCCGGGCAGCCCGTCACTCGGATCGCCGCGCAGGATGGCGAAGTCCGCATACGACCGCCCGGGGATCTGGTAGCGCGCGGTCACCGCGGCTTCGTCCACGATGTCCAGCTTGACCAGGCCGCGCACGGTGTACACCACCCGGACCTCGCGGGCGTCATCGACAACCTGGAACAGGTCCCTGTCTCCGGTGACTACGTCCACGGATTTAGCCGAACGGGACGCGACGGTGCCAATCACGTCATCCGCCTCGTACCCCGGGGCGGATGCGAGGGCAACGCCGGCCGCGGCGAGCACCTCCTCGATGACGGGAACCTGCACGGCGAGGGCCTCGGGGGTCTGCTCCGAGCCGTCGGGAAGCGCGCGGTGCGACTTGTAGGAAGGGATGGCGGCGACGCGGAACGCGGGCCGCCAGTCGGCGTCCAGGCAGGCGATCAGCCGGTCAGGGCGTCGCCCGCGGACCAGCCGGGAGATCATGTCGAGCAGTCCGCGCACCGCGTTGACCGGAGTGCCATCCGGTGCGGTCATCGACTCTGGCACGCCGTAGAACGCGCGGTAGTAGAGCGAGGCGGTGTCAAGAAGCATCAGCGAGCCCATCCTGGCAATACTGCCAGGATGGGCTCGCCTGATCACCGCGGACGGAGGTGATCGGCCTTAATGAGGGCTTTGTGCTACCTGAGATGGGGCTACATGAGATGGCCCCGGTGATGCCTTCTCCTCGTGACCGTGCCAGTGCCCGGCGATGGCGAGGCGCTGGCCGTGCCGCCTGCTGCCGCGGTCGGGCTGGCGCTGGCCGATGCCGTCGGGCTGGCGGCGGCGGTCGTGGCCGGGCAGACGGTCATGCCTTTCGTCGGGTTGCCAGCTCCTGCGGTGACGGCGTTGACCTGCTGGAGGAAGCAGGCCGCTACCACCACGCCGTTGCCGTCCGTGGTGACGGAAACGTCGTTCTGCAGCCCGAAGTTCTGGCAGTTGAGGTTGGTGAACGACTGCTGCAGCCGCATGGCGAGGAACGTGAACAGGTTGCTCGCCGCCCCGGCTACCGGGCTGGCCTGGTTGATGTACAGGTTGACGTCCTGCTGCAGCCGCACGCCCTGGATGCTCTCCATGTCGCCGCAGTACTCGCCCGGGCCCTGCCCCGCGGGCAGCGCCGTCTGGTCGGAGCCTGCCCGGTAGAGGCTGGTCTTGTCCGTGTTGACGTTGCCGTTGCCGTCGAGCACCATCGGGTCGTTTTCCGGCACCAGGGCTGTCGGCTGCGCGGGGAACGCCGCGGCCTGCAGCTCGTCGAGCGGCAGCGCGGTGGCCGTCGCGCCGGGGCTGGCCAGGTCGGGCGCCGTCCACGGGGTGCAGCCGAGCGCGGGATCGACGAACTTGTCGAGCAGCAGGTTGTCGCTCGCGTTGAAGAGCGCGGTCGCCCCTGCCACCTGCTGCTGCGCGGCGGCGGTGGCCTGCGCGGTCTGCCCGTTGCCGTTGGCCAGATACTCGCTTGTCACGTTGTCGCTCTGGTCCTGGTCGATCAGCGCGAAGTTGCGGGTGGTCTCGCACGCCTGCCCGTCGGTGGCCGTCCCCGGGTTCGGAACGGCTAGCTGACCGGCCGCGATCGCGTTGTTCGCGGCCTGGAAGAACGCGGGGGCGTTGCAGTAGGCGAACTGCCCGAAGATCGACAGCGCACCGTTGATCTGCGCTCCGTTAACGCAGTTTCCCTGCGCCAGGGCGTCCACCGCAGCACCTCCGGCTGCCGCCGCAGCCGTCGGACTCGCCGGCACCGCAGCCGTCGGGGTCGCCGCAGCGCTTGCGCCCGCTGCCGCCGCTGTCGGGCTGGCCGCACCCGCTACTGGGGCAGCCGCCGTCGGGCTCGCCGCCGCGCCCGCGCCCGCTGCGGCAGCCGTCGGACTCGCCGCCGGCACCGCCGGCACCGCAGCCGTCGGGGTCGCCGCAGCGCTTGCGCCCGCTGCCGGGGCGGCTGCTGCAGCGGCCGGATTCTGGAGCGTCAGCACGGTGCCGTTGAACCCGAACCACAGCCCTACGACCGCGTTCGCCGGGAGCACCGGAACGGCGGGCGCTACCGCCGCCTGCGTGCCCTGGTCGATGACGAGCGGGTCGTACACCGAGACCTGCCCGGTGGCCGGGTCGACGACCGCGCCCTGGACGAACGCCGACTGGTTGCCGTTCGCCTCGTTGCACGGTCCCGCCGCCGGATCGGTGGCGGTGAGCTGGTAGGGCGTCGCGAGTCCCTGCGCGGTCAGCGGATTGGCCGGAACGACCAGCGTGCAGTTCATGTTCACCTGCGCCGCCGCCCGGTTTACTGCCTCCTTGCCGCCCGAGGCCACCGCGACGGTGACTCCGAGGGCCACCCCGGCCGCCGCCACGAGCGCGACAGGAACGACTACTGACCGGCCTCGCGTGAGCGCTCCCCCGCGCCGCCGCCAGGTCCGTCCTCGCCTTACCGACATCTCAGCGTCCTTTCGTCGGCCGTCTCCCTCGACCAGTCCTCCACTCAGCAGCCAATCCGTTATCCGAGTGTCAGTAGTTCTTAATCTTTCTCGTGTAATAGACCCGTAAGAGGCTGAGACAGCCAGACAAACAGCATGAAAGCGGGGCGGACGACACCACCACCGGGCACCCCCCCTGGGCTGCGCAAACGGCCCGCCCCGGGTTGCCGGGGCGGGCCGTAGGCCCGGGCGGGACGCGCCTCAGGGCGTGAACCAGTCCCGTGTCAGGGCGACCGCGTCCGATCACGCAATACGCCTCAGGATGAGAACAGGCTCGCAAGCAGCGACTCGTAGACCGTGTCGGGAGAGCCCTTGGGCGCGGTGCTGACGACAGCGGTCTTGAGTAGCGCGAGTGCGCTGCGCACGGTGCCGGCGGGTACATCGATGTGCATGCCCTTCGCCGACACCTTGTACTCCTTCAGGAAGATCTCCTGAGACCCGAGAAACTGGTAGGTATGCGGATCGAAAATCAGTTCTTGCCGCAGGATGCCCATGTTCTTGGCTACGGCAACTCCCTGGCGGCCGGCGTAGTCCGCGACGTTATGTAGCAGGTAGACGCCCGGGATCTTCGCCAGCGCCTCGAACATCGCCGCGCCGAGCCTGGGCGGCACGACGCCGATGAAGTCAAGGACAACGCCGATCCCCTCCCATTCCCGCCAGTCACTCGTGGTTGGCACGGGAGCGCCGAACTCGTACTTGAAATGCGCGTTCATGTAGGTAAGCACTGCGTCAGGGCTCGCCGGAAGCGTCTCCATGCCTGAGTAAGTAGCGGCGGCAGGCGCAGGGAGCATTGGCGGCTTGATAGTTGGATGACAGTTGCTGTAGTTCACCGCCGGTTCACCAGGCTGGCCGAGGAAGCTGCATGTCGGCCTCATGGCGGCCACGCTGGGCTTCGATCCATCGACCGACTGCCAGGTCTGCTGGATTTCGCGAGCCGTCGCGTACCCATCGCTGCTACCAGGGTCATCCGTCAAGCCTTGGCCCACGGCCTCCGTGTAGATGTACTGATCATCACGAGGGGCCGGCTGAGCCAGGGCGGCAACGGCAGCATGCTGGAGCAATTCGGCCGCGCTGGCGGGCGGAGCAAGCGGGCCGCCGCCGAACGGGATGCCCAGGCCGATGACCAGGGCGGTCGCCGCCCCCACCGCGACGGCACCGGTGAAAGCGAGGCGCGGCCAGGTCAGCAGGCGTGCCCGGCCAGGCCCCCGACGGGTCCTCCCGGACGGCTGCCTGCCCTCGATCCCGGCGGCCAGCCTGGCCCGCGCCGCACTGAGCCGGTCTGGCCCTGGCGGCCGGACGGCCGCGCAGAAGTCCTCCAGTAGCTTGATCTCATCCTGTGCGATCTCATTCATGGGCTGATTCCCCTTGTTACATCGGTCGGATCCACCCCGCCGAGCGCCTCGCGTACCTTCCTGCGGGCCCTCGCCAGCCGCGACGACACCGTGCCGACAGGCACGCCGAGCGCGCGAGCGGCCTCCGCGTAGCCGAGCCCGCCCGCGGCGAGCAGCAGCACGTCGCGGTCGCCCTGTGACAGCCCGGCGAGCGCCGCGGCGAGCTCGCCGCGGGCAGCCTGGGCGGTCACCCGCTCGGTGACCCTGTCCGCGACGGGTTCCGCGGCGGGGTCGATCCCGGTGCGGCTGAGGGCACGGAAGAACCTGACCTCGTCGCGCCTGCGGCGACCGGCGAGGTTGGTCGCGATGCCGTAAAGCCACGGCCGGGCGCCGGGATGGGTTGTGTCGTAACGCTGTCGCCGCTGGAACGCCACAAGGAATGTCTCCGCCACCAGGTCGTCGGCGGCATCCGGCCCGAGACGACGGGCCAGGTAACGGTGGATCGCGATGGCGTGGCGGTCGAACAGCACGGCGAACCGTTCGGGCGCGTGCAGGGACTCCGCTATGAGGGCGGCGTCATCGACTTCCCGTTCGGTATCAGCTTGTTCTCTTGCCTGCGGCCCTGCACTGCTCATACCGAGCCTCTCGGCGTAGGGGTGGCGGAACATGGTTACCCGCTATTGCCCGGAGGCCGGTTCCTTGCTCTCGGCGGCGGCCAGGTACCCGGCGGCCGCCCGCTTGCCGTTGTATTCCGCCCATCCCCGCGGCGTTGAGTCGTAGCTGGGATCGCGCAGTGCCGGGTCGGCGCCGAGTTCGAGCAGCAGCCTGACCATCGGCAGGTCGCCGTTGAAGGCGGCCTCGTGCAGAGCCGCGTTGCGCCGCATGACGTTCACGTCGAAGCCGATCCCGGCCATCAGCCGCACCGCGTCCAGGTTGCCCTGCCCGGCGGCCTTGCAGATGTGGTGCGGCCGCCGGGCAATGGCCCGCCCGGCGATGCCCGGACTGGCGGCCGAGAGCCGGCCGGTCTCCCTGCGGTCCGCCCGCGCGCAGGCCCCGAGAAACGCGGTCACCCGGTCCGGCGGCCGGGCTCCCGCCGCCGCGAGCATCCCGGCGATCTCGGTGTGACCGCCGAGCACGGCGAGCTCGCGAGCGGTATAGCCCTCCTGCATCCGGTGATCGGTGCCGAGCCCGTCCACATCGACGCCATGCGAGAGCACCAGCCTGGCCCGCCGCGGCAGGTTCCGTTCCGCGTCGCACCGCAGCTCGTCTTCGAGCAGCTGGGCCGGGCTGGGCAGGGTGTGCCCGAGCCGGGCCGCCCACGGTCCCCCGCTCGCCCTGCCAAGCCCGAACTCGAAGAGCAGCTCCAGGTGGCTCGTGTCGTCGCCGCGGTGGCCGACCGGGCCGCAGTTGTACATGGTCTGGGCATCGTTCGGATCCGCGCCGGCCTCGAGCAGCAGCCTGGCCAGCCGCAGCCGGTGCTGATGCGGCGGCGGGCCGCCCTCACCCTCGCCGAACGCGCCGGTCAGCGCGGTGAACGGCGAGGGCAGGCCCTCCCACAGATAGCCGGTGTCGGGATCGGCGCCGCGTGCGAGCAGCAGCCGCGCCACCTCCAGCACGGGGCAAGCCCGGTTAACCTACCCGACGGAGGAGTAGGCGACGACGCCGCGGCGCAGGGCGCCGATCGCCGCGCGGGCCGTCGGGGCGGCCTCCGGCGCGGTGGCCGCGACCTGGCCGAGCAGGTCGATGAGCTGCTTGGCGGCGCGGACGAAGTCGCCGGGAGTGAGGTCGGGCGCATCGTCGAGCACGGTCTCCAGCCTGCTGCCCCCGGCCCACGCATACGCGGTCCAGGCGAAGCCGAGGTCGGGCTCGCGCAGGAAGGACAGCCGGTTGTCCTTCTCGAGCTGGTCGAGTTCTCCCCATGCCCGCACCATCGACGCGAGCACCGGGCGGACGCGCCCCTGGGGCAGCCGCGGCGGGCTCGCGTCGGCGGCCTGGCGCGACTCGAAGGACAGCGCGCTGACGCAGGCCGCCAGCTCCGCGGGCTCCAGGTCGTCCCAGAGGCCGCGGCGCAGGCACTCGGCGGCGAGCAGGTCGAGCTCGGTGTACAGGCCGCCCAGCCGACGGCCCTCCTCCGTCACGGTGTCGCCGTCCAGGTAGCCGAGCCGCTCGAGCACCGCGCATACCCGGTCCAGGGTCCGCGCGATGACGTGTGAGCGGCTCGCGACCTTGCGCTCGAGCCCGTCGATCTCACGCTGCAGCCGCAGGTACCTCTCGGCGTGCCGGGCATGTTGATCCCGGTCCGGGCAGTGGTGGCACGGATGCTCTCGCAGCCGGCGGCGGAGCCTGGCTATCTCGGTGTCGTCGGCCCGAGCGTCCCCGGCGCGCGGCGGCTTGCCG
>WNFD01000958.1_pt1 | contig 29278 bp, 24 predicted proteins | sample 5400491 | NCBI WGS metagenome assembly WNFD01 (sample SAMN13153343, study PRJNA577476) | soil metagenome | isolation source: 120 cm saprolite under Douglas fir tree site 2 hole 2 replicate 2 | place: USA:California | collected 2015-04-18
CCACCACTCGCGCGGATGGCCTGCGCATCCTGGAGGCGGCCGAGGCAAGCGGCCTCACTGTCTCGGGCGCGCCTGACACGGTGCTTGGCGCAGGAGTTCAGACTTGCCTTCGGCTGCTCCAGAAGGGAGTATTGGGAGAGCCCCTGGCCGCATCCGGCTTCGTCCTCAGCCGAGGCCCCGAGAACTGGCATCCGAACCCCGCATTCTTTTATCAACCAGGTGGGGGTCCGCTGTTCGACATGGGACCCTACTACCTCACGACGCTGGTTTGCCTTTTGGGTCCGGTCCGGCAGGTGACCGGCATGGCAAGGATCCTCTACCCGGAGCGGACGCCTGATAGCGGGCCGCGTAAGGGGGAAACGTTCAAGGTCAGCACACCGACCTTTGTTGCGTGTGTAATCGAGTTCGAAAGCAGTGCCCAGGCGACCCTCCTCACCAGCTACGGCATCTGGGGTGCCGACCTCCCCTACATTCAGCTGTACTGCGCCCACGGCATCCTGGGAGTGCCCGACCCCAATACATTCGCCGGCCCAGTCAGGGTGCGGTCCCATGACGATGAGGAGGGCTGGCGTGAGGTCCCGCTTCCGTACCACCACACCGATGCCCGTAAGAACTGTCGCGGCCTCGGTGTCGCAGAAGCCGCCCTTGCCATTCGCGAGGGGCGACCGCCGCGCCTCTCGGGGGAGCTCGCATACCACGTGCTCGACGTGATGGAGTCGATTGTGGAGTCTTACGCGCGCGGTCGACATGTAACGGTGCGGAGCACCTGCCGTCAACCGCCGGCGCTGCCGCTCAAGACCGGGCTAGAGGTGGCACCGTGATCGCGGCGCAGCTATATACCGTCCGGGATCAGATCAAGGACCCGTCGCATGTGGGCGGCGTGCTGGCCCGGCTGCGTGAGATCGGCTACAGCGCAGTCGAGGTAGCGGGCCTCGGGCCCGGTGTCGCGCGGCGCTTCGGTCAGGAGCTGGCACGAGCTGACCTGACCGCATGCGCGGCCCATGCGCCGCTGGAGCGTCTGACCGGTGACCTCGCCGGCGTTGCCGCCGAATGCCTGGAATGGGGTTGCCGGTACGTGGTCGTTCCGGGCCTGCCCAATGAGTACCGGTCCGCGACCGGCCTTAAACGCTTCGCCCGCGAAGCCGACGACATCGCCCGCGACCTACACCCGTTCGGTCTGAAGCTCGCGTACCACAATCACAGCTTCGAGCTGGAACGCTGGGATGGGCAAACCGGGCTGGAGGCGCTCTTCGGAGCAGCGCAGACACTGCAGGCTGAGCTCGACACCTACTGGCTTCAGTACGGTGGAGCGAACCCAGCCGAATGGATACTCCGGCTCAAGCACCGAGTGGCTCTCGTCCACTTGAAAGACATGGCTGTCGTCGGGGGCAAGACAGTGATGGCCGAGGTCGGGGAGGGCAACCTCGACTGGGCTCGAATCCTGGACGCCTGCCGCACCGCAGGGACCGATTGGCTTGTGGTGGAGCAGGACGAATGCCGGCGCGATCCCATCGAGAGCCTGGCGATCAGCTTCAGCAACCTGACGAGGCTGATGACTGATGCCGGAAATGAGGCCTGACTATGCACGGCCACCATATCGATCGCTTCAACCGCTGCGCACCTACGACCGCCACTGCATGAGTTCCTTGAGCGAGGCGACCTCGAAAGCATGTTCTCGGATGCCGGGCTGAAGGTTGTCGCAGAGCGCCGTATACGACGCCTCGCCCGACAAATCGCTGTTATGGCGATCGGAGCAGGGTCTTGAAGTCCATTTCGATTTCAAGTCCACGCTGGCGCCCGACACAGTGTTGACCACCCTGACCGACTTCGGGCCGAGGACCATTGACAGGTCGGCGAAGGCCGGTACTATACTTCCGTAACCGGTTCCGGGACCGGTTCCGGGAGATACTCGATTGAATGAGGCAAAGCACCGGAAAGTGGACAAGCGGCCGACCATCAACGACATTGCCAAGCGCGCCAGCCTGTCCAAGGCCAGCGTCTCCCGAGCTCTCAACGGGAAGCAAGATGTCGATCCCGAGACACGCAAGCGGGTCCTCAAGCTGGCTGCGCAGATGGGTTACGTCCCAAGCGCCAGCGCTCGGGCTCTCAGCAACGGCCGTTCGAACTGCCTCGGCCTACTCGTCCCCACGCTGACCTGGCCGTGGATCCTGGAGGTCCTTCGTGGCGTGGCGGCGGAGGTTGAACCGTCAGGCTACTCGTTGATCCTCTACACAACCACAGACGGAGAGGACTCCGAGCGAGCGTTCATGTCGCAGGTCGTTCCCGCAGGCGCCGTTGACGGTCTAGCGCTGGTCATTCCGTTCGGGATGCTCGCCTACATCGAGGGGCTCGCAAAAGGCGGACTGCCCGTCGTGGTCGTTGATGACCGCGGCCACTATCCGGATCTTCCGACTGTCGCTACGACCAACGTCGAGGGGGGCCGAGCCGCGACTGCCCACTTGATCGAGCAGGGGCGCAAAAGGATCGCGATGCTCAATGGTCCTCACGACTTCGGCTGCAATCGCGATCGGCTCGAAGGATACAAATCCGCGCTTCAAGAGGCGGGCCTCCGAATGGATCCGCGGAGGGTCACAGACTCGGACTTCAAGGAAGAAGGCGGCATGTCCGCGATGACCAGGCTCTTGGCTGCAGACCCTCGACTGGACGCCGTCTTCGCGGCCAACGATGTAATGGCTTTTGGAGCCATGCGCGCGCTTCGGAATGCCGGCCGGCGCGTCCCTGACGACGTCGCCGTGGTGGGCTTCGATGACATCCCCGCATCCGCGATGACCCATCCACCATTGACGACCGTTCGGCAGCCGCTGTATGAGATGGGGCGGACCGCCGCCTCCATGGTCATGGCGGCTGTGCGAGGGGAGTCGATCGCAAAACGGACCGAGCTGCCCACCTCGCTCGTTGTCCGCGACTCCAGTGGCGCAGGCGCGTCCCAACGAGCGTGATGAAATACGAGTGAATCCGAACCTCGAGCCACTCATCGAGCGCATGACGCTCCTCGAGAAGATCGGGCAGATGACTCAGGTCGACGTGAACAGTCTTCTCGAGGGAGCCGTCCGGGGATTCGGCATTGGCTCGGTACTGAGTGGCGGTGGAGGCAATCCGTCACCCAATAATCCACAAGCCTGGGCGGATATGGTCCGCCGGGTGCAGAGCGAAGCGCTCGAGAGCAGGCTTGGCATTCCACTCCTCTACGGCGTGGATGCTGTTCATGGCCACAGCAATTTACGGGGGGCCACCATATTCCCGCACAACGTAGGCCTGGGCGCGACCCGCGACCTGGACCTGGTGGAGCGAATTGGACGCATCACGGCGAGCGAACTGCTGGCGACCAATGTTCATTGGACCTTCGCTCCGGCGGTGAGCGTGCCGCAAGACATCCGGTGGGGCCGCACCTTCGAGGCCTTCAGCCAGGATCCATCGCTTGTCTCGTCCCTGGGGGCGGCGTTCATCCGGGGATTGAATGGAACCAACGAGCCGAGCGACGGAAATCGACGACCCGTTCTGGCCTCGCCGAAGCATTTTGTGGGCGACGGAGGAACGTCATGGGGCAGCACACGCCGCTACGACTGGATTCAGGGATGGTGGAACCGAGACGCGCCCGATCGCTGGCAGCTTGACCAGGGCGATCTCAGCTCCGACGAAGCGGTCCTCAGGGCCGTTCACCTGCCGCCGTACCACGAAGCCATAAGGGCGGGGGCGCTGAGCATCATGATCTCGTACAGCAGCTGGAACGGTGACAAGCTGCACGCACACCGATATCTGCTCACAGATTTGCTCAAAGGCGAGTTGGCCTTTCGGGGCTTCCTGGTGTCCGATTGGTTGGGTGTGAGCCAGCTGGACTCGAATTTTGAGCACGCCGTCAGTCTTGCGATCAACGCCGGCCTCGACATGGTCATGGTGCCTTTTGAGTACGAGCGTTTCATCCGCGCCGTGGAAACGGGAGTCGAAACCGGAGTCATCCCGGTCTCACGGATCGATGACGCGTGTCGCCGGATCCTTCAAGTGAAGGCAGCCTTGGGACTCTTCGATCATCCCTTCGGAGACGCAGCCTTGCTCCGGCGGGTCGGGTGTGATGCTCACCGCGCGGTGGCGAGGGAGGCTGTCAGCAAGTCGCAAGTGCTTCTGAAGAACGCGGGCGCGGCTCTGCCGCTGTCTCCCCACATGACACGCCTTCTGGTGGCCGGCGCGGGCGCTGATGACATTGGGCTCCAGTGCGGGGGATGGACGATCGAATGGCAGGGCGGTCGTGGCGCCATCACCCCCGGCACAACGCTGCTCCAAGGGATCACCGACATTGTTGGGCCTGGCTCGTCAGTGACCTACCAACCCGATGGCGACTTCAAGGGCGAGCATGGCGACGTCGCGATCGTCGTTCTGAGCGAGCCGCCCTACTGCGAAGGGGAGGGTGATCGATTCGATCTCTCACTGACGCCTGGTGACGTCGAGCTGGTGCGCCGAGTTCGGGACCATTGCGACCTGCTCGTACTTGTCCTCTATTCGGGCCGCCCGCTGATCATCGGCGACGTCCTCCACTCATGTGACGCCATCGTGGCCTCATGGCTGCCAGGCACCGAAGCACAGGGCATCGCGGACGTGCTGTTCGGCAAGGTTCCGTTTACCGGTCGGCTGCCTTATGAATGGCCTGAAACAATGGAGCAGGTGAGCTCACGAAATGGCCATGCGCCGCTCTTCGCTCTCTCGTACGGCCTTACGACGGACTAAGACATAGGAGCCGGACCGACCTCGATCGAGCGCACCAGCGTCTCGCTCGTCAAACTTGTCAGCCGCACCACGTGACGACCGGCCGTGAGCTCATCGGTCGTCCCTCTCACAGTTCCTGCGGCGGCACTCTCAAGGTCAATACGTGTGCCGTCGATCGATATGTCGAGAGCGGGCGGCTTCAACGCCACCTCGATCTGAAATCGAGATGGCGATGAGACAACGATGTCGTAAGCGACCCAGTCGCCGTGGCCAAGACTCACGAGCAGCCCGTCAGCGGTCCCTCGCGTGTTGCGGTTCCAGTCCAGGTCTCCGCCCTCGGTGCTTTCCGCACGCCGAATGGTGACCAGGTCGTCGCTACGGAAGCCGGGCCAAGGAACCCCGGCCGAGGCCTCGTAGGACTCGCCTGGTCCACGAAAGCCAAACCCGAACGCCGGGATCGTTACGGGCGGACGGCGAAAGATCGCAGAGATCACCTCGGGCCGGTACGTGCACCGGGACAGAGGCATTGCGTCGAGCAACTCGTTGAGGATCCGGTGAGCGCGCGCGGAGTCAGGCTTGGCGCCCGTGCCGGCGGCATACTCCGTGATTTCGGTCCATCCCGATGGAGCTACGACAGAACATGGAGAGGTGAACGTGTCGACCTTCTTCCACGTCCAGAAGTTCCACGAGATGCCGATGTCGTCGAAAAGCTGGAATGCGGTTTGGATCCAGTCGACGTTGTTCTCTCCTCCCTCTCCCATATAGACGGGTAGCCCCAATTCGCGACCGACATCGAGGTATCGCTGAATGCTCGGTCGATCCGGCGCCGACCAGTATTTGTGAAACTGGAGAATCGAATTCGAATCCCAGACCTCTGTGAAGACGTCCCAGTTGGTGGCCCAGTGAGTACCTTCGTAGCTGATCATGTGATTGCGATCGAACTCGCGGATTGACGCGGTGAGCTCCCGATAGAGATCGCGGAGCTGGCCGGCGTAGAGATATTGGTATTCGTTGGGGAGGGGCTCATTGAGCAGGTCGTAGGCGGCGACCACGGTCTCGTCGCGATAGCGCATCGCGAGCGCCCGCCACAGCTTGAGTGTCAGAGCGCGATACCTCTCATCGGTGAAGAGTTCGGGCGCGCGATGGGGCGAGTCATCGATATTCGTGCCGGTCTGGCCGCCAGGTGCGCCGTGGAGGTCAAGCACGACCCACAGCTGGTGCTTGCGACACCAATCGATGACGTGGTCGATCAGCACGAAGCCAGGCTCGATCAACTCGCCCGCCTCATCCATGACGACACGCGAGTTGATCGGGAGCCGCACGTGGTTCATTCCCTCTGCGCGGATCCTTTCGATATCGTCCTCGGTGACAAACGTCGCGCGGAAGCGCTGCCAGAACCGGGCTGCGAGGTCCGGCCCGATGAGGTCATCGATGAGAGCCTCGATCTCACGCGGAGACTGCGCCGTATGATGCTCAAACTTCCACATGTAGCCCTCGGGCAGCAGCCAGTTACCGAGCGCTATGCCCCGCAAGATCAGCGGTTCGCCGAGGCCATCGACAAGCCGGCCGGCCGAGGCGTGTACAAAACCTTCCATGGCGCGCTCGAGCCCTATCTGAGGCCGGACATCGTGAAGCCCTGCACGATGTAGCGCTGAAAGATGACGAAGACGAGGACGATCGGAACCACCATCAGGGACGCGCCCGCCATCTGCAGAGGAGGGTTGATCGCGAGCTGCTTGTTCAACAAGGAGATGCCCACGGAGAGCGTGTAGTTCTGCTGGTCGTTGGCGATGATCAGCGGCCAGATGAAGCTGTTCCATCCCGTGATGAACGTGAGCACAGCGCCGACGGCAAGGATCGGCTTGGAGACCGGCAGCACGATCGACCAAAGGATGCGCAGCTCGCCCGCCCCGTCCAGGCGCGCGGCTTCCAAAAGCTCGTCGGGTATGGTCGTCATGAACTGGCGAAACAGAAAGATGTTGAATGCGCTGACCAGGGTAGGCAGCGCGATTCCGACAAGGGTGTTTGTCAGCTGCAAACTGTTCAGGATCAGGTAGGTCGGAATCATCGTGACCTGTATCGGGACCATCAGAGTTGACAGAACGAGCAGGAACAGGAAGTTCTTGCCTCGGAACCGAAACTTGGCAAACCCATACCCGGCCATGGCCACGAAGAACATGCCCACAAACCCGATGAGGACCACGACGATGGTGTTCACCAGGTATCGGCCAAAGTCAAAGTCTCTGAACAATCTGAGATAGCTGTCCAGCGTGATCGTTGAAGGCAACACGGTTGGGGGGTAGGTGTATGACTCGGCGATAGGCTTCAGCGAGGTGGTCATCATCCAGAAGAATGGAAATGCGGTTAGGAGCGCCCCGAGAGAGAGCAAGGCCCCGATAAGCAACGGGCTGGTACGACGCCTCACCATCGCTTCAGTCGCTCAGACATCGGCGTTTCGCCTGGCGCGAAGTTGAAGAGCAGTCACGACGCCGATGATCACGAAGAGCACGATGGAGGCCGCGGAAGCGAAGCCGAACTCGTCATAGCGGAAGCCCTGCTGATAGATGTAGAGCGACATTGAGGTCGTCGCATGCACCGGGCCACCCTGTGTGAGCACATACGGCTCGTCGAAGAACTGCATCCAGCTGATGAGGGTTGTCACGGTCACGAAGAAGATCGCGAAGCGCATCAGAGGAACCGTGATCAGGAATATCTTCTGCCATTCGCCCGCCCCGTCCACGGCGGCGGCCTCGTAATACTCCGGCGGTATGGCCTGCAGCGCGGCGAGGAAGATGATGATGTCAAGGCCTGATCCTCGCCAGATGGCCACGAACGCAACGGAAAATTTCGCAATCGTCGGATCTGCAAGCCACGCCACCGGAGCGACCCCAACTGTCGACAGCAACCAGTTGAGCAGCCCGAACTGGCTGTTGTAGAGATTGCCCCAGATCAATGAGATGGCGACGATCGCCGTGATCGCCGGCACGAAATAGAAGGCGCGCAGCGCGCGAAAGAACCGTGATCGGCTGAAGTTCAGGGCGATCGCTATGGCAAGCGAGCCGATGACGAGAGTCGGAACGCCGACAAGCACGAAGAAGGCGGTGTTGCCGAGGGCCTCCCAGAAAGCCGGATCGCCGAACAAGGACTGGTAGTTGCGCAGCCCGATAAAGCGCACCTGGCCATAGTCCGCGAGCCCGCCGATATCCAGGTTGGTGAGGCTGACCACCGCGGCGACGAAGATGGAAAGCACGCTGAAGGTCAGCAGGCACAGCAGTGCAGGACCGACGAGGACGTATGGAACCAGCGTGCCTCGCCGCCACGGCGTCCGAAAACCGAGCATCCGCGCGGGAGCTTCGCGTCGGGCAGCGGTTGCGGTCATCAAGGCCTCCCGGTTTGTCGTGCCGGCGCCGACACCTCGAAGCCGGCACGGTAACCGGTAATGCTAGGTCTGCAGGCTGCTGACTGTGGCGTTCAGCGTGGCGAGCGTGCTGGTCTCATCGCTTCCCTTGAGGACGATGCTGTTGAGAGAGTCGAGCATCGCCTGGCTGATCTTGTCCCACTTCGGTACGAGAGGAAGCAATTGGGCATCCTGCAGCTGGTTGGTATAGATCTTCACCATCGGATCGCTGGTCAACGTTGGGTCGGCCAATGCGGTCTTGGCGGTGGGCAGCTCATTGGTGGTCTTGAACCAGTTGAGCTGCGCATTCGCTTGGGCAAGGTAGTCCAACAGCCGCAGCGAGGCGCCGACGTGCTTGGACTTCGCCCACACCCCCATGTTGGAGCCGGCGAACAACGAAGTACCCGCCTGGTTGCGCGGTAGAAGGGCAACGTTCCATTTGCCGTCAAGCTGCGGCGCTGTGCCCTTGATCCCCGCGGCCAGGTAGGGGCCGGAGATGACCATTGGGGCGGTGCCGGAAATAAAGCCCTGGGTCTGGTCGAAGTCGGATGCAGTGGGGACAAGCTTGTCCCTGTAGAAGCTGATGTAGAAATCGGCTGCGGCTCTGAACTGCGGGGTATCGAATGTCACTTTGCCGTTCTGCAGTACCTTGCCGCCGGCCTCCCACGTGAATTCGACCGGGAGGGCGCTGTCCCATTGCGGGATGTAGTACCCGTACTTGCCCTTTCCTCTCTGGGCGAGCTTGGCGGCGTCGTCATGGAACTGGGTCCACGTGGTCGGCGGCGACGAGATCCCGGCCGCGCCGAGGATGTCGCTGCGGTAGAACAGCACCCGCACGTCACTGACCCAGGGAACCGAAAGGACCTTCCCTGACGGATTTATCTTGTCCGAGGCGACCGCGCCGACGTAGGTCGAGCTCTGAAGGCCGGGGTGGTCTTTGACGTAAGGGCTGAGGTCGAGCAGCGCGCCGGCCGACTCGAAGGAGGGCAGCAGCGAAAGGCCTACCTGCATCAGGTCTGGTCCATTGCCCGATGCAACGGCGGTGGTCAGCTTGTCGTTGACATTGCCCCAGGGGACCGCTTCAACCTCAACCGGGATGCCGGTTTGCTTGGTGAAGTCCTGCATCAAAGCGGTAAAGCTAGGGCTGTCCTCCATCGTCCAGACCTGTATGGGGCCCTTGTCGGTGCTGGTCGACGCAGTGTTCGTCGAGCCGCCGCACCCTGCGGTCCACAGGGCCACAGCCACCAGGCCGATGGCCGTGATGTGCTTCCTAAATGCTCCGTTCATCGAGCCTCCTCCTCGGTTGCGCTCTCAGTTGACAGCTCCCGTCCGCACTTCGGCCGGAACCGGTTCCGTAACCGGTTACGGCGAATATAGTACTGGCGCCGGAGCCTGTCAAGGGGAGGATTTCGTCGTGTGGAGGATTTCGCCGAAAATTCGCAGACGTATCAGGAGGGCAATGCCAAATGGAATCACCACGTTCACCGACAGGGCGAACCACCGTCAATAGAGCGGCCACGGTCCCATCGAGCACAGCACCTCCCCGAGCGGGCCCGCCTTCAGTTCTGGACGAGAGTCACGTTCAGCTGCGCGTGAGAGACCTGGACCGGTCATCTCGCTTCTATACCGAGGTGGTTGGCTTGCGTGAGCGCGTCAGGTCAAAAGTTCAAGTGATCCTAACCTGCGGCACATGGCAATTGGGAATGGTCGCGAGTGTCCACCGCGCCAGCGATCCGCGCACAGACGAGCCTCCCCGTTCAGCTTATGACGTTGATCATGCCGGCTTACAGCACCTCAGTTTCGCGCTGGGGAGCGCTGCCGAAGTCGACGCAGCAAGCGCATGGTTGGAGAGTCACGGCGTTCGCCGCAAGCCGGCCACCGACGGGTTCACGCCTGGATCGAGATACGTCACCTTCTATGATCCGGATGGCATCCCTCTCGAGTTCCATTACATGGTTGCCGCCTACGCGGACGTCTATGGCGTGGACGTCGAGCCACGATGACCTGCTAGCTCTTGTCTGGCGTGTCGCTGAGCTCCAGAACGCGTCAGGCTATGCCACATGAAGCTCTACGGCGAACTGGCCGAGTGGTGGCCAGTTTTCTCGGATCCTCGGGAATACCGCCGCGAAGCGGCTCACATCGTGCGGGTCCTCCGCAAGTCGACCAAGCCGGCACCCCGCACCGTGCTCGAGCTTGGTTCAGGCGGGGGAAACAGCGCGTTCCACCTTAAGGCGCATTTCGCCATGACCCTGGTGGATCTTTCGCCGCAGATGCTCTCGGTGAGTCGGAAGCTCAACCCAGAGTGCAAGCACCTTAAAGGCGACATTCGCACGCTGCGACTGGGCCGGACCTTCGACGTAGTGTTCGTTCATGACGCGATCTGTCACATGACGACCGAACCTGATCTCCGGGCGGTGATGCAAACCGCATACGAGCACTGCAGCCCAGGTGGCGTCGCGCTCTTTGTCCCGGACTTTGTCCGCGAGACGTTCGTCGCGGGCACTGATCAGGGAGGAAACGATTCACCACGTAGAAGACTGCGCTATCTGCAATGGGTCTTCGACCCCGACCCGACCGACTCGACGTACCTGGTTGACTTCGCGATCTTAATGCGCGACCAAGAAGGCGAGGCCCACGTGGTGCACGATCGCCATCTTCAGGGTCTGTTTCCGCGCGCGCGATGGCTGCACCTGTTGCGCGAAGTTGGATTCACGCCGAGGGTGGTCAAAGACGATGAAGTTCGGGACCTGTTCCTTGGACGTCGACCGACGCAGTCTCCGAATGGAGCCAGGCGCAAGATTTTTTTGTGACAGTTGGCGCGACACAGGTCACATCGCCAGTGGCCTCCGAGTCGAAATCATGCGAATCCCCATTGACAGAAGTGGGCCGATTCGAGTATCACAATGATTTGAAAGAGAAGCTGCTCATGGTTTCCATCACAGAGGCGACCACCCGATGAGTGGCAGACCCTTTCGAGGAATCCATTGGGACCCGCCAAAACTAAAACGTCATAGGGTCCGAAATAGAGTCAAGGAGGTAAACCATTATGGCCGCGAAGAAGAAGGCTGCTAAGAAGCCAGCTGCCAAGAAGAAGGCCGCCAAGAAGAAGTAACGACTTCTTCTCACGGTTTCTAATCGTCCGGTTTGCGCCGGGGTGCTGTGGCCCCGGCGCTTTCATGTCCGGAACGCTCGGCTGTGGCTTTCGTCCGACCAAGTGGACCGTCCAGTATCTGTCGCTTGACTAAGCCCCCTCCTGCACCTCGACGATCTCATCGGCAACCAACCCGTGGGCTTCACGATGCACAGCGTTGGCGGCTTCCTTGTTGGGAGCCTCGACCAGACAGAAGGCCTTTCCGGAAGCCGCATCGAACCAGTACTTGCGGTACGTCACTCCGTGGTTCTTCTGAACCTTCACGTCCTGCTCGTGCGCACTCTTGATGGCCTCCGCGGTCAGGCCGTCGATCTTGTGATGAATATCCATGTACAGCGGCATTTCGAAACCTCCTCAATGACGTCAACTGTGGGGGGAACGGGACTGTTGTGTGGGCAGCGGCGCCCCGGAAACCGCTGTCACTGGGGTGAGCCTTACCTCGGCAATCCACTCCGCTCAGCGATCGACAGCAGGTTCCGGAATCCACGGCCTGCCATGAACGGGATCCCGAATCGCCAGGTCAGGTCCTTGGCCACTGGAAGACCAAGCCGGAGCACAGGATTCGAGATCGTGAGCTGGGTCATGGTGTAGCTGACCTTCGAACCTCCCGGTGTCGCTGCGATTTCATACCGATGTCTGTAGGTCGCCTCCATCGAGCTCTTGGCTCCGCGCGCCGTTGCGGTAGTGACGAACTCGAACGTGTTCGGGCGCTCGGCTGCCGTGACCTGCGACTGGTCCTGCCATCGCCGCGATGACATGGGTATGGTTCCCGTGCTGGTGAACGTGGTGCCGATACTGGCTGGACCGGGAGGAGCTTCGAGCGACAGGAGCCGGAAGTCGCTGGTCTGCTCTGCACCAGCCCAGATGACGTGCGTTTCGAGATCGGCTAGAAAGTCGTAGACGGCGTCCGGTGGCGCCGAACAAGATCTGGTGAGGTGCATCGACATTTGTTCCATACCCCGACGGTAGCTATGAAAGCGTTCCGAGGGAATCAACCGTTTGGTCGATCTTTCACCGGTTCGCCGGGTTCGGTGAGGTCGTGCTCGAACGCGTACAGGGTGGCTCCGGCCCGGGTGTTGACGCCGATCTTGCCGTAGAGGTGGATGACGTGCGTGTGCACCGTCGCCGGCGAAACGTGGAGGTCCCGCGCGATCTGCTTGTTGCCCAGTCCGCGCGTGATCGCCCTCAGCACCTCCACCTCTCGATCGGTCAGCCCGGCCGGCCACTGGCCCGACCTGCCTGCCTTTCGCGGCTGGCCCGCGGCCTGGAGGACGGCATCGACAGCGCGAGCGTCCAGGCGATTCGCCGCGACCTCCTCGCGTAGTTGACGCGTCGCGTCCTTGGGCGAAAGTGCCGGCCGCCAGGCACGCTGCTCGGACATCGAGTGATACACCTCGGCGACGGCTAGGAGACGGGCAGTAAGCGGCACCGCCGATGCAGACAACCCGCGGTGGTAGCCGGAGCCATCGAGGCGCTCGTGATGGAGACCGGCAATGGAAGCGAACGACCGGAGCGGCGTCGCCAGGCTGAGGATGCGCTGGCTGTGGTACGCGTGAAGACGTACGCGCTCCCACTCCGACGGATTCAGCGGCCTGCGGGTGATCCAGATTCGGTTTGGGACGCTGACCATGCCGAGGTCGTGAACCTGCCCAGCACGCCTGACGGTCGCCACGTCGTCCGTATCAAGCCCCGCAGAGAGGGCTGCGGCCTCAACCAAGCGGGCGACCCCAGCCGAATGCCCCGATGTGAAGGGCGACGCGAGGTCGACGAAGTCGGCCAGAGCACTGCAAATGTCGTCCAGATGACCTGGACCGACGCGCCGGTGGGGCTCGGGTTCGATGTTCAAGGCTTGTTCCCAAACTGAGTCGAGGACCACGTTCCGAAGCAGCTCGTGGCTGTTCTGAAGCCACAGCCTGGCCAGCTCCGGGTCGAACTCCGTGCCGCTGCGATGGCGCACAACGTCATCCGCGGCTTCGGCCCCACCCATCTGGTGGTAGATCTGGGCGACGTGCACAAGGTGGACGAGGCGCGCGGTCGCAGAGAGTCCTTCGCCGTTTGGCAGCAACGTGAATACTTGTCCGTCCCAGCGTCCGTACGCGTGGCTCAACGATGCGGTGACACGAGGACTCGCGCCCAGCCGTTGCGAAAGGCGAGCGGCAGCCTCGGCGGTGTTGGCGAGCGCCTCCGGAAGATCCCGACCCGCGGTGGCCAACGCAGCCATGCCGGGAGCCCAATTCGCGGGTCCCCATTTCGATACAAGCTTGGTCATCGCGATGCGCATTAGCTGCGGACGATCGGCGTAGTCGACCTCGGACATCCATCGGCGCACGTTCACGTCGTCGCCCGCCCCAAGCCGACTCTGCGCTGCGACTGCCCCGGTGCACCCAATGTGATAGAGCAACGCGAGGTAAAAGACGTCCGAGAGGTCAGGCGCCGACCAGCCCGCGAGTCGAGCCAGCTCAACGGCAAGCAGAGCGTCCCGAAGCGCGCTCTCGGCCGGCACATCATGGGCGAGGTCGGTGGCGAGCGAAACCGCCGCGAGCAGCTCAGCCAGACGAAGGCCTCGCTCAGTCTTGCCCGCGTTCGCTCCTAGGCCTTCACTCGTCCTGCCGATGATCCGAGCATTATGCAGCGGTCGGATGCGCCGTCCCGAGTCTCCGCAAACGCCGAAAGGTGGCTGTCAACTGAGGAGGCACCCGAATCAAGTCGAGTGCCCCCAATTGTCAACACTTGGCAATCGTTGCCCCATCGGCCCGAACGATACTCACCTAGGGCGTGGTCAGCATCCGCCCAAGAGCGCAGTCGGAATACGCAAATCTACGTACGCCGGGAGCTTGGTAGGCACGCCGACGGTGTCCCATCCGCGACGCCCTAGCTGCGAGTCCTAGCGAAGTGCCGGGTCGCAACGCCGAAGAGGATGCCCCAGACCAAGAAAGACATGTCCCAAAGGTAGAGGTGCCAATGCAGCGGTTTCCAGTCGACGGGCTGTGTTGGCTTGATGGCGCCGACCGTGACCAGCGCTTCGGGGACAACCAGGATGCCGCCGTACAGAGTTAGAGATGCGGCCGCAACCCAGCCAAGTACGATTACCGGCCGACGAGGCAATCTCGCGGCCCACCTACCAGCCAACGCAAGTGCGAGCAGGGAACCCAAGATCTTCAGGAAACCGGTCAGCCAGACTGCGATGAGAAGGGTCCGATCGTGAGCTCGCGCCAGGCTCTCAAGCGAACCTCCGAGCGTATCGAGGCCTTGAGTGCCGCCAGCGCCCCAGTAGAAGCTAATCGCGGCGAAGGCCAAGCCCCACACACATGCCACATATCCGGCCCAGGCACCAACCGATCGCTGCCCACGGCGACCGGTTGCCGATAGGTTCACGTCGGGCTCACCCTAGTCGAACGCCTCAGCAGCGCCCGGACGCTAGTCCAGGCTTGGATCCGAGCTGGTCAGTATCTCGGCCCTTAGCTCGTGGGCCTTGGCAACGATTCCCGCAGTGGCTGGGTCGGTAACGCTGCCAAAACGTTCGACGATCTGCTCATATGTTGCGATCTCGTCCATAGTCCGGTCGAGGAGGCTGAAGGCGATAGCTCGGCACATGAGCGTCTAACACGACCTTGAGAAGTCGTTCGCGCCATGGTTCCGAATCCGGCTATATTTCCGCGCCGAGGGACTGATGACAGTTGAAAGAACTGGCGAAGCGTTCGAGCTCGGCGAGCAACTTACGGTTCTCGGCTCCCGCCTAGTCGTGGGGGATGTCGCTCCCGACTTCGAGCTAGACCACCTAGATCCGGCATCAGGAGCATCGGACACCGTGCGACTTTCTTCTTCGACGGGCAAGGTGCGTCTCCTCAACATCGTCAACTCACTGGACACTCCGGTATGCCAAGTGGAGACTCGTCGTTGGGACAGTATTGGACGCGAATTGCCTGAAGCCGTCGTTCTCTACACGATCAGCATGGACCTCCCCTTTGCCCAGGCACGCTGGTGTGGCGCGGAGCAAGCTCATCATTCCGCGCTGTCCGCTCACCGCAGCGAGGAATTCGGCCAGACCTACGGCGTCCTGATCAAGGAGTGGCGCCTCCTGCAGCGTGCAGTAATCGTAATCGGCAGGTCTGGACGGATTGAGTACGTCGAGTACGTTCGTGACCAGATGACGGAGCCGGACTACGACGGTTCCGTGGAGGTAGTGCGGCGCGTCCTACTAAGCGACGCAGTAGGTCGCGGCCTCCAAAATGCATCTAGTTGACCAGAACGAATTCACGACTCGTTGATCTATAGACCATTCTGCTTGCCGTGCGTGCGCTCGCCCATCTGATGTCATTCCTGGATGAAGTCGTCATTACGGATGTCGCTGAGCTCGGCGAAGTCGTGGGTTCGAACGGCGGAAAATAGTCCTCGATAACCTGCCAGTCTCAAAATATCTTCTCCTCGTGACTCAACTGCCCGAAGGAGCAACTTCCTTCTCCTGGTCGTCGTCGGCGACGGCATACGCCACCGCCTGTTCCACGGTCATCGCAAGTCCTTCTGCGCGGGCCGCGACCTCCGCCTCAGACAGAGCTTCATCCGTTCTCCATCCCTCCCGGATACCAACCACCGTCCCCAAACCAGCGCCGCTCGAGATCTCGTGCGCGGCCGAGGCGCCGGCAAGCCGCGCCGCGCGCAGGCGGTCGCCCTCCCGGCGCGCGACCTCTGAAAGCTGATCAAGGACCAGCACGATGCCGGTCACATCGTCGGCGGCCGCAAATATCTTCAACGCTTGCAGGCTTCGGGGCCTGGCGATACCGCTCTCGTTCATCTTCAGGGCGATCGTGGAGCGGACGAACATAGCCCAACCCGTTCCGAAACGATCGCCGAGGCGTTGATAGACGGTGATGGCTTCCTCGGTTGGCGAAACTGCGGCCGCGAAGTCGCCCAAGCTGTAGAAACACTGGCCAAGGGCCCATAGGCAGTTGGCGATCCCGTGGTCGTCGCCGAGCTGCCGAAAGATTGGCAGCGCCTCGTCGAGCAGAGTGCGGGCTTTGGGGATGTCACGTTTGGTCACGTTGCCAGGGAACGAGTCGTTGTAGAGCGCGTTTGCGATCTCGCGCGCATCACCGTTGGCTCGCGTCAGCGCGAGGCACTCGTCGTAATAGGCCTGGCAGGCGTCCATCTCGCCTTGCCAGTAGGCGACCCCGCCGGCGGCTTCCAGGGCGCGCGCCCGATCAAGGGGGTGATCGTGTGTTGCGGGCATGGCCAGGATGGCATCGAGCCGAGCACGACCTTCGCGCAGATGTCCGCGCATCTGCCAGAAACGCCACAATGCCGCGCCGAGGCAAAGCGCGCGGTGCGCATCTCCACGCGATATCGACCAGTCAAAGGCAGTCCTGAAGTTGTCCTGGTCAAGCTCGAGGCGGTCTAGCCACTGCCTCTGCTGGGCGCCGAACAAATGCGGCGCCGCCGACTCGGCCAGGCCCAGGTAGGCGGCGGCATGCGCGTTACGAACCCCATCCGACTCGCCCGTTTCCTCGAGGCGCTCGGATGCAAATTCCCGAATCACCTGCAGCATGACCAGTCTCGGATCGACAAGATCAGGGAGCCTGCGCAGCAGGCTCTGGTCGGCGAGCTCGTCGAGTCCCGTCAGAACGTCGACACCAAGGTCGGTCGCCGGTCCGCACACCGCCTCGGCCTGTTCGATGTTGGCGCCGCGCGCGAACACCGAGAACCGGCTGAACAGGCGCTTCAGCGGCTCCTGCAGGAGGTCATAGCTCCATGCGATCGCGCCTTTGAGTGTCTGCTGGCGGCTCGGCAGGTCGCGAGAACCAGCTCCGAGGATGCTCACGCTTGTCTCCAACCGTGCCAGCAGCGCCTGAGGGTTGAAGAGCTTTACCCGCGCCGCGGCGAGCTCGATTGCAAGTGGGAGGCCGTCGACGCGCTCGCATATTCCGGCAATCGCCGGCGCATTCTCGTTCGTCACGCGGAAGTCGTGTTTGGCCGCGACCGCTCTCTCGATGAAGAGCCTCACCGCTTCGTACTGGGATAGTGCCGCCAGTGACGGCAGCGCTTTGAGGTTCGGAATGCGGAGCGGTTCGACCGCGAGCTCCTGCTCGCCGTACACATGCAGGACCGCGCGACTACTCGCGACGACTTTGAGCCCAGGGCTCGCCTGAATGATTTGCGCCACCACTGGCGCGCCCTGTGGCAGCAGCTGCTCGAGGTTGTCGAGCACCAGCAGCACTGTCTTGTCGCGTAGGTGGTCGATGACTGCGTCGAACGGGAGCCGATTGCCCGCAACCGAGATGCCGATGGCCTGCGCGATCGCGGATGGCACTAGGTCCGGGTCCCGTACAGCCGACAGCGGCACGAAGTAGACGCCGTCGGGGAACCCCTGAACGGCCTCGGCCGCGATCTGCAGGCTGAGTCGCGTCTTGCCGATGCCCCCTGGGCCTGTGAGGGTCAGAAGTCGAGTGCCATGCAGCAGCCGCCGCGCCTCAAGGACCTGGTCCTCGCGACCGATAAAGCTGGTGAGCTGCGTGGGTAGGTTGTTCGGCGTCGAATCGAGGGTGCGCAGGGCCGGAAAAGTGTCCGGCGCGCCTTCGATCACGAGCTGAAAGAGCCGCTCGGCTCGCGCCAGGTCCTTCAGCCGGTGCGTGCCGAGGTCGCGAAGCGTCAGGTCCTTCGGCAGGCTCGACTCGACCAGGGATCGGGTGACATCTGACAGCACGACCTGTCCCCCGTGGGCGGCCGACGCGACCCGCGCAGCATGGTGCACGTCGAGACCGATGTACTCATTGCCGACGATTGGAGCCTCGCCAGTGTGCAGCCCGATGCGAACACGGATCGGTTTGTCGTCAGGCCACGCGTGGACGGCTAACTCGCGCTGCGCCTGCGCGGCTGAGCCACACGCGTCCAGCGCGCTCTCGAATACACAGAAGAATGAATCCCCCTCCGTCCGAAGCTCGCGTCCGGCGCCGCTCTTGAAGGCCGTGCGAAGGATCTGGTGATGCTCGACCTGGGCCTGCACGTACTTTTCGCCCAGCTCCTGCATGAGGTGAGTCGATCCCTCGATATCGGTGAAGAGGAACGTGACGGTTCCGGTCGGAAGACTCATTGTCCGGACCGCGACATGGCCTGGTCGAGGACGCTCCGCAACGCACTCGAGAGCTCGCGCTGATATTCCGGTCCTCCGAAGTCGAGCAGCGGATGCGGAGGCAGCAGGTGCTCACTGACCAGCCCGCGGCTGCGCACATACGCAACCGGGTACGGATCGTCACGTCCATTGGCTTCGAGCGTCATGGCGACCGCATCATGGCCGCCGCCGTCCACGAAGTGCGCCAGCGGCTGGATCCCTTCATCTGTGATGCCGCGGTCGGGATCGATCTCGACCACCCGTGCGAGGTAAGACCGCTGATGCCAGAGCTCCGGTCCGCGGCTGGCCTGCTCGAGAAGGAAGGGCACCACCGCATCAGCCTCCAGCGGGCGTGGTTCCGGCGGCCGATCGAATCGTTCGCCGGCCAGGTGTGACGCCAGGACCCGAGCGTTGTAGCGGTAGCCCTGCACAGCCCCGGAGTTGCTGGGCATGCCATGTTTTTTCAAGCCTTGTGCTCCCTGCATGAGCGTTCCGGCGAAGAAGATGCCTGGCACCGTGGCGCTTTCCCAGAAGGGCGTCTGTGCAGGAAGCCGGCTCTGTCCGAACGTGGCGACCCCAACCTGCGGCAGATCACGCAGGGGTGCGACGAATCCCGTGGCGGCGATCACATCGTCGACCTCGAAGACCAGCTCTCGCCCGTCGGCCGGACTCTTGGTGTGGACCCGAAAACCGTCACCGGTGCGCTCGACACTCTCGATTGAAGCATCGAGGATCACAACGCCGCCAGCTAGCGCCCAGTCCTCATATGGCTGCACATATCTCGCGCGAACGCCGACGAGCGAGCGCGTGTCGACTGAAAGCTTGGTATGGCTCGGCGATGCCAGCACGATTTGGCGCGCCAAGGGCAGCAGTCCGGATGCGATCTCAAAACCCGAGTTCTGCTTGCCGGCGATGAATACACGACGATTGGCGTAGGTCTCTACACGACGGAGCTCTCCGTACTGCTCGACTCCCTCGACGTTGAGTACCTGAGGTTTCCACGGCTCGGCGACGCCGACGGCAAAGACGGCAATTGGAGCCCGGTATTCACCATCTGAAGTGCTGAGCACGAAGTCGTTCCCGTCCTTGCTTGTCGACTCCCACCGACATCCAAATCGAATCTCGATTCCGCTCCGCTCAGCGAATATGACCAATCCACGCTCCATTTCCGGCCGAGAGGGAAAGTAAGACGTTCCGTCCATCACGCTCGGCATGATGGCGCGACTCGTCTGCTCATCCGCCAGAAGGCTGTTCCAGTCGTAGCGCTCGTAAGCCGGCGTCCCGCGCTCGTGTTCGGCGTAGGGCTTGGTCCAGCTGAGCATCCGCTGGAAGATCGGCCAGCGGCGGAACATGCCGCCAGGTTGAGGGTCGCTGGAGATGACTGCGTGCTCGATGCCGAACCGGCGCAGGCTGTAGGTCAGCTGCAGGGCGCCCGGGCCGCTGCCGACGAGGATCAGCGGATAACGGCCAGGAGGAAACGGACGCTCGGTCAGCTCAACCACCTGGTCGTTGTCCGCACCTTGCGAGCTTCGCCCTGGAGCAGACGGAACATGACCCGCGGGTGGGCGACCAGGAATCCTTCCACCTCTTGCCCCGGAAGTACCAAGCAGCGCAGGCCGCTGTGAGCCACGATGTCGGCCACTGGTGGCACGCCCAGCAGGACCGATATCTCGCCGAAAAAGTCGCCAGGCCTCAAGGTCGAACGTTCGACTCCGTCCACGCGGATGGCCGCTGCTCCCTCGAGAATCACGTAGAAGTTCGATCCGGTGAGTCCCTGCCGCAGCACTCGATCGCCGTCCTGGAACGTCTCCTCACCGAACGTCCCGACCAGGCTTTCGAGCTCAGGCGTCGAGAGATCCGCGAACAGCGAGAAGCCGGCCAGGATGTCGACCACATCGTCGCGCACGTCCATCTATTCCCCCTCCGGAGCGGCCACTGGGGCCGGCAGTTCGGTATCGCGCACTGCTTGCGACGCGGCAGGCTTTTTGGCTGCAGCATTGACGATGCCAACCGCATTGACCAGCGCGCCGATCAGCAGCAGCGCTGTCCCCACGTACATCGCCAGATGGAAGGAGCTCGTCGACGCTTCGCGGACAATCCCGGCCAGGTTCGGGTCGGGCGAGGCGTTGAGCGGACTGAACCGGGCACGGAACGATTCGGACGATACGTCGACACCAGCCACCCGCGATGCAATGTAGCCATAGAAGTTCGCCGTCAGGAAAACGAAAATCAGCGCGCCCGCGAGTTGCGGTCCAACCCTGGAGATGGCGTTGTTGATCGCCGATCCAACACCGGAGTTGCGGACCGGCACTGACGTCATGAGCGCCGTTGTCAGCGGCGCCACCATCATCATGATGCCGAGCCCGAAGATGATCGAGCCGGGGAGGAAGTCGACCAGATACGAGATGGTCGGCGGGTACGTCGCAGGGTCGCCCGGACTCAACCGCCAGGCTCCACTGCTCGCCGGCACACGCGAGAACCACAGGACGCCGAGGGCCATCACGGCTGGCCCCGCGGCCATGAACCATCGCGGTCCGTACTTCGCGGCCAGGCTTCCGAACCGCGCGGAGAAAAAGATCAGAAACAGCGTGCCCGGGATTCCACCCACACCTGCGGCTGCCGCCGTGTAGCCGAGCGTGCCCTGCTGAAAAAGCACGAGGTAATAGAAGGTGACGTAGAGGGCGCCGTAGATCAGCAGAGTGGAGAGGTTGGTCACTGCGAAGTTCCTCGACCTGAACAGCGAGAGCGGAATCAACGGGTGCGCCGACCACGCCATGAGGATGGGCAGGGCGATGGTTGCTATCACGCCTACGGCCAAGGCGATGTATCCGATTGGATCGCGCCACGCCCGCTGTTGGCCGTATATGGCTCCGAATGCCAGGCCACCCACGGCAAGCGCCACAACAGCCGCGCCCAGCCAGTCGAAGTGCGAGCTCGCCTGCTCATCGCGGCTCTCCGTCACGTGCTGCCGCGTCGCCCAAACCGCCACCACAACCAGGGGAACGTTGATCAGGAAAGCAGCTCTCCAGGAAATCGTGTCGACCAAAAGACCGCCCACCACCGGACCCAGGATGGTGGTTGCGCCGGACGCCCCCGCCCAGATTCCAAAGGCACGGCCCTGCTCTTCGCCGGAAAAGTTTGCGGTGATCAGCGCGAGCGAACCGGGCACGAGCAGCGCGCCCGCAGCGCCCTGAAGGATCCGAAAGAGGACTAGCAGCTCCATATTGGGAGCCAGCCCGCACAGAACTGAGGTGGCGCCGAAGCCAACCAGGCCGTACATGAACATGCGGCGACGACCGTAAAAGTCGGTCAGCGCGCCGGCCAGTATCAGCAGCGCGCTCAGGGTGAGCAGGTACGCGTTGTAAACGTACGACTGGCCTTCGAGCACGCCGAGAAAGAGTCTCGGCAGGTCGTGCCCGATCCGGGGTAAGGCGACGTTCACGACCGTTGAATCGAGGAACACGATGCCGGAACCGAGCACCGCGGCTGTCAGGATCCAGCGCTTGGATGTCACCGTTTGTGCCTCAGGCGCACAGCTTAGTCCTCAGTGGTTGAGTGGGGGTTTGGATCCCGGCCACCGTCCTTAGGAGTCGGTGACCTGCTCCAAGACGAACGCTTCGACCTCTTCGGACTTACCCTTGACTTTGAACCTCCCCAGTGGTCGAACAGTGGCAACATCGCGAATGAGCGCATAGGTGGGCGCCGAGACCACGACCTGACCCGCGATGGCACCAGTCTGGAGGCGGGCGGCGAGATTCACGGCATCGCCATGCGCGACATAGTTCCGCAGTTCCTCGCTCCCGATGTTGCCGACAAGCGCTGCGCCGGTCGCAATCCCCACGCGAAAACGCGGGAGCGTAGGGTCCTCGGCGACTATTGCTTCGATCGCCCTTTGCATGGCGAGAGCAGTCCGGGCGGCGGCGAGGGCGTGGCGCGGCTGCTCAATTGGCGCGTTCCAGACCGCGACGATTGCGTCTCCCGCGAACTGGATGATCGTCCCACCATTGCCTAAGACCACCGGGACCACCGCGCTGAAGTAGCGATTCAGGGCGACGACTGTCTCGTGAGGCGACCGGCTCTCCGTGAACGGAGTGAAACCTTCGAGGTCGGCGAAGAGCGCGGTCACCTCGCGGCTGTCCCCGCCGAGCGCTGCGCGTCCGGGATCGGAGAGCAGTGATCGCACGATCTGCGGCGAGAGGTATTGGCCGAAGAGTCGGTGCACCGCTGCGAAGGCCCGGTCCCGCTCGTGCACGAAGGCGTAGAGGGCCGCGAACACCACGATCGAGACAGCAGTGATATTGACGATGAACATTCCGCCGATGAGACCGGTCGGCAGATTGTTCTTGCTGCGCAGCGCTCCGCCGAAGATCCCGACTGCCAGGATCAGCACCAGGTATGCGGCAAACCAGCGGAGGGCTTCGCGCGGGCTGGCGAACGCGAGAGCGCCGAGCGGCGCAAAGAACGCCCACAGCACAACTACGCTCGACGGGACGAAGCCGCCGAGCACGACCATGAGGACGAACGGGAGGACGAGCATGAGGCTGAGCTGCGTGAATCGGAATACGTCGTATCGACGGGTGACAGTGAACGCAACGATGGTCAGGAGTGATAGGACGGTGTAGGTGAGTGGGATCGCCCCGCCGAGTGGTTCCCCGAACGCAATGTAGGCGAGCCCCCAGAAGATCGCCAGCAAGCTGATGAACAGCGACAGCCCGACGAGGAGCTCGCGCCGAAGACGCTGGTCCTCAGATTCCCCAGGGCTGGCGCCAATCGTGGATAACAGCGCTAGGAGGCGATCCATCCTCGTGCGTAGATGCTACCCGGCGCGCCAGTTGCATCCCACTCAGCTGTGCATTCGCAACCGCTTCAGGCAAACGGGGCGTCTTTGAGGCCGAGTTCGCGGCCGAGGGTGAGCGAACGCTGCTCGACCTCCACGGCTTCCGCCGTGCGGCCCAGCGCCCGCAACGCCTTAGCCCGGTCGTGCAGCGCGCGGGCAAGCGCCGGCCGTGCCTCCATCTCCTCGAATAGCCGAGCCGCGTTCTCAAAGTCCGCGAGCGCCGGCCCCCAGCCCGGCGGCGACTGGAGTGCCAAGGTACGGCCACGGGCCGACAGCACCCGCGCCTCGCCGTAGAGGTCGTTCATGCCACGCGCGGAGCTCAGGGCCACGTTCCAGCCGGCCACGCCGCTGGGCAGGTCTCCGAGCTGGGCGTAGCTTGAAGCCAGCAGACCTTTGGTCAGCGTGCGGAACGGCGCCATGTTGGTCACCATGGCAAGCTCGTCGCCGCGCTCGAGCGGGAGTTTCGCCGAGAAGGCGTCGTCCTTTGCCATCGTCGCTGAGCCGAACATCACGTTGGCCGCGACGACGCATGCATATGCGCCAAGGCCCTCTGCACGCGCCGAGCACTGGAACGCCTGCTGCGCTGCCCTGTCGAGCTCGCCGCGTTCGTAGTTCACGGCGGATTGCGTGATGTCGATGTCGACGCGCGAGATCTCATCGGCGCGAGCGGCCTGCTGCTGGCCGCGGGCGACGATCTCATCGGCGGCATCGAACTCGCCAAGTCGCGCGTACGTCATGGCGAGGAAGTCGCCGATCATCGCGTTCGAATGTGGATCGGTGTTCTGGTCCATGTCGTTGAGCGCGGCCTGCATCTCGCGCGCCCCTTCGCGCAGCCGGCCCGTAAAGGCGGCGCCGGCGCCCATCATCGCTCGCGGCAATGCGGTCGCGCGCGCGTCCTTTAGTGACCCTGCGATCGCGATGGCGCGCTGCGTCGCGCGCTCGAGGTCAGGGCTCGTCTCGGGGAGCTCGCCGCGTTGGCGGCGGAGGTAGGCGATCCAGAAGTAGGCCTCGCCGAGAAGCTTGGGCTCGGCGTTCTGCCCGGAAGCCACTGCCAGCTCCAGCTCATCGACCTCACGCCCGCTCGTCTTGAATCCCCAAGAAGCATTGGCCGCGCCTACGGCCGCATGCAGTCGCAGCTCGCCTTGCGAGTCGTCCGCGAGGCCGCTCGCGCGGCTGAAAAAGCCGATCGCCTCGCGGTTGGCGAAGCGCTCGAGTGCATGATCCCCCGCCGTCACCAGGCACTCCGCAGCGCGGGCGTTCTCGCCAGCTTGCTCGAAGTGCAGCGCGAGCACGCTCGCCAGCTCGCGCTCGCGGTCGGGATGCTGCGCGAGGATCGCTTCGGCGGCGGCGCGGTGTAGGGCACGGCGGTCCTGCTTGAGCAGCGAGGCGTACGCGGCCTCCTGCACGAGGGCGTGGCGGAAGAGGTACTCGAACTCGGGCTGCAGGGCGGCGATCTGGATGAGGCCGCTAGCCTCCAGGCGGCCGAGCTCCTCGCGTGCGCTCATTGCGTCTTCGACCCTAAAAGCCTTTCGAGGATTGTGACGCCGAACTGGCGGCCGATCACAGAGGCAACGCGCAAAGTACGCCGACTCTCGGCGGGCAGGCGGTCGATGCGCGCAAGCAGCAGGCCGTGGAGCGTGTCGGGGATTTCGATTCCGGCAACTTTATCGGTGGCGACCCAGCGGTCACTCTCGCGGACGATCGCGCCACGGTCGATGAGCATGCGGATCACCTCCTCGACGAAGAAGGGATTGCCCTCGGCCCTGGCGAGAATCAGGTCGCGCGTCTCATCGGCCAGCGATTCGATGGTAAGCAGATTGCTGACCAGGGTGCGGCTATCGTCGATGGACAGGGGGTCGAGGCGCATCTCGGTGAGGGCGTCTCCATAGACCTCGCGCGCGCCTGCGATGAGCCGCCAGCCGACTGCGGAGCGCTCCAGACGCGAACTCAGGATGAAGAGGATCGGGAGGCCGGCCACCGTCGGCAGCAGGGTGAGGAGCGAGTCGGTGGAGGCGGGGTCGGCCCAGTGCAGGTCGTCGCAGACCATTACCACTGGGCCGGACGAGGCCGCCGCGCGGACGATCTGGATGGCCGCAGCGTTATAGCGCTTGATGGTCTCGACCTCGAGGCTGGAGATGCGGGCTCGCGCGTCGGGGCTGAGGTTCAGCGACAGCAGGTGGCCGAGGTAGGCATAGTTCTCGCGCCAGTCCTCGACGCCATTGGACTGCAAGAAGGATTCGAGCGCATGCGCGACCTGGGGCTCGTCCGTGCTCTCAGTCACGCCGATGAGTGAGCGGACGAGGTCCAGCAGCAGGTGGTACGGCATGGTCTCGCCGTAGGAGAGGCAACGGCCCTCGACCCATTGCGGGGGACTGTCTTGGCCCTGGAGGTCTCTGTGGAGTTCGGCCAGCATGCGGCTCTTCCCCATCCCCGGTTCGCCGACAATGCAGGCGACGCGACCTTGCCCGGCTTTGACTATCTCAAACAGCTGCTCGAGCTGGCGGAGCTGCGAGTCGCGACCGACCATCGGCGAGCTCACGCCGGCGAGGCCGCGCGTGTGCACAGCGCCCTCTTTGAGGCTGGTGATCTCGTAGGCGCGGACAGTTGCTGATTTGCCCTTGAGCTCGAGCTGACCGACATCTACGGCCTCGACGAGCCCGCTGACGAATCGGTGGGTGGCCGCCGTGATGAGGACGCTGCCGGGGCGCGCGGAGGCCTGCATTCGTGCGGCCACGTTGACGGTGTCACCCATCGCGGTGTATTCGGAGGCGGTCTCGGTGCCGACGATGCCGACCACGACGGGCCCCGTGTTGATGCCAACCCTCACCCGCAGGTTGTCAGCCTCTGAAATGTGGCTGCTCGCGTCGAGCTCGTCGATGGCGCGAACCAGGTCGAGCCCGCAACGCACGGCTCGCTCGGGATCGTCCTCGTGGGCGGTTGGGGCCCCGAAGAAGGCGAGTACTCCGTCGCCCATGAGGCGTGCAATGGTGCCGCCGTAGCGCTCGACGGTTCGGTTCATGCGCTGGAAAGCCTCGCCAACGAGTGTGGTCCAGTCCTCGGGATCGAGCCTCTCCGCGATCGAGGTCGATCCCGCAATGTCGGCAAACAGAACAGTGATCGGGCGGCGCTCGCTGACTCCTGCTCCCCGCGCTCGATCATCAGCAGCTGAAATGGTCATGCCTGGGCAATGCTAAGGCCGACGCTCACCACGACTCGGACTATTACATGAGCTAGCCGTTGGCTTATCCACTGAAAGCAGTTATCGGCGACACCGTTCGGCCAATCGCAAACTCCCTGTTCGCACGGACCTCGGACGACGCCCGGTCTGGCCCCGCCGACATGGGTCCTACCGAATCGTCCAACCGGAGACGGTTCTGGGGTGGCACCGCATTCCGATTCCTTGCTACCCCAGCGACAGGACGGAAAAGCACCGCAAATTTGGCGGTCAAAGGAGGCGGGCGCCCCCACCCTAGTCCCGTTGGCGGCACGCGACAACGGCCCCGACGCCCGTCCCTTGCACGTATTAACTCACCTCGCTTGTCAAGTGGTCCTAAGAGTTAGTTGTTAACTCAAACGTGCCGCGGGTATGGGCCTCGGGTAGAGGCGGCGGACCAGGTCGGCGATGACTGCGGCAGCCGGTTCTACAGCGGTCACGTCACCACACCCGCCCCCGCTTACCGACTGTCGAGTGCTCATCCTCACCACGTTCGGCAGGCCGGGGCTGGGACGTTGATGCGCCGGCATTTGAACTCAGCGTGCGCCAGAGGGGATGGCTGGGCGGGTCGAGGTTGGCCGCCAGCTGGCGAATCTCATCGCTGATTCAGGTTACTGTGCGTTGGCGTGAGCTTCTTCTTCCGCGCCGCCTACCTCGTCGGGTTCAAGCCGTGGGACTCGGGCGTTCCTCCGCCGCAACTCGTGGCGGTGGTCGAAGGATCGGACGCGCTGCTACCGCAGAAGGCGCTGGACCTCGGCTGCGGCACTGGCACGAACAGCATCTACATGGCCCGGCACGGCTGGGAGGTCACCGGCATCGACTTCGTGCCGCGCGCGGTGACCGTCGCGAAGCGCAAAGCCGCCGAGGCGCAGGTCTCACTGCGGCTAATGGTCGGCGATGTCACGCGGCTGAGCGAGCTTGGGATCGGGACCGACTACTCCCTACTTCTGGACCTCGGGTGCTTCCACAGCATTCCCGACGCCGGCCGCGACGCCTATGTGCACGGCGTCAGCGCGCTCGCGCGCGCGGGCGCGACCCTCTTGCTATTCGGCTTCGTCCGCGGCGACGGCAGGGCCTCGCGCGTTGGGCCCCGAGGGTTGGCGCCAGCCGAGGTGGCGCAGCGGTTCGCCGGCGGATGGGATGTCGACGCCGAAAACCGCGGCGGGCCGATGTTCGGATCCGCTGCCTACTGGTACACGCTTCACCGACGCTGACTGCTCCGCAACGTGGCCTCATTCGTATTCGTAATCCACCCCAGAGCCGAGCAAGATGCCGAATTGATTGAACTGGGTCCTGCGCAGATTCACAAAGTACGTGCAGAACCCGATGACTCTCCGCCAGGCCGGACGGGAGCGCCGGATAGCACTGAGACTCCGAAGCGCTGGGGTCCCGCCCGATCCTCGCTAAAACAGCAATCCATAGAGCTCCGCTTCCGTCCGGATTTGCGGCGTTTCCGACGGTTCGCCACAGGAACTACACATGGACCGAGCCGTTCTACTCGTACTCCGAGGCGAACAGGTAGCTCACGGCCAGGCTGCGATACGGCCGCCAGCGGTCCGATATCTTCACCATCTCTGCTTCGGAGGGAACATGGTCGAAACCGTAGATCCGTTGGATCGCGCGGCGCAACGCAATATCGCCGGTGAGAAAGACGTCCGGCCGGTTCAGCGCGACGAGCAGGAAACCGCGCGCCGACCATGGGCCGATGCCCTTCACCTCGGTCAAGGCTGCCTCGACCTCTTCGTCAGTCATACGCTCGAGCGCCGCATCACTCAGCCGCCCATCCACGAATCGCTCCGCGAGCGCCCGCAACGTCGCGCCCTTACGTGCCGAGAGCCCGGCGGCCCGAAGCATTTGCGGATCGGCTGCGAGCAGTTCAGCCGGCGACGGCAAACGACCGCCGAATCGCTCTTCGATGCGGGACACGATCGTGCGTGTCGCAGCGACCGACAACTGCTGACCGACGACCTGGAAAATGATTGTCCCGAACGCATCGAGCGGCGGGAGCTCGTCCATCCACGCTCGCGGACGAAAGGCTGGATGCGCCTCGATGACGCCCGCGAGCACCGGATCGGCCTTGCGAAGGAAGTCGCGAGCTTTTCGGTCGGCGAGCGCAGCGGATTGCCGTGGACGAGGACGCACGCTCATGCCTTGAGTGTGCGCTGGGTGAGCGGCTGGACACCCGCCTGGACGAGACGCCTGCGGCCAGTGCGTGCAATAAATCGCGGGGTCGCTCCAGCGCCAACAAGCGTGTCCTGCGGCGCCACGACTGATCCGCGAGCCAGGGTGGGACGTCGATATCGGGATGGCCGGTTCCCTGCTGACGGTCGATCTCGGCGACTAGTGCTTTGCTGAAATCGCCTTGCACCTGGACAGTGATGCCGGGGTACTGCTTCTCGAATCCAGCGGCCCAAGGCCTGTACGCCTCGGCAGGACCCCCGCCGGCGATGGTCAGTTTTCTGAGTAGGTATTGGGCTCAAGCGTTCCGACCAATGCCTCACGCGGGTCCCGAGCCAATGCGTGACATCGCGGTCTTGAAGGGCCTAGAAGTGACCCCGGGCGAGGTTTCGGCGATTGTCATACGTTTCCGCTGGCGTTCTGGGGCTCGTTGGTGCTCTGCAGGCGATCTCGGCTGGCGTCGTCCTTCGTAGATATTTGCTCGATGCTGTGGCGGCCAGGGGTCCAGGACATGACGTGGGAGCGGTTCTCAATGTGTGCCGCAGTACGCTTCTGCGCTAATGGATCCGAGCAGTGCGGCCGCGTGGCGCGACCTCTACATCGGGATGGTCGGTGCCGGCGCATCACTGACCGGCCTGACCTTTGTCGCAATAGCGCTAGACCCGCACCAGATCGAGCGC
>WNFD01002514.1_pt1 | contig 29275 bp, 22 predicted proteins | sample 5400491 | NCBI WGS metagenome assembly WNFD01 (sample SAMN13153343, study PRJNA577476) | soil metagenome | isolation source: 120 cm saprolite under Douglas fir tree site 2 hole 2 replicate 2 | place: USA:California | collected 2015-04-18
CATGCTGCTGCGCGCGAAGACCAGTGTCTTACCGTCGGCAGTCACGTTGATGTCGCCATTGAAACCTTCGGCGACGATTTTTTTCACTGGCCCGCCGCTCGTCGCAACTGAATAGATGGGCTCTTTGCCGCGATCTTCCGCCGCGAGATAAATCCACTTGCTGTCAGGGCTGAAGGTGAACTCGTCCACCCAGGAATCCAGGCCCTCGCTCAGCGATTGCGCGCGGCCGGTCTTTCGATCGTAGAGCATCAAGCGAAACCGATCGCTCTCGTAACCCGGTGTTGCCTGTGATCGATAAGCAATGAATCTACCGTCGGCAGAAAAGCGCGGCGAGCCATCGTAACCGTGATTTGCGGCGGTGATGTTCTTGGCCGCGCCGCCGTGCACTGAAAGGATCCAAATATCGCCGTTAGTAGAAGTTGCTTCGACCTTGTCGTGATTGCTGGCGAAGGCCAACTCTTTTGAATCAGCCGAGAACGCGTAATCGGTCATACCGCCCAGACTAAATGGCGGCGAGTCGTAATCGCCCGGTGTCAGATCGCGCGCTTCGCCGCCGGCCGATGAAACGACAAAGACGTGGCTGCGAATTCCGTCGAGCCAAAATTTCCAGTGGCGATAAAGCAGGCGATCCGCGACGTGCGCCTTCACTTTGCTTTGCGCCTTCTCTTCGGCTTTGCGTTTGTTGCACGCGTCGTTCTCGCATTCGGGATAAACGTCGGAAGTGAACGCCAGTAATTTGCCGTCGGCAGACCAGACCGGACCACCCGCGCCGGTTGAGAGGCTGGTAATTTTTTTCAGCGTGCCGTTGGAAACATCGATCGTCCAAATCTGATCTTCGCCGTCGCGCGCCGAAACAAAGGCGAGCTTCTCGCCGTCCGGCGACCACCGCGGCGATGCCGATGAATGCTCGTCGTTAGTCAGTTGGCGCACCTCGCCGCCGCCGAGTGGCACCAGATAAATCTGAGTCGTGCTTTTGTTGGCGACTTTGTCCACGTCGGTGATCGTGAACGCAACCAAATCACCCTTTGGCGACACCTGTGGATCGCTAACCCGGCGGACCTTCAGAAGGTCGTCGATGGTAAACCGGCGCTCCTGCGCCACCACGAACGACGCGAGCGCAAGCAAACTGATGGCGACGGCAAAGAAACGCTTCATAAAATAACCTCTCGTGAGTCTCAGTAAATTTGTTTGGGAAAGCGTGCGTATTATGTCACTTTTGGATTGGAATGGCGACCGCGAGCTCAGAGTTCAACCTTTAGGTTGCCATTACAAAACGCAAGCTAAAGCTTGAACTCTGAACTGGTTCGATTAGAATCACGCACTATGACTCAGATCCGCAACTGGAACTCGATCAGCTTGCGACCGGCGACCGCAGAAGACGGAGGATTTCTGCTCGAACTGTTCAAGAGCAGCCGGGGAGGCGATCTGCGCGAAATCGGCTGGGACGAAGATCGCATCGGCGAGTTTCTCGATATGCAGTTCGAGGCACAACAGCGTCTTGACCAGAGCGAGTACCAGCAGGCGGACGATCAGATAGTCTTGCGCGAAGGACAATCTGCGGGTCGCTTGTCGGTGGAGCGGCGCGATCATGAGATTCGCTGCGTCGATGTGGCCTTGCTGCCGGCGCACCGGAACACCGGCATCGGAACGTTTCTCATCCGCCAGTTACAAGACGAAGCCAGACTTGCGAATAAGCCGCTGCGTTTACGCGTCATCAGATTCAGCCAGGCGGTCAGTCTGTTTGAGCGCCTGGGATTCGTCCGCACCAGCGAGACCGGAACGCATTTTCAGATGGAGTGGCTGCCGGACATTTAGGATCAACAAGCCCGAGGGGTGTTCAGAGTACCGACTTTAGTCGGGCTGTTCACGTGAGAATGCCCAACTGAAGTTGGTACTCTAAACGCCGTCTGGCTGACACAACATGATCAGGCGAATCACCTGCGCGATTCTCAAATTCGCCCTGCGCGTTTATTTTCGCCGCATTGAAGTGGTCGGCCTCGACAATGTCCCTCGCGACGCACCGGTAATCTTTGTTCTCAATCACCCAAATGCGCTGGTCGATCCCGTGTTCCTGCTGTGTCTCGCGCCGCGCCGCGTTTCCTTCGTCGCCAAAGCGACGCTGTTTCGCATGCCAATCATAAGTTATTTCGTGCGCGCGCTTGATTCCCTGCCGGCCTATCGCCGTCAGGACGAGGGGCAGGATGTATCGCGCAATCTCGAAACCTTCGCCGCGGCGCGGCGGCTGTTGGCGCGCGGCGGCACGATTGGAATTTGCCCGGAAGGCGTTTCGCACAACGAGCCGCGCTTGAAACCTTTGAAGACCGGTGCGGCCCGCATCGCGCTGGGCGCCGTCTCGTCCGGCGAAGCGATCGACTTACAAATTGTTCCTGTCGGACTTTATTACACTGAGAAGACGACGTTTCGCAGTTCGGCGCTGTTGTATTTCGGAGAACCTCTGCCGGTCGCGCCGGTGGCGCTTGAGCCCGACGGCACGCCGCCGCGCGAAGCGGTGCGTGAACTTTCAGACCGCGTCGAGAATGCTTTGCGCGACGTCATCCTGCACGCTGAACAGGAAGAGGCTTTGTCGTTGATCGAGAGAGCCGAGCGAATTTTTTCTGCCGCGGAAGTCGACGAGCCTGACGAAGAGCAACTCCTGACGCGCTCGCTTGAATTGCGGCAACGCTTTATCGAGGGCTATGCGTTTTATCGTAGTCGGGCTCCGAAACGAATCGACGCGATCGAAGCTCGCATCGCGCGCTTTGAATACGAACTGAAGGAAGCGGGAATCGATCCTTCCGATCTGTCACTGCCTCCGACAGCCGCGCACACTATTCTCAGGCTGATCGCCCAGATGGTAACTTGCGCCCTCCTGGCTCCCATCGCTTTGTTCGGCACGGTAATTCACTATCCGGCTTATCGCTTAGGGGGGTTCTTGTCGCGACGCCTGGCCAGACGTGAGCAGGACGTGCTTTCGACCTTCAAAATCATCTCCGCGATGCTGTTTTTCCCGCTGACCTGGATTGTCGTGGCGCTGATTTCGTGGAGGTTTGCAGGCTGGCTGGCGGCAGTGGCTTCATTGATCCTGAGCCCTGCATCCGGCTTTATTGCCGTTCGGTTTTTTGAAAAGATAGAAGAGTTTGCCGGCAGCTTTCTGGCGCTGGCGCTGTTTGTCATGCGCCGTCGATCCTTTCTGCGTTTGCTGGGCGAACGCGCGGCGATCCGCAGAGAGATTCTTGCGCTGGGTGACGAAGCCGCGCTGCGAACCACTTAGGTTGAAAGTTTTCGTTTGACTGATCGTCGGAGCAACCGGACGGAGTTAGCGTTTCTTCGCCACCTTCTTTGAGAACTTGCTCGCAGCCTTTCTTCGCGCAGGCGCGGCGCGCACCCTTCGGCCCTTGTTTCCATTCCGCTGCACGACGCCGGCTTTCTCAAGGTACTCGTAACTTCCGCGCACGACGTTTCGGGCGACGCCCAGCAATTCTGCCAGGGTGCGCTCACTCGGCAGCGCGCTTCCGACAGCGAGCGTGCCGCTGCCGATCAAAGTTCGGAGCTGTTCGGTAATCTGTCTGGTCATCGAGTCGACACTTTTTCGGTCGACGCGGATCTTGAAAGTCACCTCGATTGTCCTCCGTGTTCTGGGGTGGCGCGTATTCTAGTGACTCAGTGATCGAGTGTCAACGAAGATTTGTTTAGAGTTCAATCTTTAGATTGTGCCCGCGAACAAACGCAAGCTAAAGCTTGAACTCTCAACCAGGATGCTTACTTCGAGAGCGCGCCATGCTTGCGCAGAATTTCCAGGGTGCGATCAAGCGGAAGTGCCTCCACCGTGTGGCCACGGCCGCTGGTCGTCGTCGCGGCAAACAGCGAATTGTAAATCGCTTCCTCGGTCGCTTCGATCACCGCGAGAAACAACGGTGACATGGCTTCGTTCGAGAGCAGCGCTACGGTTGATTTCGATTTGGGGTCAATTGCCGTGGTGCGTATGCGTAACTCCGGCGCGGTCGAGAACGCGATCGCGTAATCGCCGCTGCCATTTGAACCCGCTGCACCCGTGCGCGCCAATCCCATCATCGAGCGGGCCGCCAGCCGTTGCAGATTGCGGTGATCGATCGGGGCGTCGGTGGCAATCACGATGATGACTGAGCCGTCGGCAAGATTCGGGCCGGCCATCGGCTTGGTTTGAGAGGCGCGCGGATCCATCACCAGGCCACTCTTGTTTTGAGCTCGCTCCAGCTCGTCCTTTAGAAAATATCGCCCCAGTTCACGCCCCACCGGGGCCCCATTTATCGTCAGAATCCCGCCAAAATTCGTCTGTACCAGCACGCCCACGGTGTAACCGCCGAGCGATGGAGGCAGCTTGCGCGAAGACGTCCCGATGCCGCCTTTGAAGCCAAAGGCCACGGTGCCGGTACCAGCTCCGACCGCGCCTTCATCAACCAACCAGGCGCCGCGCGCATTCTTGATCGCGGCGAAGACTTCGTCGCGGCCCACGTGTCGTCCGCGAATGTCGTTCAAGTAACCATCGTTGGTCTCGCCGACGAGCGGATTGATCGACTGCGCACCTTCATTGCCCGGCAACGCGAGCATGTAATCAATGACTGCGTCGGCCACGCGCGGCACGTTCAGCGTCGACGTCAACATGATCGGAGTTTCAATCTCGCCGAGTTCATTCACCTGTGTCGAGCCGGCGAGTTTGCCAAACGCGTTGCCGATAAAGACCGCGCCCGGAACTTTTTCGCGAAACAGATTTCCCCCATGCGGCAGAATTGCAGTGACGCCGGTGCGCACGTCTTCGCCGCGAATGACGCTGGTTTGTCCGACCATGACGCCGGCAACGTCACTGATCATGTTGCGGGGTCCCGCCGGCAGGATACCGACGACGACTCCAGCTTCACGCGCGCGGGGTCGAGCGGGGCTACCGGCATCCCGGCCCGCACTCCCAACTTGAGCAGAAGTGCGCTCGGCCATCATGATCGAAGTGCCTAACATTGCGAGGCACGGCAGCATTGCGGCCAGAAATATTCTTGAATTGTGTTTACGCATTCGTTTCAATCCAGATGGTATTGGAAAGCTGATCGGGTTTGGCGCTAAGCAGCGAGCGACAGAAGATGTAGATCGCCCAGCATTCGATCGCGAATGGCGGAAAGCCCAGGAAGCCAAGCACCGGCATCTCAAAAATCTTGACGTCGCCAAGGTAAGGAACAGTGTAAGTCCACTTTGACAGCGCCCAATAGTTCCAGAACTCCCACAGCACGCCGCACACCAGACCGCTCGCCAGCAAAGACCACAGCCGTCGCCAGTCGCCGCGAGAGAGATCGCCGGTGATCGACGGCCAGCCGCGCATCGCATTCAGAGGATCGAGCAACAGAATGAATGACAGCCAGATCACCGGCGCCAGCCAGGCCGAAGGGTAAACCAGCGGTGCGATCGCGCCGATTGCTCCCAGCAACACGAGCACGATCAGCGACGGTCTTGAAAGCTTTATGGCGACGCCTCGGTTTTTCTGCTTGAAAACCAGTACCCGAAACACCTCGGCGGTCAAAAACAGCAACGGAAAGATGGTCGCAAACGCCCAGTCGTAACCGACGCGCCGCAAAAACAGGTTCGGTTCGAGGTTGTGATAGTGCCACCACAGTTCGAGATCGGATTTCCAGAAACGCGGCGCGTTGTAGAACTCGCACAGCCACCAGGCGCCAATCGAAACCAAAACAATGATGACGAACTCCAGCCGTTCACCCATCACCAGCGATCGCCCTTTGAGCTTGAAGACGAGCGCGTCCGCGAAAAGAATATAACCGGTCCAGACCACGGGCGTGAACCAATGGCCGACGAACTGATTCCCGCCGAATAGCAGTCCCTCGGCACCAAGCATGATCGCGATTCCAATGTATCCGTACGGCGGAAATCGCGGTTTACTGCTGGCCTTATCCATGGTTCATAGTATTATGTGCCCCGCGCCCAGGCGACAACAACCAAGCCGAAGAAGGATGATAAGAATGAAAACCCAAATGAAACTGATTCTTTTTTCTCTGACCATGGTCTTTCTGTGCGTCGCGTGTGTGAAAGGCCCCGAAGGCAACGGCAGCAAGAGAGCCAAAGGCACCGGCCCGGTGCGCATAGGCTTTTCCATGGACACGCTGAAAGAGGAGCGCTGGCAGCGCGACAAGCAGTTGGTCGAACAGCGCTGCAAGGAAGTCGGCGCCGAGTGCCAGGTGCTGGTCGCGGACGGTAGCGACTCGACGCAGGTCAACCAGTGCGAAACTTTTCTGACCCAGGGCGTCGATGTTTTGATCGTCGCGCCCCACAACGGACAAATCGCTGCGTCGATCGTCGAAGCCGCGCATAAGCAGGGCGTGCCGGTGATCAGTTACGATCGTCTGATTCGCAATGCCGACGTCGACCTCTACGTCTCGCACCAGGTCGTGAAGATTGGCGAGATGCAAGCGGCCTATGCTTTGAAGTACGCGCCGAAAGGAAATTACGTTCTGATTGGCGGATCGCAAACGGACAACAACGCGATCCTGCTGGTGCAGGGTCAGATGAACATTTTGCAGCCCGCCGTCGATCGCGGCGACATCAAGATCGTCACCATGCAATATGCGAAAGAATGGCTGGCCAGCGAGGCGCTGCGCATAACTGAAGATGCGCTGACGAAGAACAACAACAACATTCAGGCGATCGTGGCTTCGAACGACGGCACCGCGGGAGGGGCAATCTCAGCTTTGCCGCCGCAACTGGTCGGCAAAATCCTGGTGACGGGACAGGATGCCGCGCTCGACGCCGTGAAAAGAATCGTCGAAGGCAAGCAGACGATGACGATCTACAAGCCAATCGTTCCGCTTGCTAACAGCGCTGTGGATGCGGCAGTCAAACTCGCTCGCGGAGAGAAGATCGAAGCGAAGGACAAGGTGAACAACGGCAAACTGGACGTCCCATCGATCCTGCAGGAGCCGATCGTCTTAGACAAGAACAACGTGATGCAGACTGTAATCAAGGACGGCTATCACAAGTTGGAGGATGTTTATAAGAACGTGCCGAAGGATCAGTGGCCGAAGCCGTAGGCAGTAGATAACGCGAGCAACGGTAGCGGTGTACAGAGCACCAACTTCAGTTGGGTTTTTGCCGCGATCAAGGCCCAACTAAAGTTGGTACTCTAAACGCCGAGAGGCCGCGTTGAGAGTTAGTACAGGTCTGACGCATCCAACGACCAACACCGAACATGACTGATCCGCTTCTTGAGATGAAGGGCATCACTAAGAGCTTCCCCGGCGTGAAAGCCCTGGATGGGGTGAGCTTCGATCTGAATAAGAGCGAGATTCATGCGCTCGTGGGCGAAAACGGCGCGGGCAAATCGACGCTGATCAAAATCCTCGCCGGAGTCTATCCGCATCCCGAGTACGGCGGCGAGATCACGCTCGATGGTGCGACGCGACGCTTTGCGAATGTTCGCGAGTCTGAAAACGCCGGCATCGCGGTCATCTATCAGGAGCTTTCGCTGGTGAAAGACCTGGGCGTCGCCGAGAACGTCTTTCTCGGTCGCGAGCCACGCCGCTTTGGCATAATCAACTGGGAAGAACTTTATAGCCGCGCGCAAGAACTGCTTAACGACCTTCATCTCGGAATCGATCCGCTCACGCCGGTGCGCAATCTTGGTATTGGCCAGCAGCAACTTGTCGAGATTGCGAAGGCCCTGTCGCAAGAGACGCGCATCCTCGTGCTTGACGAGCCCACCGCCGCGCTCACGGACGCGGAAGTCGAAACGCTCTTCGGCATTTTGAACAATCTTCGGGCGCGGGGTGTGGCGATGATTTACATTTCGCACAAACTCGACGAAGTCTTTCGCATCAGCGACCGCATTTCCGTGCTTCGCGACGGCCGCACGGTGGGCACCAATGCGGCCCGAGAGTTGGACGAGGGCCGCGTGATCGCAATGATGGTCGGGCGTGAAGTCGATCAAATCTTTCCCTCAGCCAGACATGATCGCGGCGAAATAGTTTTCGAAGCGCGCGAAATCACGGTCGAGGACCCGGCAGTTCCCGGCAAGGTGCTCGTCGATAAGGTTGGATTCACGGCTCGCAAAGGCGAAGTCCTGGGGATTGCCGGCCTGATGGGTTCCGGACGCAGCGAACTTTTGATGGCGATCTTTGGCGCGCATCCCGGCCGAAAGTCCGCCGAGATACTTGTTGACGGCAAGCCCGTGCAAATCAACCGGCCTGCTGATGCGATCAAACAGGGCATCGGTTTCGTGACCGAGGATCGCAAACGTTACGGACTCGTTCTCGATCAGACGATTTTGAAGAACATGACGCTCGCCGGGTTGCGGCGGCTTTCGGGAAGGTTCTTTACCAACGAAGATGCCGAAGCTGTCGCCGGTGAACGCTCGGCGCGCGAACTTCGCATCAAAGCGACTTCGGTGTTTACGATCGCGGGTACGCTTTCCGGCGGCAATCAACAAAAGGTCGTGTTGTCGAAATGGTTGTTGACGAACCCGCGCGTGCTTTTTCTTGACGAGCCGACGCGCGGTATCGACGTTGGTGCGAAACAGGAAATCTATGCACAGATAAACAAGCTGGCTGAAAGCGGATTGGCAATCATTTTGGTCTCATCCGAGCTGCCTGAAGTTCTGGGCCTTTCTGATCGCGTGATCGTTCTGCACGAAGGCCGGGTTACCGGCGAGTTCAATCGTAGTGAAGCCACGCCCGAAGCGGTGATGTCGTGCGCGACCGGGCACGCGCGCCGCGCGGCTTGAAGATTGTGTCAGAACCGGGAGCGGTAGCGACCGGATCGAAATTCAACTTGATGGTTAGATCCCGTCGCTACCGCTCCGGGTTCTGACACGTATTTCTTCGTGTGATTTCGTGGATCGTTTTATGCGATAACAAACGGACGATCCACGAAACTACACGAAGCGCTCGGAACCAACACGAAGAGGTGGCGATTTCTAAATGACGACTCCGGAACCCATCACCCGAACGGGCAGATTTAAACTTCGCACCACCGCCCTGCGCGCTTACACGATGCTGCTCGCGTTGATCGGGATCTGGCTTTTCTTCCAATGGGCCACGATCGATCAATATCATCCTTACGGCCTCTTCCTGGGCGCGACGAATTTTTCGAAGCTCCTGCAACAGATGGCCGTGACCGGCGTGCTGGCGGTCGGCATGCTGATGGTCATCGTTTGCGGCAACATCGATCTCTCGGTCGGCGCGGTCGTCGGACTGGCCGGCGGGATCGCGGCGTTGACGCAGGGGCAGGGCCTGGTTGTCTCGCTGGCGTCAGCCGTCATCATCGGCTTATTGATCGGCGCGATCCAGGGTGCCCTGGTTGCTTATGTCAACATCCCGGCATTCATCGTGACCCTCGGCGGACTGGAAGCATGGCGCGGAGTGATTCTCAAACTAACCAGGGGCGCGACGATTCCGGTCGAGCTTCCCTTCTTTCGTTCGCTCGGGCGCGACTTCATCGATCCGCGCATCGGTATCGGGCTCGCCATCGCCGGCATCGCCGCGATCGTTTGGACGAATATTCGACGCAAACGCGCGCGACAACGCCACGGACTGGCGGCCTTGAGCGGCGGAGCGATCGCCGCGCGCATCCTGGTTCCCTCGGTCGTCATCATCGCGTTCATTTTTCTCATGAACAAAGCGGGCGGCGTGCCGATTCCGGTGATCTTTCTGCTGGCGGTGGCACTGGCCGGAGCATTCCTGACCGCGAACACGACGTTCGGCCGTTACCTTTACGCGATCGGCGGAAATGCGGACGCCGCGCGGCTCTCAGGAATTAATTTGCGTCGATATACACTCGCGGCGTTTTGTGTGATGGGCGCACTCGCCGGACTCGCTTCGATCCTGCACACGGCGCGCGTCGGCAGCGCTTCGCCCGACGCCGGCACTTTGATGGAGCTGGACGCGATCGCCTCGTGCGTAATCGGCGGCACGAGCTTGATGGGCGGCCGTGGCACAGTGTTCGGCGCGGTGCTGGGCGCGCTGATTCTCGCCAGCCTGGACAACGGCATGTCGCTGTTGAATGTCGAGAGCTGGGCACAGTACGTGGTCAAAGGCAGCGTCCTGGTAGCCGCGGTTGGCTTTGACATGTTCGGCCGCAGAAAGAGTTGACGTGGAGTGCGCCGGCAGAGCGAAGCGGCGACGGCGCTTTCCATTACCTGAGCATCCAAAGCGGCGCCGACGTCGCCGCACTCCAAGTTCGTTGCCGCTTCGGAACCTGTCTGGTTGCCACGCATGAATCCGAATTCAACGAATCATCTGATCTGTGCTGTCGATCTGGGCGGCACGAATCTGCGCGCAGCGAACATCGACCGCGACGGTCGCATTTATGAGCGCGTCAGGACTTCAACTCCGGAAACAGAAAAAGCGGAAGACATCGTAATCGCGATTGTCGCAGCGGTACGCGAATGCGAGACAGAAGGCCTGAACCGGGGCGCGCAGCTTCAGGCAATCTCTGTGGTTGTGCCCGGATCGGTGCAAGTTGGAACCGGCGTGGTCGTTAACGCTCCGAACATTCCTTCCCTGCCCGGATTTCGTTTGGCGTCGGCGTTGACAGCAGCGCTTGACCGGCCGGTGCTGCTTGAGAACGACGCGAATGCCGCAGCACTGGGCGAGATGTGGCGAGGCGCGGCGCGCGACTGCAAAACGATCATCTGTCTCACGCTGGGCACTGGAGTCGGTGGCGCAATAGTCCTTGACGGAGAGCTTTGGCGCGGCGTCGACGGCACCGCGGGCGAGATTGGTCACACCAGCGTCGAGCCGTATGGCGGCGTGAAATGCAAGTGCGGCAATGTTGGCTGTCTCGAGGTTTACGCTTCCGCGACCGCGATAGTGCGAATGGCGCGCGAGGGGTTAGCCCAACACCGGAGTTCATCTTTGCACTCGATCCCCACCGCCGAATTGACCTCAGAAAGAATTTATGGCGCAGCAGTCGACGGCGACCCGCTCGCCCTCGATGTTTTCCGAAAAGCGGGAGCTTACCTCGGCATCGCGATGGCTCAATCCCGAAATGATTGTCATTGGCGGTGGCGTCTCAGCTGCATGGGATTTGCTCGTCCAACCTGCGCGCGAAGAAGTTATGAGGCGCGCTTTTCCGGTTCCTGCCGGACGCTGTCAGATTGTGCGCGCAGAATGCGGAGATGATGCGGGATTGCTCGGCGCGGCGTGGCGGGCATTTGAGAATAAGCCTTAGACAGGATTTACAGAATTCACAAGATTCAAATAGAGAACACGCGTTGGGAACTTGGGACGCTTTGCACCCAGTTATTCCTCAGGGATTTACTTTGCTATCCTGTTAATCTTGTAAATCCTGTCTAATGACTGCACTAATCATTCACGGCCATTTCTACCAGCCGCCACGCGAGAACCCGTGGACCGGAATCGTCGAGAGTGAGCCCAGCGCCAGGCCGTTTCACGATTGGAATGAGCGCATTCACTCCGAGTGCTATCGACCAAACGCCTTCGCCGGCATCAACGATCGTGAAACCGGCGGGGAGCGAGTCGTTAATAACTACGCGAAGATCAGTTTCAACTTCGGGCCGGCGCTGTTGTCGTGGCTCGAAGCGAATCATGCGGACACGTACGCGCGCATCATTGCTGCCGACCGTGAAAGCGCACCGAAAGCTGGCGGTCACGGCAACGCGATTGCGCAAGCTTACGGTCACGCGATCCTGCCCCTTTGCAACGAACGCGATCTGCGCACGCAGATCCGCTGGGGCATCGCGGATTTTCAATATCGGTTTGGGCGCCGGCCGGAAGCGCTGTGGCTTCCGGAAACCGCTGGTAACGATGCGGTGATGAATGCGCTGATCGACGAAGGACTTCGCTTCGTCATTCTCGCGCCGCATCAGGCCGGGCGGTTACGCGCGATTGGCGAGACTGAGTGGCGAGATGTGAACGAGCACAGCATCGATACGAGCATTCCCTATCGTTATTCTGATCGTGACGGCTCGGACCGATCGATCGCCGTTTTTTTCTATGAAGGGCCAACGTCGCGGGCAATTGCTTTCGACACTCTGCTGAAGTCGAGCCGCGGTTTGATTGATAGATTCGCCCAGGTTGCGGGCGGTAGAGAGATGCTAAACGTCGCGACTGACGGCGAAACTTACGGCCATCATTTCAAGTTCGGCGACATTTGTCTGGCGCACGTGCTCGAGATGGAGGCTCCCGCGCAGGGGTTTAAGATAACGAACTATGGTGGGTATCTCGACGAGTATCCGGCGATTTTCGAAGTTGAGATCAATAACGGCCCTGGCGGCGAAGGAACATCCTGGAGTTGTCCTCACGGCGTCGGTCGCTGGACTCGCCATTGTGGTTGTCACACCGGAGGCGAACCGGGATGGAACCAGACGTGGCGCACGCCGCTGCGACGAGCGCTGGATTTTCTGCGCGACGAAAACGTCCCCCAGTTTGAGGCAACGCGCGGAACGCTGTTCATCGATCCGTGGCAGGCGCGCGACGACAGCATCGCGCTCGTTCTCGATCAGTATCAATCCCGCGAACAGTTTCTTTTCGCACAAGGGGGCCGTCGGCTATCGGCGGACGAACAATGGCGCGCGCTGACTCATCTCGAATTGCAACGCATGCTGCTTCTGATGTACACGAGCTGCGGCTGGTTTTTCAACGACATCTCGGGAATCGAAACGATTCAGATTTTGAAGTACGCTGGCCGCGCTATCGACTTAATGGAACAGTTGGGTTTGCCTTCAGCGCGGGCACACTTCTTGCAGATCCTGGCGGAAGCCAGGAGCAATCGATCCGAGATAGGAACCGCCGCGGATATTTTCGAACGATTCGTCGAGCCGCTGAAGATTTCAAGCACAGAAATGTTGGCGACGTAACAAGTCTGCGAAGCAGACGGCAAGTGGCCCACGAGTTAGCATTGAAGCATGATGTCGAAGCGATCCAACGAGGCTGCGAAGCAAGACGGCAGAAAGTAGCCCCGGGTGGAACAAAGCGAAGCGAAAGCGAAGCGGAACCCGGGGACCAACGACTCTACTAAATCTCAGAGCCCGCTTTAGCGGGCGACAGACTATTTGATGGTCGGCAAAAAAGCACCAGACGTCACAAGTCCGGGCGTCAGCAAGGGCACGCGCGCGCCGGCGAAAGCTACGAGTTCATGCAAAGGCTCGAAGACGCAAAGTCTCAGAAGCCCGCGCGTCAGCAAGGGCAACGTGATTTCCACAACTCCGGACGAATTCGCGCCCACACTTGGCGAACTCGACCTGCACCTCTTTGGCGAGGGCAAGCACGAACGGATCTACGAAAAACTTGGCGCGCATTTGATCATGCATGAAGGCGAGCGCGGCGTCGCGTTCGCAGTCTGGGCGCCGAATGCCAAAAGCATAGCCGTCGTTGGCAACTTCAATGAATGGAACGGGGCGAAGCATCAGATGCGTCTGCTGGGCAGCTCTGGCGTGTGGGAACTTTTTGTCCCCGGTTTGGGAGCGGGTGAACTGTACAAGTACGAGATCAAACACGGCCGGAGCAAGTTTCTCAAAGCCGATCCCTACGCGTTCATGATGCAGGTCCCCCCGGACACCTCGTCGATCACATTCAAGTCCAGTTACAAGTTTCAAGATCGGGCGTGGATGACTCGGCGCAAGAAACGACGCGCGTGGCGCGAGCCGCTTTCGATCTACGAAGTTCATCTCGGTTCGTGGCGGCGAATTACGGAAGAGAAGAATCGACCGCTAACCTATCGCGAGATAGCGCCGTTGCTCGCGGACTCTGCCGTCGAAAACGGATTCACCCATGTCGAATTTATGCCTTTGAAAGAACATCCGTATGGGCCTTCCTGGGGATATCAAGTCAGTGCTTATTACGCTGCTTCGGCTCGGTACGGCACGCCTGATGATCTTCGCTTCTTAATCGATCATCTGCATCAAGGCGGCGTTGGCGTGATCATGGATTGGGTGCCCGCGCATTTTCCCAAAGATGCGTTTGCCCTGGCGCGCTTCGACGGCACGGCGCTTTACGAGCACCTTGATCCGAAACGTGGGGAGCATCCCGACTGGGGCACTTACATTTTCAACTATGGCCGGAATGAAGTACGCAACTTTTTGATCGCAAACGCGCTGTTCTGGCTGCGCGAGTTTCACCTGGATGGATTGCGGGTCGATGCGGTCGCGTCGATGCTCTATCTCGATTACAGCCGCAGAAAAGGCGAGTGGGTGCCGAACGAGTTTGGCGGGCGCGAAAACCTGGAAGCGATCGCTTTCATAAAAGAACTGAACGAAGTCACGCATCGCGAGTGTCCAGGTACTTTAATGATCGCCGAAGAATCAACCGCATGGCCGGCGGTGAGTCATCCGGTCTATGCCGGTGGGCTCGGCTTTGATTTCAAGTGGAACATGGGCTGGATGCACGACACGCTTAAGTACTTTCAAACTGACCCGCTGTTTCGCGGCGGCAATCACAACGCGCTGACGTTTGGTTTGCTGTACGCATGGAGCGAGAACTTCATCCTGCCCTTCTCTCACGATGAAGTCGTCCACCTGAAAGGCTCTTTGCTGAACAAGATGCCCGGCGACGCATGGCAAAAGTTTGCGAACCTGCGCGCCCTGTATGCTTACATGTGGGCGCATCCAGGCAAGAAGCTTCTGTTCATGGGCGGCGAGTTTGGCCAGTGGCGCGAATGGACTGAAACGGAAAGTCTCGACTGGCACCTGTTGGAATCACCAGTTCACAAAGGCGTGCAGACGTTGATTCAGGATCTGAACAAGCTTTATCAGAAACACGGCGCGTTGTGGGAAGCGGACGCAGAAGCTTCAGGCTTTCAATGGATCGAAGTCGACAATGCCGCTGAGAATGTGCTCGCTTTTCGTCGTATCTCGCCTTCAACCGGAAAAGAAGTAATCTGCGTCGGCAACTTCTCGCCCGTCGTGCGCGAAGGCCATCGCCTCGGCTTGCCGCGTGGGGGTACTTACAAGCAATTACTCAACACCGATCACGAAAAGTATTGTGGCGGAGGCTTCGGCGTGGTGAAGAGCATCAAGGCTGAGAAGGTTTCGGCGCACGGCTTAGATCATTCGGCGGTGATCACGCTGCCGCCGTTGGCAACGATGTGGTTTGAAGCGAGCACTACCGCGGTAGTTCGGAGTAGTTCCCGAAGCAAGACGCTCGAGCGCAAATGAGCGACTTCAAATCCATGTGCTTGGCTGGAACCAGGCGATGACCGAGCATGTCGACAGCAGCCTGGCTTTGCTCAAGGACGATGTAACCAATCAAAGGTTCGTACCAACCATCGGCGGGCTTCATTTCGACAAAGGCCACTTCGTTGAAGATCGGGCGAAAGCCGTCTATTTGAATGCGCACCGGCCCGTATACTTCGCCTTTGAGTTTTCCTTGCGTTCCGGTCTCCAGTTCAATAATTCTGGTTGGCTCTAAATCGCCCAACCTGTCTTTCCACGCGGCGGGCAAGACCATCAACGACGCATTCGTATCGACGAGTCCATCACAAGTGAGGCTCTTCGAAGTATCGCGGACATTCTCAATCTTCACCGAAACTATTATTCGCTTCAAGTACGGATTCTGTGCTGCTTTTGAGAAGTCGTGGCTCCTTTTCATCACGCACCCAAGCTCTGCGGCAAGCTTAAGCGCCGAAGGCGCGCAATTCAATAGCCTGGGGCAACGCCCCAGGTCACGTGCGCCAATCAATTTTTTCCCAGCGCTGAAGGCGCGGAATAACACCGTCCATCAGAACCCATCGGCAATTTCATTTCGCCCCTACAGGGCGAACGAATCGTGAATGGCGATGTCTCCCCAGGGCGTCGCGCTGCGCGCTTTGCCCTGGGCTATTACATTTCGCGCCTTCAGCGCTTCTGATACTTGCCGCGTCTTCCCAGGTTGAACGTTGGATCCGGTCGCTACCGCTCCCGGTTCTGTAACGCCCTTCCGTAACGCCCTCCCTCACCGCCCCACCCCAGCCGGGCTGCCCCGCCGGGGACCCCGGTGGTCGGGCTACCGCCCCGTTCGCCGCTTCGTGTAATCTTCATCATTGATGATCAACTGGGACGGAATCCGGAAACAGTTTCCAGTAACTGAACGCTTCGCCTATCTCAACAGCGCGGCGGCGGGGCCGGTGTCGCGTGCATCGCAGGAAGCCGCGGCGGGTTACTACGAAAGGATGACGAGCGACGGCGATGTGCATTGGAATCGTTGGCTCGCGGATCGGGAAACTATTCGAAGAAAGCTGGCGGCGTTCATCAACGCCGAACCGGAAGAGATCGCGTTTACGACCAACACTTCGTCGGGAATGAATGTGATCGTGGATGCATTGGAAGATCGCGGCGAAGTTATTTCATCTGAACTCGAATTCCCCGTCACAACTTTGCCGTGGATGCATCGGAGGATTCCGGTTCACCTGTTGCCGGCGGTCAAGGGTGAAGTGCGAATCGAAGACATCCTCGGCGCGATGACGCACGACACAGGAATCATCGCGCTCAGTCACGTGCAATTCTCGAACGGCCTCCGGATCGATCCGCAAAAGTTCGGAGAGATAAAGGACAGACACGCTTTGGTCATTAACGCGAGCCAATCAGCCGGCGCATTCGAAATCGATGTCAAGCGAATGAAGATCGACGCGCTGTGCGTAACCGGACACAAATGGCTGCTCGCTGGCTACGGATCGGGCTTTGTATATCTCAGCCGGGAATTGCTGGATCAATCGCTGCCGCGTTCAATCGGCTGGTTGAGTGTCGAACAGCCCTTCGACATGCGCAACGACGAGTTTCGTCCGCGTCATGACGCCGCGGCGCGCGTCGAGCTCGGCTGTCCGCATTTCGCCGGCATCTTTTCGCTGGGCGCTTCAATCGATCTTATCAATGAGATCGGAATTGGGAATATTGAAGCGCGCGCGCTTGAACTAAATCAGCTTCTCACTTCACAACTAAAAGAGAACGGCTGGCAAATACTTTCGCCGCTGCAAAACGAAACGGCGCGATCGGCGGAAACGCTGATTGCGGTCGAAAAGCCGAACCAGGTGGTTCGTCATCTGCTGCGGCGGGGCGTGATCGTCACCGAAAAACCACAGGGCATCCGCGTGGCGACACATTTTTTTAATAATGAGGATGATCTCGAGAGGCTGATTGCAGGAATGAATGAGACGCGCGATGGAACCTAAGCCCGCCCTCAAGATCGGGCTAATGCTTGGGGTACTCTCAACTGCTCCCGCCTTTCTTCTTTTTCTGCTTAGCCCGCGATTGACCGCCGGCAGTTGCCTTTCCAAAGTGCGCCCGGCAAACCCTCAGGAACTCCTGATGAATCGGCGACTCGTATCCACCCACGAGCCGCGCCAGGCCGAGCTGCCAATTGATCTGCGCGCCTTCGATCCACCAACGCACCAGCCGGCCGTCCGCAACTTCATCGCGTACTGACTGCAAAGGCACGATGCCGACGCCCATGTCTTCTTCGACCATGCGTTTGATGGCCGCGAGCCGGCTCAGCTCCATGGTTACTTTCAAGGTCACCCCGGCCTTGTCAAAAAACTGATCGATTAGTCGCCGGGTGTTCCCGCCGCGCTCGCCCAGGATCAGCTTCTCGCCGGCGAGCCCGTAGGCGCTGACGACTTTTTGTTTCGCCGACTTGTGACGCGGCGAAGCAATCGCGACCAGATAATCTTCGCCCAGCATTTCGGTTTGAATTCCGCGCGCCTCAACCGGAAGCGAGACGAAAGCAAAGTCGAGTTCGCCGGCGAGAAGGTGCTGTACGAGTTCGGCGCTGGTTCCGGAAGAGACGGAGACTTCCGCGCCGGAATGTTTCTTCTTGAGCTCGCGAAAGAAGCCGGGCAAAGGATCCGCGCTCACCTTGGCGGATGCGCTGCCCACGCGCAGTCGGCCGCGCTCTGCTCCCGTAAGCGCGGCGATTTCTTCGATCGCCGCATCGTGCTCGCGCAGGATCACGTGCGCTCGCTCGAGCAGTTTCTCACCCGCTTCGGTAAGGATCACGCGCCGCGGCGCGCGGACAAACAGCTGTGCCCCGGTTTCGATTTCAAGTTGCCGGATTTGCATGCTGATCGCCGCTTGCGTTATGTGCACGCGGGCTGCGCCGGCGGTGAAGGTGCCCGCTTCGGCAATTGCTACGAAGGCTTTTATTTGCCTGATTTCCATTCCGAGCTCCGCATCAACCAGGATTATCGCATGAATAAGATCTTTTAGTTTCCATTATAGCGGCGACGGCATCTAAAATTAAAGTCTACGGGTAAGGCGTTAAAGAGGTCGGGCGTGTGTTAGGAGTAACCAAAACAAAGCCGGGTGTCGAGCCGTTGGCGCGCCGGTCAGCGCAGTTTCGCCGATTAGTCGCAGGTGTGGATGGCGGCGGGACCGCAACGCGGGCGGTTATCCTTGACGATCAGGATCGGGTGATTGCCGAAGGCCACGCCGGCCCATCGAATCCCCTGCGCGTAGGTATCGCTGCTGCGGCGTCAGCCGTGCGCGATGCGATCGATCAGGCGTGCAGCAAAGCTTCGATTCACCGCGATGACATACTGGCCGCGGCTGTCGGCCTGGCCGGCGTGCGCCGCCAGGACATTCGCGATCGGATACGCGAAAACCTCGGCGAGTGTCTGAAAGAGATTAAACCGATCGAGCTGTTCACCGATGGCGAGATTGCTTTGTACGGGGCGACCGGCGGCGCAGCGGGATTGGTGGTGATTGCCGGGACCGGATCGATTTGTTGCGGGCGAAATTCTCAAGGCAAACACGTCTGCGCGGGCGGCTGGGGACCGATTGTCGGCGACGAAGGCGGCGGCTCATGGATTGCGCGCAAGGCTTTGCAAGCCGTGGCCCAGGCAACCGATGGGCGCGGACCAAGAACGGCGCTGGCGGCTGCGGTGCTCAGTTACTTTAAGATTGCTACGCCGGATGATCTTTCAACTGCGGTTTACGCTCCGACGATGACCAACGACCGTCTCGCGGGATTCGGCAAGCGGGTTATGCGGGTGGCGGAAGCAGGCGACGAAGTGGCGCAGGACATTTTGCGAAAGGCCGGTCAACAACTCGGCATCGCCGCCACCGCCGTAATTCGCAAGCTCCACATGGAAGATGAAGAGTTTCGTGTCGCTTACGTCGGCGGCGTGTACGGCGCGGGTGACCTGGTGCTCTTGCCGATGCGAGCGGAAGTCAGGCGCGTGGCAAAGAAGGCTTATCTCGCGGAGCCACTGTATCCTCCGCCGATCGCCGCCGGGCGAATGGCCCGCAGCCTGCTGCATGGCGACCTGGCACTGGCCGTCTAACACCAAGCTTCAGTTTTCAAGTTTCAAGTTTCAGGTTCTCGAATCCGGCTTTCAACTTGAAACTTGAAACCTTAAACTTGAAACAATGCCATTGGACGCCGAGCTCTTTCCCATTACCGAAGAGGAAAATCCGCGCACTACAAATCTTAGTTCGCTGTCTTCGCTTGAGATCGTTTCAGTGATGAACAGCGAGGACGCAAGCGTGGCGAGCGCCGTGCGCGCCGTGTTGCCCGACGTCGCGCGCGCTGTGGACGGAATCGTCGAGCGTTTGCGGACGGATGGGCGGCTTTTCTATGTCGGCGCCGGAACGTCGGGCCGCCTCGGTGTGCTTGATGCTGCGGAGTGCCCGCCGACGTTTGGCGTCGCGCCTGAGTTGGTTCAAGCCATCATCGCCGGCGGATACGAAGCGTGCTATCGCGCAGTCGAAGCCTCGGAAGACGACGCGCAAGCTGGAGCGCGTGATCTCGAACAACGCGGATTCACGAAAGCAGATGCCGTGGTTGGTATTGCCGCGTCCGGGCGCACGCCTTACACCGTCGGCGCGGTTGAATACGTTAGACAACTGGGCGCCCTCACGATTGCAATTACGTGCGCGCCAGGATCTCCGATCACAAAGGCCGCGGAGATCGCCATCGTGCCGGTCGTTGGTCCGGAAGTAATCGCGGGCTCGACGCGTTTGAAAGCCGGCACCGCGCAAAAGCTGGTGCTGAACATGATTTCAACCGCGACGTTGACTCGGCTCGGCTACGTCACCGGCAATCGGATGACCAACGTGCAAACGCGCAATGCGAAGTTGCGCGAACGGGCCCTGCGAATCCTGCACGCAGAAGCGGGCATTGGTGAGGAGCAAGCCAGAGCAATTTTGGATTCAGCAGGCGGCGATTTGCCGATCGCGCTGGTAATGAGCAAGGCGGGCTGTTCGCGAGCGGAAGCAGAGCGCGCTCTTGGGCGAGCCAATGGAGTTGTCGGCAAAGCGTTGGAATTGATCGGTTAGGTTGACCTTACGATTGAAGCCCTTGCTGACGCGCGGGCTTCTGACACGATCCAATGGGATTCTCGGCCATCGATTACGCGGTACTGCTGCTCTATCTCGCCGGCATCACGATCTTCGGCGTGATGTTTCGCAAGTCGCAGCGAACCGTCAAGGACTATTTTCTCGGCGACCGGAACACGTCGTGGGTCGTTATCAGTTTGTCGATCGTAGCGACGGAAACCAGCACGCTGACGCTGATCGGCGTGCCGGCGCTGGCTTACGCGAACTATGCAAAGCCCGAGCAGGGCGGCAATTTTACGTACCTGCAAGTCGTGCTCGGTTACATCGTCGCGCGAATCATTATTAGTCTGCTGTTCATTCCCGCGTACTTTCGCGGCAATCTGCTGACCGCCTACGAACTGCTCAAGAACAGATTCGGAGTCAAGACCAAGAATTTCGCGGCGTCGCTTTTCCTGGTAATGCGCGCTCTGGCCGAAGGCGTGCGGGTCTTTGCCGCGTCGCTGGTGTTGAGCGCGGTGCTGAGCGCGAGCCTGCCGGGTCTGCCGTATTTGTGGCTGTGGTCGATCATCATCGTGGGCGTGCTCACTCTGGTCTACACGTTCGAAGGCGGCATTGCGGCAGTCATTTGGACAGACTTGATCCAGTTGGTGATTTACATCGGCGGGTCGCTGCTGGCGGCTTACGAGTTAATTCACCTGGTGCCGGGCGGCTGGCATCAGATTGCCGCGCAAGCAGGCGCGGCGAACAAGTTTCAGCTCGTTTCGTTCAAATTGGATTTCAGCGTGCCGTTTACTTTTTGGGCGGGACTGCTGGGCGGAACGTTTCTGACGATGGCGTCGCACGGAACGGATCAACTACTGGTTCAGCGCCTGCTGACGTGTCGCAACCAGCGCGACAGTCAGAAAGCAATCATCCTGAGCGGATTTGTAGTCTTGTTTCAGTTCGCGTTGTTTCTGACGATTGGCGTGATGCTGTACGCCTATTACCGGAGTTATCCGTTGACGACCAAGCTCGCGAGCAACGATGAAATATTTCCGACCTTCATCGTGCACCGTCTGCCGCACGGCGTCTCCGGTTTGGTGATCGCGGCAATTTTCGCGGCTGCGATGTCAAACTTGAGCGGCTCGCTCAACTCGCTTTCGTCGAGCACGGTCCTGGATTTCTACAAGCCTTTAATTAAACCAGAGGCCACCGACGGAGAATTATTGAAGCTCTCGCGCTGGCTCACCGCCGCGTGGGGAATCGTTTTGATTGGCATCGCGATCTTGGCGAGCAGTTGGGGATCGGTGTTCACGACGGGGCTGACGATCGCGTCGCTCGTTTACGGCCCGATGTTGGGCGCGTTCCTGCTCGGCGTGCTGACAAAGCGGGCAAATCAGACGGGCGTCATGGTCGGCATGGCGGCAACGTTGGTAGTTATGGTCTTCATAAAGTTTAATGGCGCAGGCTTGCAATGGGCATCAGCGAAGTTTCAATTCCAACCAACTGCCTGGATGGGTTGGCTGGCGGCCCACACGAATATCGCGTGGACGTGGTATGTCTTAATCGGCACAATCATCTGTTCCTCGATTGGTTATGTTACCAGTCTGCTGACAAAGACTAAGCAGACAGATTTTGTTACGGCAGAAAGTTGATCCCTTGATTAGACACGAACCCGGACTTTACCTTCGTCGAGCTGTTCGCATCACGACGATCCTGCTCGCGATGACGTTCGTGCTCGGCCCGTCGGGCATTGTCCGCATAGCAACGCCCGCATCAGCGAACGCCACGCCCGCTGATGAATACGTTAAGCCGTATTCGCGAAAACCGTCGAAGGAAGCGCTGAAGTGGGCCGACAAGGAACTCCGGCGCATGTCTTTGGATGAAAAGATCGGCCAACTGATTTCCGTAGGAATCAACGCCACGTTTCTGAATCAGGACAGCGAAGCTTTCAAAGCCCTGCGTCACCAGGTGGTCGACAATCACGTGGGCGGGATCATTCTCTTTCGCGGTCCCGTGTACGAATCGGTCGTGATCGTCAATCGGATGCAGACGCTGGCAAAGTATCCGTTGCTGATCTCCGCCGATCTCGAAGCCGGATCGGGAATGCGTTTCGATGACACGGTGAATTTCCCCTGGAACATGGCCATTGCGGCCACGGGCAATCCAGACTTTGCGCGGCGAGCCGGCGACTTAACTGCGCGCGAGGCGCGGGCGCTCGGCATTCAGCAGATTTACGCGCCGGTGGCGGACGTGAATAACAACGCGGCCAACCCGGTCATCAATGTCCGTTCGTACGGCGAAGATCCGGCGGACGTAGCCAGGTTTGTCGCGGCGTTTATCGAGGGCGCGCAACACGCGGGCGTGATCGCAACGGCCAAGCATTTTCCCGGCCATGGAGACACGGCCACCGATTCTCACCGGGGCCTGCCGGAGATTGATGTCACGCGCGAACGTCTGAATTCGGTCGAACTGGTTCCCTTCCGCGCCGCGGTTAATGCCGGCGTCGGCGCCGTGATGGACGGCCACATCGGCTTGCCTTTGATCGATCCGACAGCGATCACGCCGCTCCCGCGCGACGTTAAGCTCAAGCCGATTGAAACGGAAGACGGCGGCGAAATCGTGGTTGAAAAAGGAACAATGCCGACCACGCTATCGCCGGTGATGAACGGAATTCTTCGTCGCGAACTGAACTTCGATGGGTTAATCGTCACGGACGCGATGAGCATGAGCGGCCTGACGCTTTACTTCACCCAGGAAGAAGCATCGGTGCGCGCGATTGACGCGGGCGCCGATTTGCTCTTGAAGCCCGCCGATCCGGACGCGGCCCTGCGCGGAGTGCGCGCCGCGGTGAAGAGCGGAAGGCTGAGCGAAAAACGCATCGAAGAATCCGCGCGTAAAGTGCTGGCCGCGAAATACGATCTTGGCCTCGTGCAGAAACGCATCACGCCTTTGGAGGAAATCGATCGCGCGGTGGCGGGAAAGAAAGCTCTGGAACTCGCCGATGAGATAGCTGAGCACGCCATCACTTTGGTGCGCGACGGCGCGAAGCTGCTACCGTTGAACCTGCCGCCCAACGCGCGCATTCTCAACCTCGCGATCACGAATGGAGATGATCGTTCATTCATCGCGCAGCCGTTTGCCGGAGCGATGGCGCGGGCGGGTCGCAAGCTGGATACGATCGTCCTCGACGATCGTTCGTCCGAGGCCGAGGTTAACAAGGCGCTCGAGCTGGCCAGTCGCGCGAACCTCGTCATCGCCTCGATGTACGGTCGCGTGCGGACCGGCCAGGCCCGCAGTGTGGGTCTGCCGCAACCGGGCGCGCGCGCCTTAGAAACTTTGATTGAGCGGAAGACACCGGTGATCGGAATTAGTTTCGGCAATCCGTATGTGCTCTTGAGTTTTCCGAAACTGCAAACGTACGTCGTCGCCTATGGCGACATGCCGAGCTTGCAGGAAGCCACCGAACGCGCGCTACTCGGCCAGATCGATATCAACGGCCGCTTGCCGATTTCGCTAGCGGGTCTGTATCCTCGCGGCACGGGAATCCAGTTGGTTCAGGACCGATCTGACAAGGATTATCGAATTAGACCAAACGACATGCTCGACGTTCGCCTCATGGGCCAGCCCGATGGCAATAACGTCTGCCAGGTTGATAAGGACGGTATGATTAGAATGTCGGCCTGCTTGCCCTTTGCAGATGATGATATGAGAGCGGCAGGTAGAACCACCGATGAACTTGCCGCCGAGATGACCATTCTGATGAAAAAATATCTTAAGAAGCCAGTGGTTCACGTGAGCGTTGGTCGAAGACGCTGAGGCAAGCGATTTGGCCTCGTTTTCTGGTAGAATCAACAACTCGTGATCAGCTCGACTCGTAGGGAGCGTAGGATTATGAAACGATGACCAGCGAAGAACGACTAGATCGCCTGGAACGAATTGCGATGTTGATGACCCGCGCTGGGCTGCGCGTGCGCCGGGAACAGAACGAGAAGATTAACATCATCATCGACGCGCAAATTAAGAATGAGGACCGTTTCGCGCAGAACGAAGAGCGGTTCGCTAAACTAGCCGAGGCTCAACAACTCACTGACCAACGATTCAAGGAACTCGCCGAATCTCAGAAGGAACTTGCTGCATCTCAGAAGGAACTCGCCGAATCTCAGAAACTGACGGACCAGAGCCTCAACGCTTTAATTGACATTGTCAGACGAAACCGGAACGGAAATTCCATATAAGCGCTCAACCAGATGGCTTCTCTTTCTCTGCTTTCTCGCATCGTCGCCGCTGCTCTAGTCCTTGCTCTTTTTCATCAGGCCCGGTCCGTTCAATTGCCATCCGCGCAACCGGCTAATGCCGGCATCTCTGCCGAACGTCTGGCCCGGATGGACGGTGTCATTCAACAATCAATCGAAAAGCACGAACTGCCTGGCGCCGTCGTCTTCGTCGCGCGTCACGGTCGTGCCGTCTGGCGCAAGGCCTACGGCGCGCGCGCGGTCGAGCCGCAACGCGAAGCGATGGCCACAAACACGATCTTTGACCTCGCCAGTCTGACGAAGATCGTAGCCACGGCCACCAGCATCATGATTCTGGTTGAGCGGGGCGAAGTGCGCCTGAGCGACCAGATCGTGAAATTTATTCCGGAGTTGAAGGGCGATGGCCGAGACGCGATCACGATTGAACAATTGCTGACGCACACCGCCGGCTTTGCTCCGGATTTCGATTTGAAGGATCGCTGGAGTGGATATGACGAAGCGATGAAACGGCTTTATCGCGAGCCGCTCCGCACCCAACCCGGCGCGCACTTTGTTTACAGCGACATCAACTACATCGCGCTGGGTGAAGTAGTTCACCGCGTCAGCGGACTGACCTTGGATGAATTCGCGCGCAGAAATATTTTCGTGCCCCTCGGCATGCGCGACACGGGCTTTCGTCCCGACGCGAAGCTGACGGCGCGGATTGCGCCAACGGAAAAGCGCCGCGGACAGATGAACTATCTCGGCGATACTGGCGCAAACGCCGGGTTGGAGGGCGATCAGTGGCTGCGTGGTCAGGTCCACGATCCGACCTCATTTCGGATGGGTGGCGTCGCCGGCCATGCTGGCTTGTTTTCCACGGCTGACGACCTGGCGATTTACTGCCAGATGATTCTAAACGGCGGCGCGTACAACGGCGCGCGCATTCTTAGTCCGCTGAGCGTAGCGACGATGACTCGACCACACGCGGTCAGCGAGAATGGCGCGGCGCGCGGTTTGGGTTGGGACATCGCGACGAGCTTTTCATCAAACAGAGGCGATCTGTTTCCGCTCGGCTCGTTCGGCCACACAGGATTCACCGGGACTTCGATCTGGATAGATCCGGCCAGCGATTCCTTCGTCATCTTCCTCAGCAATCGCGTGCATCCCGATGGCAAAGGCGACGTCGGGCCATTGCGCGGTCGCGTCGCTTCGATCGTGGCGGGTTCGATTACCGACACGACTGTCACGAAAGCCCGAGAAGAAGCAGCCAATGCCGCGGCTGAACTGCTGGCGAGTGTCGCGCGCTTGAACTCAAACGCGGGCGCGGCAAACACAAGTAGCACCGCGGTCGCGGACGCTCAGATTTTGACCGGCATCGATGTGCTGGAGCGCGACGGCTTCAAACAACTGGCCGGCCTGCGCGTCGGTCTGGTGACAAATCACACGGGACGGGACCGCAGCGGCCGCCAGACGATCGATGTCTTGAGCAAAGCGCCAAACGTCAAACTGGTCGCGCTCTTTGCGCCGGAGCACGGCATTCGCGGAGTCGCGGACGAAAAAGTTTCAGACACTAAAGATGAGCAGACCGGCCTGCCGATCTATTCCCTGTACGGCGAGTCGCGCCGGCCAAAGCCTGAACAGTTAAAGGATCTCGACGCGCTGGTTTACGACATCCAGGATGTAGGCGTGCGCTTCTACACTTACATTACGACGCTGGGATACTTGATGGAAGAAGCCGCGAAAGCGAAGCTGCCAGTCTTTGTTCTCGATCGGCCTAATCCAATCAACGGCGTCGACGTTGAAGGCCCGCTGGCCGACGCCGACAAACTTTCATTCACGGCCTATCACACCATTCCAGTGCGTCACGGGTTGACGGTCGGCGAGTTGGCCGGGCTTTACAACGACGAGCGCAAGATCGGTTGCGACCTGCGCATAGTCAAGATGGAAAACTGGCGGCGCGCGATGTGGTTCGATTCCACCGGGCTTACCTGGGTGAATCCGTCGCCGAACATGCGCAGCCTGATGGAGGCCACGCTTTATCCCGGCGTTGGCTTGCTGGAGACGACAAACCTTTCCGTGGGCCGCGGGACCGACACTCCTTTCGAAGTGATCGGCGCGCCGTGGCTCGATGGCCAGAAGCTCGCGAGTTATTTGAATGGAAGAAAGATCGCGGGCGTTCGTTTCGTGCCAATTCGTTTCACGCCAAAGTCGTCAGTCTTCAAGAATGAAGATTGCAACGGCGTGAACGTCGTGATTACGGATCGCTCGAGGTTTCAATCCGTTCTCACCGGCCTCGAGATTGCCGTGGCTCTGCATCAATTGTTTCCCGCCGCATGGCAGATTGACAGTTATTCACGTCTGCTGGTTAATGCCGGCGCGTTGGAGCGCTTGAAGCGAGGCGACTCACTCGAGGAAGTCGCGAGGTCCTGGGCACCTTCGCTCGAAAACTTCCGGCGCACACGCGCCAAATATCTGCTGTATAAGTGACGTTCGGCGGTGAGATCCTTCCAATCCCTAAGCCCGGTCACCGGATTGGATCCCTGGATAGTGGTGCAGTTTGAATGTGGCACGCGCATCTTACGCGTGATTCACGGGCGGGACGCCCGTGCTACTCTGTCAAACTGCGCCACTACCGATCCCTGGTGATCTTTGCACTATATCTGGAGTATATTAGCGCATCATCCTGGTGCTTGTGCCTGCTGGAGGTTGGCATGAAATCGAGATGTACGCACACAAAGAGTTTGAGCTGGTGCTGGATTCTTCTCGCACTCCTCATTGCTCCGGGAAGTTTGTCTGCACAAGAAAACCTGCAGGGCTCTGCGCCACCAATCGAAATGCTCAAACTCAAGTGGGAAAAGGAAGTCCGCCTCCCGCGGAATTTTGATCCTTCAGTGATTTCAACCGGCACGACGTTTAGCGATCCCTCTTCGCGGACGTCTGGACCGCCCACAAATCCCGGTGCGGCTCTGGAAGCCACGCGGGCTGCTACCAGTGCCCAGAGCGCGGCTGCCGGTTCGAACCCAGCTGCGTTCCCGGCGACGCCCGGCCGGCTGCCGGTCTCTTACGTCTACTCAATGAAGTTCAGAAATCTGGGCAACAAGGAGATCGAAGGAATCGCGTGGGACTACGTTTTCATAGATCCAAACGGCGGCCCGGAACTGGGCCGGCATCAGTTTCTTAGCTACGTCAAAACAGAACCGAACAAAGTCGTAACCCTAAAAGCACAAATGGGCTCTCCGCCCTTGAGAATCGTGAGTGCTTCAACGACCGAAAAGCAGGCGAAGCCGATTGAACGCGCCTCGATTCAATGTGTGTGGTTTGCGGATGCGACGTTTTGGAGAAACCCCACGAGCCGAAAAGGCGTGTGCGAGTTTCTTAAGAGCAGGGGAAATCTTCTGAAGCAAAAGCGGAGCGCTACTTAGGAATAAGGCTTCGCCCGACGATTTCACGGACTGATTGACTCGCGGTTGTAAGATGGTTTACAACTGGCAGTCTTGCAACCTGGCCTTCCAGTACCGCCGAACCGAAGAGGTGTCCGACTATGAAAGCAACCCGAAAGTTTTCGCCGTTTCTGCTGCTCGCTTCCCTTTGTTGGCTGGCGCCTTCGCCGCAGCTCAACGCTCGCCCGCCGGCGAATTCACCCTCCGCAGAGGCAAGCTCGTCTGATTCATCGTTACCGAATTCGAAATCCCCGGAGCCCGGTGCACCCGAGAGCGGCAGTATCCGGGAAGTAATCGATGATCGATACAAGGTCAGATATCAAACGTGGAAGAACGAGTTTCTTTCGACCGACATTGGCCGAGCACAGTGGGAAATGTATGCGCATCATCCGCGTCTTGTCCTCACTATCACAATCGCCGAGAACAATCCGAACGGGGCCGCCACGGGCAGATACAAGTGGAACAGCAACGGCGAACTTATCGCAGCCACAATTGTTTTGGGACGCCAGGTTGACCAGGGCTATCCCAGCTCAGTCTATTATCCGGTAATGAATGCGCTCGAACCGTTTGAATCAAAACAACTGATCGGCGGGAGCGTTTTGGCAGCGACAAAAATCGCGCATGAGTTTGGCCACGTGATGAAGATTTCCGGCACACCCGAATCGCTTTATCGCCTTCAGGTTCAACTAGTGCCCGTTTACAACAAGATATTTCTCAGCAACGGGTATAACACCAGCGATCCGCGGCTGGAGGAATTGGCTCGGAAGATGGGCGGCAACCCGGTGGAGATTTGGGAGGATCGCGAATATTGGGGAGAGGCGAATGCCATGCTTTTTCTCCGCGACCGAGTCGCCAAGGAGAGGTTTCACTGCAAGCTCTTCAATAAGATTAAGCGGACCGTCGAGGAGTATGCGAAAGGTTACGAAGAGCGTTTCGCGGAGATTGCCAAGTCGCAGGGCGCGTCTTATTCGTGCAGCTGGCGATAGAATTCATCCAGCGGACTAAAACCACAGGAGAAAAAATACGAGGGGCCGAATTGCTCGGCCCCTCTTTGTTTGACCAGGTTGACTCTCGCCCATAATTCCGTGTGGCGCGAGTTAATTGTCTTAGAAATGTATCCTCAAACCAATTTCCATCTGGCGCGCCGCGTAAACCGCGTTGGTGATCCGGCCAAAATTTGTCGCACTGGTAAGACTCAAGCTGCTCGGATCACTCGGCTGGTAATGGTTGAAGACGTTGGTGAACTGCACCGTGAACGTGGCCCCGACGCGTTCCGTGAACTTGAAGTCCTTGGCGACCGTCGCGTCCACATTCCACCGATTCAAGCCTCGTAGATTACCAACGCCGCCGCAACTGGTGTCGATACCCAGAACACAGCGGCGGAAGTT
>WNFD01003795.1_pt1 | contig 29267 bp, 40 predicted proteins | sample 5400491 | NCBI WGS metagenome assembly WNFD01 (sample SAMN13153343, study PRJNA577476) | soil metagenome | isolation source: 120 cm saprolite under Douglas fir tree site 2 hole 2 replicate 2 | place: USA:California | collected 2015-04-18
ACCGCAATGGGAAAGTGATCGGCGTCAATTTCGCGATCTTGAATGGATTCGGCGGATCGAACCTGGCGGTGCCCGTGAAATACGCCAAAGAACTGCTTCGGTAAGCTCCGTAAGCTTGCTCAGCCGGCGTTAGGCAAGCAACCCGCTTTCGGACTGAACCGATCGAGCGCTGGACTCTCTCTCAGCCGAAACCTTGCCTCCGGCCTTCAGCTTGCTTATCTTAGACAACGACATGGAAATGCCAGCTAAGCGCTCTCGATGGGGCACTCGCTTGCTTCCCTTCCTTCCCGCCTTGATCCTGTGCGGCTGGCCTACCCTGGTGGCTCTTGCTTCCCAAGAGCAGGACAAGCCGGAAGCGTCCGCCGAGCAATCCGAGAAACAAGCCAAGAAAGAGCGCAAAGCCGAGGCCGCGAACCGCTTACCCGCTGTGCTGTGGCGCGATCCGGGAGACATTGCTTCGCTCGACCTGTTAAACGGCGAGGGCGGTGACAAGGACGCTCCGGATCCACGCGCGGACTATACCTTCGTCAAGGAAGACTTGAACGGGACCTCAACGAAATTTTACGTGCGAGACAGCAGCGCGGTGAAGTGGCTGGTGAAACTTGGCGTGGAGGCCAGACCGGAAACGGCGGCCACGCGCTTGGTTTGGGCCATCGGCTACTTCACAGACGAGGATTATTTTCTGCGGCAGATTCACGTCCGCGGCCTGCCCAAACTGCGGCGCAAAATGCTCGGGGCTTCTTTGAAAACCGGGGTCGTCCTTAATGTAAGGTTGAAACGGACAGGCGAGGGCCTGGATAAGGTCGAGAACTGGGACTGGTTCGAGAACCCGTTTACTGGTTCACGGGAACTCAACGGGCTGCGCGCGTTAATGGCGCTGCTTAACGATTGGGATTTAACGACGCAAAACAACAAGGTGTACGTAGCGGACAATGAGCGGCATTACATGGTCAGCGACTTGGGGGCGACCTTTGGGAAGACAGAGTGGCCACCATCACACGTTCCTCTCTTCCCGCACGCCACCAAGGGAGTATTGAAGGACTATGAGCATGCCAGATTTATCCGAGCGGTTTCGGGCGATGCAGTGACTTTCGAGATGCATACGACAGCGCCATCGTTCATAAGCCAATTCCACAAAGAGTACTTTAACAAATACAGGCAAGCCGAGCGGATCGAGCAAGGCGTCCCGGTTCGGGATGCGGTGTGGATCGGAACCTTATTGGCACGGCTAACTCCGCAGCAGATTCGCGATGCATTCCGCGCGGCGGGATATCAGCCGAACGACGTGGATGGCTTCGCAAAAGTGGTCGAGAAGCGAATTGCAGTGCTGAATCAACTGAAAGAGTGAAAACCCCGGAGAACCCGCGTTAGGACGAATGAAAACTGGAGCCGAGGGCGAGAGTTGAACTCGCGACCTGCCGATTACGAATTTGATTGATATTCCCCAACGTGTTTGTTTTCAATCCCTTCAATTTGGTCACAGCCCTGCTCTCCTGGGCTTGGTCGGGCACGGAATTTGCAGCGCAATTTGCAACGTTCTCGAATTGGTTTTCCGCAGCACTGGGGAATTAACCCGCTCAGATATGGCGGAGTTGTACAGTGTGGATGCCGATGCTCCGGAGGCCACAGATTTACTGAGGGCGAAGCGTGAGCAAGGATCTCAACTTTTGGAAATAAATGCGTCCTACGGTGCGCGAGGTTTGGTTTTGTTTAAGGCTTTCGAGATACGACCGCCAACTCCTGATTCACGCTAATCGGAAACTTGATTTCAATGGCCGGTAACGCGACTAGTCAGGGCCTTAACAAAAGGTCGCTCGACACCGAATTTTGTCAGCTAGTGGGCCGCGATAGGCGAGTCATGCGAATGACCCAACCATTCTGTGTGCGCGTTAGGATATCCGTGTCGTCTTCCGTAAATGCGTGTGCAGACTCCCCAATTTGTCGGTATTCCTTGAGATACGTCGCGACGGCTGTATCACCGAACACATAGATTTGCATGTCTTTCTTTTCAATCGTGTAGGGATTTATCCCGTTTTCTTGTGTTACAAAATTTCGTTTCACATTTTCTTCAAACTGTTTTTTCGTCAAGACTTTTACGCCAGCGGCAATATAGTCTTCCGCGAAGAGATGCATCACGGAAACATCGTCAAGCTGACCTCCCTTCCGCAAAAAACCGCCGCGTTTATCGAGCCGATGGACTGTCTCGCCGCAACGAACCTGCTCGACTCCGCCAATTGGGTCTGGGAAATCTTATGTGGCGGACCACACATAAGATTTCTGTGGCGTCCGCGGTTATGTGGCGCTGGGGATGCGGGCCAGCTAGGAAGACGCACGGAACCGCTTCCGATGCCACATAATTTCCCATCAGAGGGCGGTTCTGCTTTACGCACCGCGCAGTTGACGTGCTCGGCGTGCTAAAGCAACGGTTAAAAGGATTACTGAAAGACTTAAATAAAGCCAAGCGAACCGGTCCGCCATTGCACCACTTCCTCCTCCTGTAAAATCCAACCCTGGCACGCGATTCAGCGGGCCGATATACCAAAGGGCTGTGTAAAAACCTTCAAAGAATCTGCTCGTTCCGGTCCACACTCCAAGGGCGAGTGCGAGGGAGGGAACGAACAGCGCACCAGCCGCCCAGGCAAAAAGGGCGGTCGTCTGCCCTGTGACGCCCAAGCGCAGGGCGGTTCCAGCTCCCAGCAGCGCGGTGACGATCACGCTAGCGAGCCAAGCTGCTGGAAGCTGCCGGGACAGAACGCGAGGACATGAAAACAGGAGTTGCTGCGTACCGAAGCGCGCTTCTCGCGTACCAAGTGCCGACCAAATTAGAATCGGCCAAATCCATGCCGCGCTGAGAAGCAATCCCCGCGACATCTCAATAGGCGCGGCGGCTTGCGCGATGACCAAACCAACAGCGACGGCGTACCACCACCACGGACAGCCTTTCAATGCCAAACGCAGTTCTGCGACCAAGACACCGATGAAGTTTGAACCACGGCCACTCTCATGCAGCGACGAAAGAGAAAATGAAGCGGTCAGAGTCCTTATGGAAGAAGGCGCTGGGTGCGCTTCGATTTCGGAAGCTCCGTGTTTTGCCCTGGGTTTTGCATGCGATTGCATCCGACCGCGCGCCGGATCGAAACGATCAAAAAACAGTGCGCTTAGCAGAATGAGGCCTAACGCCACCACTAACCAAGTGATCCGCAAGAGAACTTCGCTGCTTGTCCAATCAATACCCTGCCAATGAAAGCCCGGAAAAACTCGAACAGACCGATCCGCGACAGTAAGAGAAAAGGCGTTCTCGTAACCGGGTATGGTCGCCCGTGCTGCTGGCACAACACTCCGAAACACCGTCCAGAGACCGGAAGGATCGAAACGAGGAACATCGATAGCACCAGGCAATCCGATGACTAGGCCCCAGAGAAAAAACCATACGATATTGCCGAACCCTCCGCGAAGAATGCGCACTGTCTCAAACAAGAGGGCCAGAGCGGCTGTGAGCGCTAACGCCGGCACTGAGAGCAGTAAAAAAGGTGAAAGCAAGGCCCAGGGGTGAAAGGCCCGGTCCTCTGCTACGAGGAACTGCATTGCAACTGCAGCCAAGGCAAGCACAGCCAGCATCGAAGCGAGGACCGTGAAATTGCTAAGAAATTTTCCCAGGAGATACGCAGGTCGAGAGAGAGGTGTGGAAGCAAGGATTTCGCCGACACCCGTCTGGCGGTCGCGATCCACTGCATTTTTAACAATGTAGAAGCCTACAAGAGAAAGAAATGTTGTCGTGATGACCGACACCATCACGCCGATCCATGCTGAAGTGTACACACTCCGATATTCGCCCAGCCGCAAGGAAATTTGTCCCGTTGCTGCTGCGTAACCAAGGTAAATTGCGAAGAGAAGTGTCACCAGAAAGCTGTGGCGGCGGATTCGCTCAAGAAAATCCGCACGACCAATTGCGTATATCGCGTAGGGCGTGCTCACGCGAGAGCTCCTCGATGCTCTGCGAAGGAGCGATGGGCTGCAAGCGCTGCGAGGTAGGCGTCCTCAAGAGACGGTTCCAGCGGGCGTGCACTTGGTTTCGGCGGTGCATCAGCGATGACGCGCGCGTGGACGCCATCGCTTCTATGTGCTGCATTGCTTAGAGATGCTGTTGCCGGAGCGCCGCTAGAGCATCGGTTGAGATCACGACCTCCCAGACTTTTCCATTAATAGCCGCAAGAAGAGCTTCAGGTGTACCGCAAGCGATGAGTTGCCCGTGGGCGATCAAGGCGATTTGAGTAGCCACGGCTTCGACCTCTGAGACGATGTGCGTGGAGAGAATCGCAATTCGTTCGCCGGAAAGTTCAGAAAGAAGATTGCGGAAGCGGACGCGTTCTTCCGGGTCCAACCCCGCTGTAGGTTCATCTACGATTAGCAGCTTCGGATCATTCAGGAGGGCCTGGGCAATACCGACGCGCTGACGCATCCCGCCGGAAAACCCGCCGAGAGGTCGCCGCGCTGCGTCCGTAAGATTTACTATCTCGAGCAAATCGCGGATACGCTTACATGCACTCGCTGCGCTAATGCCTTTCGCTGCCGCCAAATAATCTAGGAATTCGACGGCGGTCAGGTTTGGATAGATTCCAAAGTCTTGAGGCAAATAACCAAGGACGGAGCGAAGCTCGTCAGCTTTGTGGGCGATATCCGCACCATTCCAAACAACACGCCCTGACGTCGGCTTGGTGATCGTGGCAAGAATTCGCATTAGTGTGGACTTGCCCGCGCCGTTTGGGCCGAGCAAACCGAGCACACCGGGGCCAAGCGTAAGCGAGAAGTTCCGCAGTGCTTGCACGTTTCCGGGATATATCTTGCTGCCTGTTTCGACGATGAGCTGCATGACCGTTCTGCCTCCGACCGCCTATACCGACCGTGCCTAAAGGATACGCGCGACCGTTTCAAAAAAGTTTGCTGCATTTCACTCTGACGAAAGTGTTTTCTCGCCACGCCGCAGCATGGTCGAGTTCGAACCATGACACTGGCGGTTTTCAATGATCGCTGTTGATCGAGGACGACGTAGAGTCGGATGGCTTTTCCATTTTCAAAAAGGAGTCCGACTCAATGTTTGATCAATTGTTCTTCCGTTCCGACGCGCTAACTCGCCAGCTTTCGGCCCCGCTCGTTGACGAACGCCGCCAATATCTAGCTCGACGTGCGGCGCAAGGAATGTCCAAGTGCACCCTGCGGATGAAAGCTCGCCTTTTGCTGTCAATCGCAGACTACCTGAGATTGGCCGAGCAGCCCAGCCACACAATCGCCCTTCCGGAGATCAAAAGAGCGGCAAGCCGATGGTCGAGTCACAACTGGCCTTTGCCGGAGAGCTCGCATGCCAAGCGGTCGCGGGAATACTTCATGGCACAGGCGGCTGGATGGCTGACGTTTCTCAATCGTCTCCAGACTCCACCCAAACCGATAACGGTCTACGACCGGATGTTGGCCGAGCAAGAACTCGAAGGCATCGTCGGCAAGAGAAGGGATTGTCTGTACGAACCGGGCAGAAGGTCCGGCGCGTGGATAAAGCACCGTGTGAATCGTGGGCAGGAGTTCGTCGTCGGCGGTTATTTTCCTGGCGCGCATGGCTTCGATTCTCTCATCGTCGGCTACTACGACGCTGGAAAGCTGATGTATGTGGCGAGAACTCGGAATGGTTTTGTTCCAGCCTCCCGGGTGCATGTCTTCTCAAAATTGAAGCCTCTGGTCACGGCAACGTGTCCGTTTGCAAACTTACCGGACCAGCGAAAATCTCGTTTTGGCGAAGAACTGAACGCCGAGAAAATGAAGAAGGCAGTTTGGTTAAAGCCGGAAGTCGTTGTGGAGATTGAGTTCCTAGAATGGAACGGAGGCCGACCGACTTCGTCATTCTACGTTTGTCAGGCTTCGTGAAGATAAACCGGCACGTAAAGTGGTCAAAGAATACGCGAAAAAGAGTTAGGGACCCGATGTCTACTATTTATCATTCTTCGGCATCATCGTCGTTGCCGCGAGGCTTCAGAAGAAACGCATGGGTTTGATTACGGATTGTTCCCGAACCGACGATTTGTCCTACCTCGTTGATAGCCCGGGCATCTACCAGCACCCACCCAGATTTGGGTTTTATCAAGTCATTCAAGTCCTGCATTCCTTCTGCTGGACTCCAGATAAATGCGTGGGTCGCACTGCTATAGCTATTTGCATACTGAGAATCACCGACAACCTCATTCCGGTCGTTGATTCCGAACGCAATACTAAAACTTCCGCCCGGAAGCATTCCGAGGTCCTTCATTTCTCCATCTTTGCTCCACAAAACAGCGTGGAAGGGTTGAAGCTGATTAAGACTTCCTCGACTATTAGACCCGCCGACGACGGAGTCGAAGGAATTTATTCCAGATGCTTGACTGGTATCCCCGCCAGATAATGTGCCTAGGTCCTGCATATCCGCTGCTGTAGTCCAGAGGAAAGCATGGTAAGTACCGTACGAGCGCGACGACAAACCAGCATAGCCGACTACGTGACCATAGAAGTTGATTGCAAATCCGATACTGAAATCTCCGCCAGGTAAAGTGCCTAGGTTCTGCATCACGCCGTCGCTCGTCGCAAAAAAGGCAAATGCACGGTACTGTCCTCCTCCGGGGCAGGGAGCAATCGTCGATACTCCGACGACCTCCGAAAAAACATTGATACCATTAGCTCCGGTAATGTCTGGACACCCTAAAGTGCCAATGTCTTGCATCCCCGAGCGTTGAGTCCACACGAACGCATGTGTATTACCCATGAACGGCTGCGAAAAATCAGAAGTTCCTGCTATCCTCCCTTGGAAATTTATGCCAGCTGCAGCACTGTAAACACCACCACCAGGTAGAGTCCCCAAATCCTGCATACCTTCTGAATGTTTCCAGAGAAACGCGTGGGTTCCTTGCGGTACGGACGCAGCGCCTACAACTTGACCTCGGCCATTTATCCCAGCCGCTTGGCTGGTCGTGCCGCCCGGCAGAGTTCCAAGGTCAGTCACTTTGTAACGCTGGGCTCGCACTGCTGGCACAAACTGCAAAGCCAACGACAACGCCAAAGTGAGCTTCAGTGGATTATGCATGTGGCTCCGACGGACAATTCCTCAAACGAGGGTGAGGTCATCACCCATTAGAAATTGCCGAAATGCTCTGTTCGCCGAAGCCTGGAATCTACACTTTGGTTTTCGCGATTTCAAGCCTAGCCGGATTTTTGGTCGCTTGAACTATTGCTCGTGGAAACGATTCTCAAGGAGACTCAATTGCAGCAGTGCGCCCGTTCCTGCGGGGATGAGCTAGTGAGAAAAGCGATGGATAGCGTTAAGAGCGGCGACGAGGGACACTCCCCTACAAATCAGGACGAATGCTTCACCCGATTCAGCAAAGCGGCCAGGTGTGGACAATCTTCATCCCTGATTGCTGTGAATTTTAGACCCACGCCACGACCGGAATCTACATGCCGCACGACGGCCTCGGCTCTGATTGCTCCCTCCTGAACGAGAAACTCAAGTCTTGCACTTGCACCCACGACGTTTGGCTCGCGCGTTTCGACGAATAGACCACCCAGGCTTAGATTCCGAACTCGCGAAGTGTCATCGCGCCGACCGCAGCCCCAGTAGACCCAGACGCCGTCCGGTGTCTCGACTCGCGAAGTATGCCTTCTGGAATAGGAAACTGGTTGCTGCAGCATGTGACGCACCGCCTGCGAGCCTCTGGGGCCAGAGCAGCTGGGCACTCTCGGCGGAATCGTACGACCAAGAAGGTCCTGGCGCAATATCTAAAACTGAGCTGGTCTTGTTGTCAGAAAATTGGAGCGGGCCGGTGGATTCGAACCGCCTGCGTCAGAGGGTATCTGACGGTCTCCCAGAGAAAACCCGCTATGAAATTTTAGTTGCGCAGCTCTTCAATACCGCCTGCCTAACTTGTGTTTCCGATTTTATCCTCGCACCCAGACGGCGCAATGGTACTAACGGGCTATGAGCGCGTACTGAGGCTTTAATTCCGGTCGTACACCCAGTGCGCCGGAAATTTATAGACGTGCCGATTCCTTGGCTTGCCGCATGATTTCGCGAATTTCATCGCCTTGTATTCGTTTCTTCTTTTCCAACACTTCGGCAATCCTTCTGACGGTGCCGATGTTTTTCGTAATTATTTTTGCAGCTGCTTTGGCCGCTTCCACGATGACTTCGTCAGTCTGCTTTTGGTCCAACCCAACCGGCTTCATGCGCTCTGCAGCGTGTTGCATGTCTGCAGCAGCGATGTCCATCGCGCCTTGTACATCAACAGCGTGTTGGGCCGCTGCGCCGGCCATAATGCAGACAATTTCCGGCCAGAGGCTATATTTCGTGATTTGGACTGCGAAGGCAGGCTCTGTTACGCCACCAGAGAGAATCCCTGGCCCGTTAATCGTTGACTTTCGGAGCGCGAAGCCCTCCACACGAACGCCGTGATATTCGTATGCAAAAGCGCGTCCCGCCTCGTACATCGCTAAGGGCAGGTCAGGCTTTAATCGAATCTGCGTTTCAGGGCGCAGCTGCCTTTCGGAATTTTCTTGTAGTCCATCAATCGAATCTAGCGACATGCTGGGCCTCGCTGTGATTCCAAGCTTTCGACAGTGCTAAATTGTCGCCAGAGGACTGTAATAAACGAATAGTACGGATGGTTTAGTCAGCCCAGTTCCTTGGGAGAGTCCGCGGGGTAATGGACGTCAACCTGCCATAAATTGACAGTATCGGCCGAGAGCCTTTAGCTGTTAGCTCGCTGGTCGCTAAGGCCCGTGCATGGTTATCGGCGACCGTCTAAAAACACTTCGTGAAGCAAAGGATTTGTCGCAGGGCGATATCGAAAAACGGACAGGATTGCTCCGTTGTTATGTTTCTCGCACTGAGAATGGCCACACCGTTCCATCGGTAGAGACTCTGGAAAAATTTGCGCGTGCTCTCGAAATGCCGCTATACCATCTGATGTTCGATGGTGACAAGCCGCCCGCACCTCCTAAATCCATAAAACGCAGCACGGAAGACTCATTGGAATCATCTCGGTCCGGGGCGTTGTTGATGAAGAAAATGGTGCCTTGCTGGCCAAGATGGACCAGGAAGACCGGAATCTGATTCTCTTCATGGCAGGGCGGGTGTCAAAGAAGCAAGTCGGCACGAAAGCAGGACGCAGACTCGCTTCGAATGCCGCCGCTTAAGCGTCGAAATAAACTTCCTGCCTAACTGATGGAGGTTCCATGCGTTTGCTCTCTGTGTTAACCCTGCTTGCTGCCTGCTTTGTTTGTTGGTCGGGTAGCGTTGGCTCGAATAGCGCCGCCGAGCAGCCGGATATTAGCAGGTCAGGCAGCAAGTTCTTGGAAATCTGCTCGGATATAGATAGTCAACCGAACCTAGACCCTGTACCGCATCCACAACCATGGCACCTGTCTGGGTTGGGTTGAAGGTTTTGGAGATGGCTTCACCGTGCCATGGTGTATCCGTTCTGAGTTTGAGAGCTCTGGCCGTCATATGACGGCGTCTCAGAATGGAAGGCATTCCAGGCAACGGAGAAAATTCTTCCGGATACCGTGAAATTAATTAAGGACAATCTTCTTCGCATTCCCATGCTCTTAGAAAACGCTTGAGCCCGGCGCGTGTTGCCTCGCGTGAGCTGCGGAAACCTGGCTGCTAGCACGTGAGCGACGCTGATAGACCCCTACCGAAGTAACACTTAGGCTCTGGGTCCAACGCGCAGGATGAAGGTCACGATAAATTACGAAAACCAGAGCCCGAGCAGGCCCCTTCTAATTTCGGCACGTCGCTGTCGGGATACAGTACACAGCGGCGATTTTGCGTCTGGGTTTCAGCATCAGCCGATCGGCAGTTCGTCGTTCGTAGTGTCCTTGTGGGTTTTTTTGGTCCAGCGTCTTCCCAACCGGACGCGGTCCCATGTCGTCGCAGGAGTTCTTGAAACCGGACAAATTGAGTAAGGCACTGGTCGAGTTCAGCTGGGAGAAAAAGCGAAGCGAATTAATTTGAGCTAACATGCAACGACCTTGCAACGGATTTCAGGAAGTGGGCGAACCGAAGTTCGCAAGTTATTGATTTGCAAGGGAGAAAGTGGAGCCGAGGGCGAGAGTTGAACTCGCGACCTGCCGATTACGAAGGGGCAGGTCTATACTCCTATCTGTCTGCTTTGTAAACCACTTATCGATTTCTGCGTTCCAATCTGGGTGAATCTTGCAGAATTAGAGAGGAAAAATTTCAGGGCCGACGTACAAGGCTTTTTTGTCACCCCGCATCGGCCCCTTCTCGGCGAAAGAGCGCTCTCCCAGACGGCAACGGTTGCCAGATGGTCTATGCGCTTTGCCTGCCTTACCCCGTCATCGCTAGATTAAAGTGGGGCGATGGTAACCACTAAAGGCGCATCGGTTTATTTTGGTGTGCCGATGAAAACACCCGGGTCAAAAAGGCAAAGTCAACTGATGCGAGGCCCACGTGGTACCTCGGCAAGATAGCCTGTGTCTTAACGTCGCCAAGACTGAATCCCCGGCTACCTGCACAACTGACTGCGGGACTCGTTCAAGAGTGCCAGAAGAATTTTCTTCATGGCCCACCTCCTGAGCGGGTTACCGCTCGTTGTTAGTCTAATATGAAATTTGCTTCAAGGACAAGGGTCGGCGCAAATATCATTTCAGTTTCTTTTCATCGACCAGCATACGCGCCGGAACATTGTAGTCAAAACTGTTTAGTGCAACAACCTGCGGATGAAGCGTTGCCAGCCGGAAAGCTCGCTCGTCTGTGCCAAGTACTGATTCCTTTCTGCTTCGGTCTGCCACTGCGCTGAGTTCATACAAGCGCCGCCAACAACAGGGCTGCCACCAGTGCAGACAATCGTGTACTCTTTCGTGCCGCTCGCGGTTTGAGTCTCGCCTTCCACCAACTTGCGCTCCGGGTGGAGCGGACAGTATAGGCGCTTACCATCATGCTCTAGCTGCTGTATTTGCTGGATTGGCATCGCACCTTCCTTCAAGTCTGTCTGCGCCGATACTCTTCGCGGCAAATTTTCAACTCTTCTTCGTTTCCGGTCCCGCATAAATGCCGCTGTAATGTTTCTTACCACAGTAATAACAGCGCTCGGCTCCCACCCAGATTCTCTGCAGCCATCCCAAACGAGACGGCTTGGATTGAATTTCTCGTTTCGCCCAGCACTTATCGCAGACTGAATGTGTCTTAATCTCGCCCAACACTTTGTCTATTTCCCTTTGCAGTTCATCTTCCTTATCGTTGCTCATCTAAATCATGCCTTTCCGTTTCCTTTCATCGACCAGGATGCTCGCCGGGACGTTGTACACGAGGTCTCCAGACGCAACTCGGACCATCGGCACGGATTTTTCTTCCCACAGATGTACGACACGGCCCTCGACAATTTCGCCGGATTGCGCTTTGAGACGAACGGTCGAGCCTAATTTTATTTCGGATTTGTTTTTCTTAGTCATGCGAATCTTCCCGGAAGATTGCGCGGAGTCTGTTTCTCTAAGGATGCGATTGGATGTAGCCGCAAACATCCTTGACGAGGTTAGATACTTTTACTTTCGCGTGAGATACGTACACAACGTCCCCATTCTTTTTGTATAGCGTCGAACTTCCCTTGTTTGGTCGCAGAATGTAATCCGCAGCATCGTGGTCATTGGTTACCGTAACTGCCGGGCAGTTCTTCATGAACCCGGCTGTCGCCTCTAGCGAGATGTTCCGGCCTACCCCTGCGGCGCTGCCGTAGGTATTGCCGGATGAGTCCGTGTGAGCCGAACCAACCGCGCCCTTGATTACGTAATCCGCAATAAAGAGTCTCTTGGTCGGAGGCTCTGATTTCTTGGGTTCGGAATTTTGTGGTGCCGGAGTTTGCGCCGCTGAAGACACGGCAAGGAAAAGCAGTAACGTCGAAGAGGTTAGTCTCACTGATATCCTCCACCAATACAATCTAACGCACATGGGTCAGAACAATTTAACCGTCCCCGGCCCATTCCCCGCGTAACGATTTTTCAATTGTTCCTGCTCTTCCGCCACGCCGCCAACAGCCTAATCGTTTTCAATTCCCTATTCGCCTGCACGAAGAAATCAATGCACTGCTGGCACTTGTCGTTCTTCATGTGGTCCGCGAAGCGATAAATATTGGCGTGCAGGAACTTCTTGCAAGGCATCAGATTAGGCGAGCATTCGAAGACGATTCGAACTTCTTCCGGCAGTTCGTATTCTGGTTTTTTCTTACGGCCCATTCAGGCTTTCCATTCAGTTAAAACCGGGATTCTTATCATCCCGGAAGATTGCGCGGATTTTATCACGGGACCGCCGGGACTCAGCGAAGAGCGAATTATGTTGCTATTTGCGCCCAGAGCGTATAGAGTCCCCGCCACTGCGCCGTCCCTGCTCAGACTCTGATTAATTGAGGACTTATATGCCCAGCTTATTCAAGCCAATCGTTGCAGTACTCTGTCTAGTTTTCGCTCTATGTTTCGCAGCGCCCAACGCCCACGCTGATTCCTTGACCGACGGAACCATCAATTTCACCGTGACAAGTGGGAGCCCTACCCCGACCGGGTCCTTCGTCTTCGATAACACGACAAGCACGTTTACGAGTTTCACGGTGGACTGGGACGGGCTAGTGTTCGACTTTACCGCCCTGGCGAACAATTTGTCTGCCACAACCATAATCGGATGTGCATCCGCTGGGGTATTCACATTTCTCGTAAATGACGGATGTGGTATTAACGATAGGTTTTTTTCCGGTAATTTCTTAGGAACGCCGGGGGCCGTGTTCGGGTTCGGCAGACTATCTGTGTTTTCCCAACTCGTCCCGGCCAGTGGCACGGGGGATGGCGCGGTTGGTACCTTCACGACACAAACAACAACAGTGGCCACTCCAGAGCCGAGTTCACTCGCCTTCATGCTGTCCGGGGTCGGACTGGTGTTTGCAATGCGGAAGCGTTTGTCGGGCTTGCAACAGGCCAGTTGATATAGATATTGCTTCACAGCATCAAGAAGGCCCACTAGCTGAAGAGCCAGTGGGCTTTCGTGTTTTCTGCGGTAATTCCTCGCAAGAATCCAGTGGTATGATGCGGTTTCCCGTTTGCTCCGCCCGGAGCGACAATGGCAATCGACTTTCAATCAGAGGAAGAAGCCCTTCGGAAATTACGGGAGCGTTTGCGCAACATGTCCGACGAACAATTGATTAAGTTCGGGAAAGAAGTTCGGAGGCTAGCGGAAAACCCGTTTCAGCGGCAATTGGAAGAGGCAAGAGCAGAGTGGAAGCGGAGAAAGAAAACTGGAAAACTGAGAGCGTAACAATCCTTGGGGCGGTGAACTGTGCCAGCGGGCGAAGAGAAAATTCTGTACCACTACACAAATCAAAAGGGCCTTCTGGGAATCCTACAAAACCGAGAAATTTGGGCAACGCACAGCCAGTACTTGAATGACGAGCGCGAATTTTTGCACGCGTTGGACCTGTGCAAAACAGAAATTGCTGACCGCAAAAGCAAGCTCGACGCCGAATCCGAAACCGCAAGAGTCCTATCTCGAATGGAAGACGTGTCAAAGTGGAGTCCAGAGACAACTAATCTGTTTGTTAGTTCGTTCTCGGAAGAACCGGACTCATTACCACAGTGGAGAGCATATGGTCGTGGCGGCACGGGATACGCAATTGGTTTCTCTGAGCGTTTCCTCAGAGAAGTTTCCGAACGAAACCACTGGTTACTGGACAGGTGTGTATACGACTCCACTCTCCAGAATCACATCGTTGGTAAGATTATCGACAACGTTTTAGCGAAAACTCTGTCGCAAGTTTTGGCTGACATTTCGTTCCGCCATCCCGGAGCCTCTTTATCTGCGAATCTCAGTGAGACCGCTCTGTTCCTCAAACATGAATCATTTGTAGAGGAACGTGAGTGGAGAATCGTGTCCCAGCCCATTAGCAGCACGCATGAAAGGGTGTGTTTCAGGGAAGGTAAGTCAGTTCTGATTCCGTTTTACAAACTGTCGTTGCTCAATTCGCAGAACTTCTGTCAGGTAAGTCACATTGTGATTGGCCCGACGCCAAACGAAAAACTGGCATATCGTTCTGTTAGAACATTTCTTCTGAAAGAGAAGCTTTCGTCTTTTGAAATCGACAAAGAAGTTCCAATCTCTATTTCTCAAGTGCCTTATCGGGATTGGTAAGCTTCCAGTTTGGCCTTAAGTCGCAATCTGAAAAACAAAACCTGCCTTTCCTAATGGCCCTAGTGCGGCAGACTTTGTGCTCGCCTTATAAGTAACGACCTAAGCACCTATCCGAGCGCGACGCTAGACGCTCCACCAGTTGCTCCTCGACAATTTGAGTAGTCGAGGTGCCATCAAATGGTCTGCCCACACTGTCAGAACCCCATCCCAGACGGCTCCGCTTTTTGCAATCACTGCGGAATGGCTCCTGCGGGAACTCCGAAGAAGTCGCGTAGTCCCCTTTTCTACGTTCTCGTTACTTTGGTGGTGGTTATTCTTGCTCTCTGCGTTTTTATGCGTCAGACGGTCGGGAGCAAACAGGCTGACCGCGTGATTGCGGCAGTCGTCCACACTCCAGTCATCCTTGAAGATGAAACGCAAAATGTTCGCGCCGCATCTTGGCGAGCGATTCCACTTAATGCGCCATATAACGGAACGCTTGATGTCAACGTGAACGTCGCTCGTGGGAATCCGCTCGATGTGATTCTAGTTGACGCAAGCCAGTTGCCGACTCTTCAGAGCAACAACTGGTCAAATGTGTTGGTCAATCCGAACTTTTCTGCTGCCAAGATGACGACCTACCACCGCACTTCCCCAATAGATAGAGGCGGTTACTATCTCGTTCTCCGAGATACATCGCTCGGTATCTTTTCTCAGTCGGCGACCGATGTTGCCATCAAGGCAACTCTGAACCCTTAAATTACAGCGCAGTAGGGCGTTCCTCACTGGACGCCTCTTTCGTTTTAGAATGGGACGATGTGTTACCTACAGAGAACAGGGCGTTTTATGAAATTCTCGATAGCCTAATCGACGTGACGCGAGTGCCAGCGGATAAACGCACTGGTGACGAGTACGAAGCCGCACGAAAGGAAATTCACGACAACCTCGCCACAGTTGAAGATGTAATGGCAGGTTGCCAGCACACAAACGATGGCCTTCTGGACACCGCGAAGATTGCCGTGGTGGGCGGAGAGTCGGTCCGCTATTTTTCGGCGAAGAAAAGTAAGCCAATGTGGAAACTTGGAAATCACGACGATAAAAAGAGATTCCAACGGTTCGCCGATGGTATCCGCAATCGCAAAGGAACTGTGATTGAGCCGTACATCATCCATTGGCAAGATGCCACGGAGGAGGTGCAGAAGGATTTTGCGAGCGAACGCTATGTCTTGGAGATTGAAGGCGCGGCGTTATTCGCTATGTTGAAGATTTTTCCTCCGGTGTTTTCGAGTATCTAAGGCTCTCGACAAATTCTCCGATGTCGAATCCTTCTTTAACATCGGAGACATCCACGGTCTTCCCGTCGTGTTGTTCCCACTTCTTTCGCAGTGCTTCAATCTGTTCGTTTGTCATGTTACCCTCCACAGCGCGAACCATCTCATTCCATCTACGGACAGCGTCCGCTGCTCGCTCGCCCGGAGTGACCGAGTAGGCTTCCAACGCGATGCCGTAAATCTTCTCGGCGGGTGAGCGTTCCTGCCCGTGCAGAAAGAGTCTGACCTTTTCGCCGTCCGGGATGAGCCACATCAAGTAACCGAGGCTGTTGTTTCCGACCGCGACGCGCTCTCGAAACGAATCGAGGTGGAAGTCCTTGACGGCAAAGTCCCATACTTCATCCGTTCCATAGACTGCTCGCTCATAGTCGCGAACGCTGGCCTCCAACAGAGGAAGGAAGTCGGGTTTCTGCATATCGGACAGGAGGGCGAACTCGCCCATATTCTTCGCAAGTTCGTAACGCCCGTCCGTGGTCCCCAGCCATCGCTTCAAGCACTCCAAATCGTGGTTTACCGTTTCAGGGTCGTCGGGCGTCCCGGTGACCTGCTCGACTGCGAACGGGCCTGCCATCCATATTGCAGCCCACTCGAATGGTCCGAACGATAGCTCTCCCTTTGGTGATACCGAACCGAGCGCTTTTTTGCCGTCGTATTGGATGGAGGGTCCGAAGAACTCAACCTCACCACCATAGCGGCGGTTTTGCATCGCATGTCCGCCTTCGTGGATGCAGACTCGCGCTTTGTCGCGAACGTCGCGCTCCACTCCGTCCATGTGACGTTGGAAACGCGCAAGCATCTTGTCGAAGTCGGCGGGCCTCTGGTCTTCTGGTATTTCTATCGTAACCTGCACCATTCCTATCTCCTCGCCGTTGTGGCGTTCTGGCACGTTCGAAAAGGCGGGCTACCCCTGAATAGCCCCACCTTCGTTACTTCGCGCAGTCCTTGCGCTCTCGCTCTGCATCGTCTAAATCGGGGGACTCGGAAGGTTCCCCGGTCGATTCGAAGCGAGATTTACGCGCCGCGTCCAGACACTTCTGTCCGTGCGCCTCGCGTTTTGTGTCTTGTTCACTCATAGTCACCTCAATGTGCAGTGGCGTTGAGGTTCACCATCGCACCTTTACGCCGTTGAGCGGCGCAAACTTGTTACACTCTTCCGCTGGCGGCTGCTAGCGGCGAAGCAAAGCCTGAACCTGCTCGACGCTGAGTTTGGCAGGCACTCTTGATTTCTGTCTTCGAAGAGGCGTCGGGGGCTGTTGCTCCCCCGCTTGTTGTGGTTTTACTTGTGGTTCCTTCACTGGTTCCTTCACTTGTGGTTTCACTTGTGGAGGAGGAACGCGACAGGGGTAATCTGTCATGGCTTAACGAATCGGGCCTTTGTCAGGCTTCGCGTTGACTGCGGCCACGATTCCCATCTTGGCTTTTTCTGCGGCACGAACGATTTCTTTGGGCGTGTCGAACATGTGGGCTTGTTGAAGCACGCGCAACGTAAGCACGGCATCATATTTTCCACCACGTTGAATCTTAATGTTACGGAGGATGGCGCGGTTTGAGTCGCTTTTCCCGTGGTCGATTCGTCCGGGTGTTGACGCGTTGACAGAATAATTGTGGATGAGATGGTCTATCTGACTTTGCGCGGTTGCTTGAAGCTTTGCAGCTTCCTTAGCGTCCAACGACTCTTGCACCTTTTTGCCGTGGTCGAATGGCTTCGCGTTTTCTGCCGCCTCGCGCTGGATTCGGGCATACTCGCGTGCCTGAAATTCAGCCGCAAGCTGCTCCTGAGTCTTCTTCGGCGGTTCTGGAACGAGGTCCAGTTGCGATGCTAAAGCGTTCGCAGCCTCGGTAAGATATGAAATGCTGAAGATTCCATACGTCTTTAAGACGTAATCCGCCAACAGCAGTCCGTTCTTTTCATTCAGAATCAGATTTGGGGGAGCAAAAAGTCTACTCCATTCATCGAAAATTCTGAGAGCCTCATCATTAGATTGTACTGACATGTTTATCTCCTACGGCTTTAGGTTGCCGTGAACCATTATTTAATTCCTCTACGACGGTCGATTGCTTCGCTGCTAAATCGCTTCACGAGGCGGATGAAATTTGCTTTATCGAAACGTGCCAATCCGTTCAAGTAATCCGCGTCCAACGGCTTCCCGTCATCTGTGTACACGGGTAACTTCGGATACAGCGACGGCTCCTCACGACTGGTAGCGACCATCTGGCGAAGTTCCGAAACGGGCTTCGCATTCAACTCTTGAGCGCGAATAATCCCGCCCAGTCGCTCCGTAAGTTGTTCCACGGTCCAGAAACTAATTCTGGTACGTTCTGATTTCACGTTGAGCGGAATAGTCCAGTGCTTGTTATTCGTGGATTGAAGCGCGGCCATAATCTGTTCGATTAAATCGGCCTTGACTTCTTTCTCCGTAGGAATACGACGACGACTGAAGTTCGTTCTGGTGGTGGACAGGCTGTATTCGAAATCCTCATCCGTAGCGGTCAAGAAGGCATAGTTACCCATATCTTCGTGAAATGCTTTTAAGACTGCTTCTCCGAAATGAATGTCTGGATGCTTCTCTTCCAGCCAGCGCTTTAATTTCTCGCTCTGCACCGCGTATTGTGCCGCGTGAGAATCCGCCTGTTTTCTTAGTTCAAAACTACTTGCCATATGTTTCTCCTTAGCGGTCTTACCGCTCTTAAAAATTTTAGGGTTATGCGATGGTTAAGCTGCTTGCGCAACACTGAGTCCTGCGGCTTCTTGCAAACCGCTGGAAACATCCCCACCGAAGGCACAACCCATCTGCGCTGGGCTTTGGAAAGTCAGCACAGAAACTTGTTAAAACTCGTTATTGGAATACCCCGTGGATGGAACGGAGAATTTCTCTACGTCTTTCTGGAAGAACCCCACCCCTTGAAATGGACCGTACCCCGTGACGTGTGACTGATAAAGCGCGACTGCCAGGGACCGCGATGGAACCAAACTTCAAGGCGTCGGGGGCTCCACTCCGGTGGCCTCTTTCCAAAAAGGAAAGCATCCTTTTTCTAAAAATATTTCCCAGTCGGCGGAAAAGTTTCCCGACGAAACGTCAGTACTGGAAAATCCGGGCAAGGTGCTTTCACGGTGAAGCAGCTTCGCTCCTGATTGCTTGCGTTTCATTGCAAAATACCTCTTGACAATGCATCTTTATTAATGTAGTGTTGCGTTAGGAGATACCCATGAAAGCCCTAACCCACGACGAAGTCTTGAAGGTCTTGAAAGCCGCTGCTGATAACAAGCGCAGCCTTGCCTTAATCGCTCTCGGCTTCAAACATGGAATGCGAGCGTCTGAAGTCTGCGGACTTGAACTAAAGGATTTGGACTTGAAGAACGGCGAGATTACAATCCGCCGTCTCAAAGGTTCGCTGAAAACTACTCAACCTATTGCCGATATCCAGGGACAGCCGTTGCTGTCTGAAAAGCGCATTCTGCGCGCTTGGTTAGAAGAACGCGGCAATCATCCGTCGCGCTTCGTGTTCGTATCGCAGAAGTCTGGACGGCTACACCGCTCGCAACTGCATCGTATCTTTGCCGACATTGCCGAGCGTGCTGGACTACCGAAGGACAAGCGGCACTTCCACTGCCTCAAGCACAGCCTTGGCGTGTCGCTGGTTGAAGCTAACGTTAATCTGGCCGTCATTAAGCAGGCTCTTGGACACAAGAGCATCGCTTCCACGGCTGTCTATACGGTGCCCACGGACCAATCGGCGGGTAAGGCTGTGACCGCTGCGCTTGCCAGCATGTTCTAAGCCTGCCCCAATCCCCGAACTACCCGAGCCCGAGCAATCGGGCTCTTTTTTGTGCCCTTTCAGGAATGCAACAAAATACTTGAATCGTCTCGTTATTCCCGAATTCTCGCCCGTAACCCGTTTGGAACTGACAGCCGTAAATTGTCATCCCTCGACGTAATGTTGCGTTTCGAGGGTTGAGAGTTCGCTGTGCGGCTCGGCTACAACCTCGGGCTACGCCCGGTGGGTAATCGGTGGGCGTTCTCTTCCAGCGTGCGGTACACTGCGCGGAGGTAGGGCAACGTCAACGCGACTTTGAATGGCGGGGTTTCGAACTCCACCTGCATCTCTCCGTTCATATAAGCGATACCACAGCCGAACACCTCGCCGTTCGGATGCACCACGACTTCGCAAATATCGCCCACGTCGTGGAAGTGCAGCGACACCAGTTGAGACGCGGGCCTTGCATCCATTTGAGAGAACTTTTCCTTCTCGGATTCGAGCGATGTTTGTGCCTTCTGCATCTCTTGAGTCAGGCGGGCAACCTCAGTTCTCAAGTCTGCGTTCTCTTGTCGCCATTCCCTAAACTTAGCCTCTGCTTTTCGGTAGTAGTCCAAGGCTTCCCCTCCAACCTGTTTTAACGTCTCGTTGTTGCTAACCCCTGCACAGGCTTCCAAGAAGCCCTCCACCTTGCCCATCGCGAAGCCTACTGTGTTCTCGTCCCCCATCCTTCCTCCCTTTTTACGAAAATTGACCAATGTACGAAAACTTTTCGTGGAATAAACCCCGCCCCCACGGTGAGCCTAGCAAACGAGCACGGCGTCACCAACCCGGGAAAGCTCTTAACGTGCTATATAGCAGCACCTTACAGCCATCTTCCGCCAGTCTCCCATCCGGCGTCACAAACCCCCCGTCACAGCCTCGGTCACTCTATCTGTGACAAGAGCCTTTAGGAGAATCGTCACCAGAAAAGGGTCTATATACGCCAATGATGTTTCCTTTCCTTTTGCCGCTTACACCAAAATCAAGCACGTATACGAAAACAAAGGACTTATTTCGGAGAATCGTCACCAAGGGTCTATCTGGCGACGTTTCTCTTGGCGAATTTGGCGACGATTTGGCGACGATTTGGCGACGATTCTCTTACGCGGGCCATGCCTCGCGGGTACCTCGCGTCAAGGTCACCCAGTGTACTTATCGCTCTTGCCCTCTCTGCGAACCCATCGGAGCATCTCGGTATTGACGCAGTTCTTCCACGCCATTATGAACGTGCCAAGGCCCCCCGGTAGACGTTCCGGGTGAACCACGCGGCGGCACTCGCGCATACTGCCCGGATTCGACTTTGTGGTGTGCTGCTTAGCCCACTGGATGATGGCATTCTCTTGCGCCTGCACCAGCGTCCAACTGTCGCCCGGATTCAATCTCTCACGGACGGCAATAACGTAGTCACCGAACTCGGTCGCGGCCTTCACAAGTTCCGGCCCCACGACTAGTGTGGTGCCTTGATGACCTTCCGGCGAGTTCGTCACCGCGAGCACCATTAAAAGCTGCTTCGCGAACTCAAGCACGCGAGTCGCTGACTCTTTTCCGTTGTCAAACGAATACCACCACTCTTGAAGCAACACGCCTGCTTCCGGTGATAGCGTGATGTTCTGTCCCGGCATCTGAGCTAGTCGTGCTAGACGTTCATAAGCCTTATGCATCGCTGGAACATCAGACGGCAAAGGCTGGGGTGGAACTGGCGGATTGTTCGTCGTAATGGAAATGAAGCGGCTGCGGAGTCCATCTGCACCACCGCCCGTTCCGGTCCAGAGCATCGGGTACTTTCTAGTCTGCGTTCCCGCCAAGATTGCAAGGTGCGCGTTCTCTACTTTTTTCTTGCCATCGGTTTTCGTGCCGCTGCCTGTGCGGTTGGTTGAGTGCAGCTTAAGCAGTTCAATGAAGAGAGTTGACACGCGGCCTTGTGAAGTACGCGCCTTCTCGAACACATCAGCGAGTTCATCCGGGTCTAGGAGCGCCTTAGCAGATGAGTCGAGGCACGCGCCTTTGTCGAATTCGCGCTTCGCTTCCTTCCCAAGGTCCACAAGCTGTTCCACCAAGAATTGGCCGCTGTCAGCGGAAGCCAGCAACTCCGGTGTGCTGCACACTCGCGGCTGCTTATCCGTCGCCAGTATCGTTACCATGCCTTGGATGACTTTCATCGCATTACGCGCTTCGTTGATGCACGCGGTTTTCCCACGATTTGGATTGCTCACGAGCACGGAGTAGAAACGCGGTTGAATGTGCGGCTCTAGCGCGAAGGTGTCAATGCTTGAACGCAGCAGACCAAAGTGTGTTAACAATGCAGCTTGTTTGAACTCGAACGGCAAACTTGGAAACATCGCTCGTCCCAGTTCTGTCAGCGTGCCCGGTAACACTGGACACTCAGGGAATCTCTCCTCCACATCGCGGTCTTCCAGTTCTGCGTCCTTCTCGTCTCGGTCTAGTTGAGCACGCACCAGCTTCGCGTACTTCTCATAGTCTTCCGGCGTGGTCGGACGCTTCTTGTTGCGAGCTAGGCAGTAGTTATCGACGAAGGTGCGGTCGGCTTCCTTCTGCGCCGCGAGTTCTTTATCGCGTGCCTCTCCTGCCTCTTTCTGCATCTGGTCGGCGTAGCTTTGCTCATCCGCCAGCTTGTTCTCCATCGCTTGACCAACAAAGTCTTTTGCTTCCTCAGGAGTGATGTTGAAGTCGGCCAGCAAAAGTTCTACGGATTTCTTGAAGTTCTCAGTGTCTTTCACGAAGCGCAGCGCTGTTTCCGCGATTTCTTCGTCAGTCGCTTCAGTTTCGTCCACAACTGGTGCAAGTGATTCGACCTCAACTGCAGCAGCTTCTGGCTCGCGCATCACTGTGTACCACCCTTAGCCGCATTCAGAATCTCAGTCGCAACCTTGTTGTCCTTCAAAGAAAGGACTTTCTCCGAAATATCAACAACGGCTTTGGTTCTGCGTTCCACTTGAAGCAGTCCAATGCGGCACATATCATCGACTACTTTATTGAATAGTCCCGCTGTGACTTCAACTTCGCCAGCAAGTTTCGTTCGAACGGTCATGTATACGTCCGACAACAGAATTAGCGGACGTAGCAGTCTTGGAACCGTCAATTCTTTTTCTCTCTCTCTTCGAACCGTCGCCAGAATTTCAGAGACTTCCTTCTCAATCTTGCTGGTAGCCTCGTTTAGATTGAACTTCATGTTTTTGTCCCACTTGTAAGGCGCAACGGGACTGCGCCGCAATTTTTACCACCTTTCCGCGCCATCGGCATTTGACTTGTAGTCCATCGCCATTTCGCGCACTGCAACTGCTACTTCTTTAGTAGCCGAACGCTTCCAACTGTTTCAGAACGTTGCGCAACTGGCTCGCGTAGCCAGCCAGCGTTTGCTCTCCTTCGTCCTTGCTACGTAGTGAAATCCAGTTATCATCAACAGGACCGACGTAGACAGCGAAATAGTCGCTACCAAAATCGACCACATCCCCGGTGTGATAACGTATTCCTCTTTCAAACTCGCCCATATACGTACTCATGCTTTTCTCCATTCGCCGTTATTCACTTGTTCGGCTGCTTCACTTCTTCCAACAGCCCCAAAATTTGTATTGCCGCGCCAATGCAGCGTTCTTTGTCAACCGCGTTCCTTGTGTACTGGCTGCATTCCCGTGCGACAATTTCCGCAATCTTCTCTCTCAATGCTTCCTTGTCCATCTTCGTATCCCGAGAAACTTGTTACCGTTCGCTTCTGCGGGATTAGCCCACGCCAACGGACTTCACTGCCACACCCTATTGGAACTGCGAAAATTATCGGTTACTCCTTCCCGAAGATGGCGTTAACCAACTGGCGCACTCTTTCCGTCTCAACACCCGAATCGAGCAGCATTTTCAAACTCTCCCAATCACGCACCACTAAGGGTTCGAGCGCTCTTTGAAACTTGGAGACCTTGACCGCTGTTGTCAGAATCTCGGCTTCCTTTTCACTGCCGAGGTACGTGATGTCGCGCATCGCGGCGGAAAGAGACGATGGCGAGACGTTGACCAGTTTCGCAATCGTAGTCGTGGAAACGCTTGAGTCCCTAATGTGGGATTCGGCAAGCGCTAGTGTGGCAGTTTTCATAACACCTCCGTTTGCTGCACGTTCAGCAGCACGGCATCGGCACAAAATAAATTACGCACCAGAGGGCGCGTTTAAACTTTTCAGTTGGAGTTCTCGCCAGAGAACATTCCTGCTCGCCAAGAAAGAAGGCGTCACCAGTTTTGGGACCGATGACGCCTCAGGAATCTACCCTTTCGGGTGTTGCCGCTGGCGAGTGCGGCAAACTTGTACGGCTAAACTTTGGGCCCGAAGGTCTCTATAAGTAGGTTCGAGGGATGGCGCTTTACCGCCAAACTTTGGACACGAAGTCCTACATGAGATGTGTGAGGAATGGCATGCTGCACCACGCCTGCACTGATGAAGGTGGTTCCAGGCTCGTCTACATTTCCTAAAAACAGCGAAACCATCAATAGAAAGGCATTATTCTAAACAGCTATATAGCACTAGCGAAACAGCCTCGTCTTCCACGCGGTCAAGATAGTCTTCCCCTTATATTGACCTAAAAGTATTTATCAGCCAGCGTATGTTGTTGATTCTGAAGAAGGAAAAAGTTTATTTTATCGCCAATCTCAAAAGTATACACTTCGGCCTTCCAGCCCGGTCAAGACGGGGGAGGGGTAGATTACCCTTGCCCGGCTTGGAAAGCCCGCCATATTGAGCCGTATTGCGTCCTACGGGCATCCAGAGAGCCGTCCCGACTGTCTGCCACGGCTAGCAAACCATGTACATATCTGCCCACGCCAGCCCATCCGTGGTACACTCGCAGGGAGGGCCTATGAAGAAACCGGAGAAGTCCGAACGGCTGGTGGTGCAAGTGGAGCCTGCGTTGAAGAAACAACTGGAACGATACTCGGAACAATCAGGCGTTCTAATGTCAGAATTTATTCGAAGGGCAATCGTGGAAGCATTGAAGAGGGCGAAGTGATTCACGCCGCTAACAGTTTTGCCGATGCCGTCTCCACGCTGGTGCAGTCGGAGAAATTTCGGTTGTGGAAACCATCCTCTCTGTTAACCTCGACAACGCATGACAAATCTCAACGGATTGCTTCCCGTTTTAGCCCTGCTTCTCGGATACGGCATTAAGTATTTAGAAGATCGAGTTCAACACAAGCGCACTCTGGAACGTGAGCGGGAAACCAGACGCGCCTTGCGACAGGATGTGATTGCGGAACGGCGAACGCAGTTCCAGCGACAGACTTTGCTGGATTTGCAGCCAGCCCTTATGGATTTGGCTCGACAGACGGGCAAGATGCACCATCACGATTTGGTGGGTTACCGAGCGACCAATAAATTTCATTCAGAACCTTATCCGGACGACGTGAATGAGGGTTTTCGCGCTGCGTCGGCACTAACGTCAATGCTCATGGTTCGTGTGAATGACGAGAAGGTCCGAATGTTAACCACCGCATTCAAGAGCGCCGCGTCGGACGTAGGCGGTGCCAACAATCCAACCGACTCCGATTCTAGTATGGACATATGTCGCAACTGTTCGTTGAATTGCAGGAACGAATCGGTGTCGTTCTTCGCGAACTCGATGAAGACGATACGAAGCAGTAAGAACAGATAGTCAAGAAAAAATAGCAGGACATCACAGCGTGTTAACGGATTTATTTCGAGCGGTAGCTTAAACTGAGCAGATCGATCACCATGTTTCGAAACACGGAATTTGCTCCATGACGTTTGCGCTCACGAAAGGAAGAGTGGAGTCGGGCAATCCCGACTCGTTGATCGGCGCAGCCGAAAGCCTTTGGCTAGAAGCAAAATCAGTCCTTTACGACCTCAATAAACCCGAAGACCGTTATGAACTTGCAAAGGATGTATCTGCTTTCGCCAATGCAGAAGGGGGTTTTCTATTAATAGGTTTTGAGGAAGACCGGACAGATGTTACGAGGTCAGTGCCAATAATTGCTTCTCTGGCTCCCTTCCCAGTCACAGCGTTTCCCGTTCAAAGTTATTTGGGGATGCTCGATCATTACATCCATCCGGAACTTGAGGGGCTACAGGTATATTGGAAACCCGATGGCGGTGGTTCCAACACCGGAGTCGGGATAATTGAAGTCCCTCCCCAAGCAGTTGAACGGAAGTATTTCTTGATTTCGAATGTGGTGGAAGAGAATAAGTCTATAAAGGAAATAGTGGTGGGGCTGGTGCAGCGGAGGGATACCGACAATATACCGATGGATAGAAATCAGCTATATCAGCTAATGCAGCAAGGTAAACACGAACTTCCGACGCTATTAAGGCAGATTGATGGAAAGATTGACGCATTGCTGAATCAGCTTCCCGCTAAATCCCTACCACAGCAATCGGCAAGAGACCGAATAGCCGAGCGCCTTCGGCGTTCCTCGGAGTAAAACTGCTGATGACGACTACTCCCACGCTGATTTATGCAATGGTTCCTGACGAGCCGACATCCTTTAAGAATTTCTTTGCGACAGGTCCTATTCACGAATCACTTGAAAAGCCGGGACAGTTAAGATATGCGGGGTGGGATTTGGATACTCAAGACCGAGTTCGCATAGTTAAAGGGGAGTATTTGGAGGTTAAGGCGGCCAACCGTAAGAGTCTCCAACTCTACGAAGACGGCTCCCTGATCGTGAGAGTTTCGGCTGGCCCCGACTATTTGTCGTGGGGCCAAAACGAAGACGTATTTGAGAATAATCCGCGCCTCAATCCTCTAGCGTTAATCGAATTTACGCTGCACTTCGCACTGCTTTGCTCTCGGTTGGTTCCGCATCTGGCCCCAAGACCGCAGACGATTTCGCTGCTGTTTGAGATGCAAAACGCTTTTTTACCGAATGGGAAAAAACTCTATTTGGGGGCCGGAAGATTATCTAGGATGGGATTTTTTAACTTCGGCGAAAGGCGGGATGCTCCTGAACCAACCGTGCGAAAAGAAATTCGCGAGACGACAGCCGATGTTGAACTTCGGCCCGCCGAAGTGGCTTATCGACTCGTAGCAAGAATTTATAACTGGTTCGGGCACCCAAATAACAATATTCCGTATGTGGCTGCCGTGGCTACTGGCTCCGCATTCATCGATGCAGACCAGATTATAAATGCAACTGCCGATTGAACCGTGGTTTTAATTTGGCAACCTCCGGTCGTCCTGTGCTTTCGTGGTAGCCTACCCACCATTATGGGACCCGCCCACGACTTAACTTGGTATCAGGTTGCTGTGCCAGCGGTCGCCGGGTTAGCGGGCGTTCTGGTCGGCGGCTGGATAACCACTCGCAATCAGAAGATTGAGCGACGACATAAGCGAATGGCCGAACAACTGGGCTTTTATTCTGTGCTTGTTGGAATGAGGGCTGAGATTCGGGAGAAAAGCGCCGTTCGTGCGAAATTCTCGGCGCTGGCGGACAAGTGCTACCGAGCAGAGTTAGCAGAGGCAGGCGAAAACCCGCTTGTAAAGCAGAACGTTGCAGAGCTTAAATGGCCCCAATATAAAAAATTGATAGAGGATAGCGAGGAGCAGACTCGAACGGTGATTCTTCCCTTGTACGATAAAATGTTGTGCCACGTTACAACAAACATGGGTTTGGCGGAGCCTAGCACTCGTAAGCACTACGGAGCACTCGTTGAGTTCGCCGAAATTTTGAGGCGAGCCGAGAAACAGGCGCTTCCAACCCGTGTCATCGTAGAAATAGACCATCGAGAAGAAAATTTGGCCCGATTTTACGCTGATATTGAATCGCAGTTTGAGCGGTTACAGACTGAACTTAATAAATAAATCTGCCCTGCTGGTACTGAGACAGGAGATTAGCCGGAAAATGCTGGAGCCGACTCCGAGGGTCGAACTCGGGACCTTGCGATTACGAATCGCATGCTCTACCAACTGAGCTAAGTCGGCCTGAGAAAATTATCCCATCAAGTTCGTCAGCATATCAAGCGCAGCGCGAGATTCCGCGTCGGAAGTTTCTATATATAAGTCGAGAGTGGTAGCGATGTCGCTGTGCCGGAGGATGGCTTGAATCACCTTCGGCTTGACGCCCATCGTGTAAAGATTGGATGCGAGGGAACGGCGAAAACAATGCCAACCCTTCCACTTTGGAATTAATTCATCCAACTCGAACGCGTGGTCTTCGTCCTGCGACTCGTGAAGATGTTTCGGATTGTGGCAGACGGAACAGCGAGTCAACAGCGGGACGATCACGCGGCGCACCAGATTCGGCAGATTCATCGAGGTCCCACGCCGCTCCCCAGCAAACATCCAATCGGTCGGCTTCAACACCTTGCCTAAATTTTCCTCTTCCACGGAACCTGTCAGGTAGTGGTGATAGTTCTCCAGCATCGAGCGGAGTATTGGGAGAACGGGAACCGTATTCTCGCTGGACTCTGTTTTCGGAAGTCCTTGCTGGGTTCGCCACATGGTTCGCTCCACCGACAGTTTGTCACCTTGGAAGTCTCTCCACTGCAATCCGCGCAGTTCCGCCAAGCGCAGCCCCGTAAACGCGGCAGTCGCTACCACCGCGAAGCCAACACGACCTGAGTAATCAGGCCAGTACACGTTCGCGAGTAACGTCGTAATTTCTTTCACCGTATAGGTGTCGCCTCGGAACTTCACCCGACGAACGCTCCGTGGGAGAGACACGTCGCGCATGGGATTCTCATCGTCAAGGTAGCCTTCGACGCGAGCATGACGGAACACGCCGCTCAGAAAACTTTTTAACCGCAGCAAGGTCTTGTGGCCGAGTTTGGGATTCTCTTTAGCAATCGCAGAAATTAGCCGTTGCCCATGCGCGGCACGGAAATCTCGAAGCCGCAGCGTGCCAACACGGTGTTTGAAATGCTTCTCCCATGCGTCCCGTTTGTAGTCTTTATAGGTGGATGGGCGAAGGAACTGCTTGACCATCGGCAGATAGACGGTCTCAACGAATTCGATTATCGGAGTAGCGGATTCCGGAGTTTGCAGCCGGGTGTTGATCGGCTCCAAATGCTTCCACGCCAGCGACTCCACTGAACGCTTATCGGGGTAGGCCGGACCAATCGGGGCGAGTTTCTTGTGGACGTTAGCGCGAACTCGGACGCCATTCCTAATTTGGTATTCCCAAAAACGCAGAATCCAATGACGACCACGCTGGGAGATGGTCCCTCGTTGCATAAGACATTATACAACGACGTTGGAAAAAGTGCGTTCCAAAGTGCGTACCAGTCAACGCCTTATCGCGGCTTTGGAACGATCTTAAAGTGCCATAATTCCAATGTTTTTAACGGTACTGGAAGGGGAGCACTGCTTTACGAATCGGCTGCTCTACCACTGAGCTACCTCGGCGCGATTTATTTACGATAACATTGGCGATTCGTTTCCGCAATTATGGCGCAGGTTTCAGGGTTTGTACTTGCAAACCTGAGTTTAAGAAGGTTTCATGGTTTCCAGGCTTGTCTTACAGTTGAAGAAGTTGTACTTGCTGAAATTTGAGATCAAGAAGACTCAAGCATCTTTAGCGCGAAACGGGATACATCAGCCACCCCAGCGCCACCGCTACCAGCACAAACATGGCGAAGGACCATGCAGCGTACTTGAGGCGTTCGAGAGGATCGCGGCGGCCGAGCGTGCCAAACGCCAGCGAAATGATCACCGCAAAAAGCAGCAGCGATTGAAAGTGCGACAAATGCAACGGCACCATAGCTATCATGCTTTGCGCCGGCGCGCCGCTTCATAAGCGTGCAATGCGGCCAGCAGGTTCAGGACTCCAGCCGTAGCCAGGAAACGCGTACCGTAATCGCCGTCGGCATGAGAAACATCGGCACCAGATGTCTCCAGGCTATGCGCAATAAAATAAAAACTGCCGGTTCCCAGGTCCGCTGCGTAACCAAGCCGCGCAAAAGCATCTTCACCGCCCGGCGCAAACAGATTCCCTCGCATTCCGGCGCC
>WNFD01001016.1_pt1 | contig 29242 bp, 29 predicted proteins | sample 5400491 | NCBI WGS metagenome assembly WNFD01 (sample SAMN13153343, study PRJNA577476) | soil metagenome | isolation source: 120 cm saprolite under Douglas fir tree site 2 hole 2 replicate 2 | place: USA:California | collected 2015-04-18
AACTCAGTCTGCTCCCTCTCCCCGTTCTTACGGGGAGAGGGGTGGGGTGAGGGGCCCTTCGATTGAGGCACAAAATCGTCATCTCACATGACCCCCACCCCCAACCCCAGGGCAATCGCATATGCGTGAACAAGACAGGAATCTCGCTGCTTTTGGACTCGGTCCGTTCCGTCAACGATTCGTATTTGTTCACCCATATGCGATTGCCCTGCCCCCAACCCCTCCCCACAAGGGGAGGGGAGCCCACCGAGTGCGCGGCGCCATAGTGCATCAGGCGGCGGGCGAGGCCGGGACTATTTCACGTGATCGCCGTAGCCCGGGATCGGATCGACCACGGTGATCTGCTTGACCGGGAAGTTGGAGACGATCTCGATCTCCTTCTCGTGCACGATCAGCATTTCCTCGATCCGCACGCCGTAGCGGAAGCGCTTGCCGTGCTGGGTCTCGAGCGCGAAGGTCATGCCGGCCTTGATCTCGACCGGATGATCGAGCGACCAGATGCGCGAGATCACCGGCGGATCGTATTGCGCGAGCCCGAGCCCGTGGCCCCAGAGGTTGGCCGCCGCCTGGTCCTCCTCCTTGTAGCCCCAGGCCTCCTTCGCCGACGGCCATTTCTTCGCGATCTCGCGCGTGGTGGTGCCGGCTTTGACCGCGTGGATCGAATCGTAGAGCCATTCGAGCGCGGTCGCGTAGGTGTCCTTCTGCTCCCTGGTCGGCTCCTTGCCGACGCAGTAGGTGCGGTAATAGCATGACTTGTAGCCGTTCCAGGTGAGCGCGGCCAAATCCATGAACACGATGTCGCCGGGCTGGATGATGCGGTCGGAGAAATTGCGCCAGTTCGGCCAGGTGTTGGGGCCGGAGGAGACGATCACGTCCTCCACGTCCTCCATGCCGGGAATGCTGTAGAGGTATTTCATGAGATGGGCGGTCACCTGGTTCTCGGTGATGCCGGGGCGCAGGAACTTCATGCACTCCCAGTGGGTGGCGTCGCCGATGGCGCCGACGATGCGCATGCATTCCTGCTCGTCCTGGTTCTTGACCGCGCGCGCCTCCATCATCGGCGTCATGCCGTCGACCCAGTTGATCTTCTTCTCCTTGAAGATGTTGATCATGTTGATGTCGATGAAGTCGACGCCGAGCTTCTGGCCGGCGACGCCGTGGCGCTTCATCTCGTAGAGGATGGCGTCGGTGAACTTCTTCACCTGCTGCTGCGAGGCCGGTCCGGCCGCGCCCTTGATCCAGGCGTAGGAGTAGCGGATGTTCTCCTTCGGGATCCACGGCGAGTGGCGCTCGACCTGGAAGCCGAGATCGCCCTGCTCGAACAGCACCGGCGCGCCGTCGCCGCACAGCAGCGCATAGCGCAATCCCGGCTTGAGCCGGTTCCAGCCCGGCGTCAGCGTGCCGGTGAGGTAGCGCACGTTCTCGTCGTACATGCACAGCATGGCGCCGAGGCGGTGCTTCTTCATCATCTCGCGCGCGCGCTCGGTCCGGTACTTCCTCAACCGGTCCCAATTGACGCGCTGCTGCCAATCCAACCCGGCGATGCCGAAATTTGCCGTTCCCATGCTCCCTCCCGACTCGACGCTTGCTTCGCTTTGGTCGCAAAAAATCCTGACCGGCTGGCGCCGGTCGTCAAACAATATGCGCTAGCACAGGAGCCGCGTCGAGGCCGCGCGCCAGCGGCGCGCTCAGTCCTGGCCGGGGTCGGCCTTGAGGCCGGTCGCCTCGATGCCGGCGATGGCGCAGGCTTCGTCCTTGTCGGAGGTGTCGCCGGAAATGCCGACCGCGCCGATCACTTCGCTGCCGGCGTCGCGGATCAGGACGCCGCCGGGATTGGTGACCATGCGGCCGGCGCTGGCGGCCGCCAGCATGGTGAAGAATTGCGGCGTCTTCCCCGCGCGCGCCGCCAGCGTGCGCGAGCCGAAGCCCATGCCGAGCGCGCCCCAGGCCTTGCCGTAGGCGATATCGAAGCGCAGCAGCCCCGACTTGTCCTCGCGCTTGAACGCGACGAGGTGCCCGCCGGCGTCGAGCACGGCGACGGTGAGCGGGGCGCAATTGGTCTCGCGGCCCTTGTTGAGCGCGGCGTCGACGATGGCGGAGGCTTGAGCAAGCGTGACGACGGACATGTTGGCTCCTGCGGTTGGCTCCGGCGATTCTTCGGCGGGCGTTCTGCGGGCGGATCACGGCGCCGCGCGGGTCGCCCAATGCACCGACACCGCCGAGACTTCCGCCGCGCCCGAGACCTTTCGCCTGGTCTCCTCGTAGCAGGCGAGCGTCCGCTCGACGAGCGGCAGCTCGAGGCCGCGCGCCTTGCCCTCGGCCAGCATGATGCGCAGGTCCTTGACCGCGCTGTCGATGTTGAAGGTGACCGGCCCGCTGTCGCCGCCCTTGAGCATGCTCGCCACCGCCGGCCCGCGGACCTTGAGCACGTTCGGGCCGCCCGAGGTATCTGCGAGCAGGTCCATGATCCGCGCCGGGTCGAGGCCGAGCGGTCGGCAGAGCGCGAGCGCCTCGCCGAGCGCCTGCCAGTAGATCATCAGCGGCATGTTGATGGTGAGCTTCATTACCGCGCCGGAGCCGACCGGCCCGCAATGCTCGAGCCGCCGGCAGAGCTGCTCGAGGATCGGCTTGGCGCGCGCGGCGTCGGCGGGCTCCGCGCCCATCAGCCCGATCAGCTTTCCCTGCCGTGCCGGGCCGGTCGAGCCGCCGACCGGGCACTCGACCAGGGCCGCACCCTTGCCGCGCACCTTCTCGGCGAGCGCGGTCTCGGTGCGCGGCTCGACCGTGCTCATCTCGATGAACAGCTTGCCGCGCACGTCGCCCGCGAGCAGGCCCGACGCGCCGTGGTAGACCGCGTCGATGGCGGGCGCATCGGCGAGAATGGTGATGACGGTCTCGGCCTTGCTGGCGAGCTCCGCCGGGGTCGCCGCCGTCGCCGCGCCGGCATCCGCGACCGGCTTCAGCTTGGCGGCGGACCGGTTCCACACCGTCAGCTTGTGTCCGACCTCGATGAGGCGCTGCGCAATGGCCGCGCCCATCTTGCCCACTCCGGCGATTCCGATCTGCATCGTTCTTGCTTCCTCTGCGGTGTCACGGCGATCGGCGGCGACGATAAGGGATTATGCGCGCGCGAGGAAGACGCGCGACCAGAACATTGCGCTTGAACGGAGCCGAAGCCGCTGTGTAGCGTCCGAATCGGTCCAATAACGGAGGTGGAGCATGGCGAAGGGCAAGGTCGGTATCGTGGGCCTCGGCATCATGGGCGGCGCGTTCGCGCAGAACCTCGTCGCCGCGGGCTGGCGCGTCCACGGCCACGACATCGATCCCGCGCGCCGCCGCGCCATGGCGAGGGCCGGCGTCGCGCTCGTGCCCGATGCCAAGGCGCTCGCCGCCGAGGTCCCCGTCATCATCACCAGCTTGCCCGAGCCGGCCGCACTCGATGTGACGGTCGAGGCCATCGTCGATGCGCGCGCTCGGCCGCGCGTGATCGTCGAGGCCAGCACCTTCACGATCGACGACAAGCTCAGGGCCGAGCGCGCGCTGCGCGCGGCCGGCCACCTCATGCTGGACTGCCCGGTGAGCGGCACCGGCGCGCAGGCCAAGGTCAAGGACCTCGTGGTGTATGCAAGCGGCGGCGGCAAGGCGATCCGCCGGCTGCGTCCGCTGTTCGCCGGCTTCGCGCGCGCGGTGCACGACCTCGGCGCCTTCGGCAACGGCAGCCGCATGAAATACGTCGCGAACCTCCTGGTCGCCATCAACAACGTAGCCGCCGCCGAGGCGATGGTGCTCGGGCTCAAGGCCGGCCTTCCGGCGCAGACCGTATTCGACATGGTCACCGCCGGCGCCGGAAACTCGCGGGTGTTCGAGCTGCGCGCCCCGATGATGGTGAAGGACCGTTACGACGCGCCGACCATGAAGGTGTCGGTCTGGCAGAAGGACATGGCGGTGATCGGCGCCTACGCCAGGCAGATCGGCGTCCCGACGCCGATGTTCGATGCGACCGTCCCGGTCTACGACAAGGCCATGAGGACCGGCCACGCCGAAGAGGACACCGCCGCGGTCTGCGCGGTGCTCGAGGCCATGGCGGGGGTGAAGCGCAGCAAGAAGAACGGGCGGGCGAAGCGACGCTGACGGGCGCCATCCCTCGGTGTCATTGCCGCGCATTATCCGACATCGCACATCGGCACGATTGAGCCGACCCAGGCTCTCGGCGGTCGCGCGGCCTCGGAACGCCGCAGCGTCGGCGCCGCCTCGCCCTGCACATCCACCTCGCCAGGGCGCATGACGCTTCCCACATAATCGTATAAAATGACGACCATGAATAAGATAGAAGCGATCGCCCAGCTCCGGCGTCACGCCGAGGCGATCAAGGCGCTCGGGGCGGCCTCGCTTTACCTGTTCGGCTCGGTCGCGCGCAACGAGCCAAAGGCGGCAAGCGATCTCGATCTCTTCATCGACTACGATCGCGACAGCCGCTTCAATGCGTTTGACCTGGTGGGCATCAAGCAATATTTGGAGCACGAGCTCGGCGTCGATGTCGACGTGACCACGCGCGATGGGCTACATCCCATGCTGCGGTCCGACATCGAGCAATCGGCGATCCGCGTCTTTTGATGACGCGCAAGGTCCGCCACGCCTTGCATGCCGCACTGGAAGAGTGAGCATGCACCTCTTCAGAACGGCCACATCAAGGCGGGGAATCACGTCCGCAAAAAATCGAGCACCGCGGTCTCGGCCAGCACCGCCTCGGGAATGCCGTGGCGTTGCGAGCGGGCGCGCTCCTCGGCGGTCTGGGTCGCCTGCAGGTAGGCGCCGAGATGGCGCGCGCGCTCGATGATGCGCTGTCCGACCGGGAGCCGCGCGGCCTCGAAGCGAAGGAGCGCCGGCACCACCTCCTCCTGCGCGGCCAGGGCCGCCGCCAGCGCCGCCGCGTCGTCGGCCGCCTTGGCGACGCCGGCGGCGACGTGCGGCCGCGCGACGAAGGCGGCGTCGCCGATGATCGCGACCCGGCCGAACGCCATGCGCGGCGTCTCGAGATCGTAGATCGGCTGCAGGATCGGCTCGTCGATCATCCGCACCACCGTGCGGAATTGCGGCGGCAGCAGCCGCTCGGCCGCCGCCCGCATCTCGCCGATCGCTTCGCGGCGAATGAGCGGCGGCGGGATCGAGATCGTATGGGTCGTGCCGCCCGCGTCGGTGAGCAGCTGCTTGAGCTCGGTCTCCCCGTCCGCCGGCCGATACCAGACCACGTTGTAGCGACGGTGGCCGGGACGCAGATCGTTGTCGGGGCCGGCGACCGGATAGCCCAGGCATTGCTCCCCCGGCGGCAGGCAGAAGGTCATGTAGTTGAACAGCTCGCGGTGGATCGCCGGCGCGAACGCCGCCTCCGCGATCAGCGCGCGCCAGGCGACGTAGCCGGCGTAGAGCGGCGCGAGCTGCGGCAGGCATTGCTGGCGGACGGTCGAGCGCAGCCCGTCGGCGCCGACGAGGAGATCGCCCTCCGCCGTGCCGCCGTCGCTCAGATGCGCGATCACCGATCTCCCGGTCTCCTCGAAGCTCCGCAAGCCGCGGCCGCGATGGTAGCGCTCGGCCGGGAACGCGTCGCGCATCACCCGATAGACGCGCTCCCAGGCGGTGAGGACCTGCGGGCACGCGAGCTCGCAGGCGAGCCGCCCCGCCGCGTCGAGGATCTTTCGGGTGGTGATCTCGACCCCGAGGTCGGTCGGGTCGATCCCGAGCCGGCGCAGCGTCTCGATCAGGTCGGGCTGCGCGACGATGCCGGCGCCGCGCCCGGCAAGCTCGCTCTCGACCCGCTCGAAGACGTCGACCTCCCAGCCGGCGCGCCGCAGCAGCAGGCCCGCCAGCAGGCCGCTCATCGAGCCGCCGACGACCAGCGCGCGCCGCTTGTCCGTGACGCGCAATTCGCTCGATCCCGCCATTTCCACCCGCATGAAAGCTGCTATATATCGTGCCAAACCTGGAGGAACGCCATGGCCCTGACGATGTTGGACAAGCAGCCGGAGAGCTCGAAGCAATCGGCCTGGCCGCCGGAGGTCGTCGCGGAATTCGAGCGCGAGAAGAGCAATCCCAATCCGTGCGTCGGCAACGTGCTCGTTTCACGGAGCGATCGCGTGCGGGTCTGGATGATCCGGCTCGCCCCCGGCGAGCGCATCGGCTTCCACCGCCACGTGCTCGATTATTTCTGGACCTCGGTGAGCGGCGGCCGCGGGCGCCAGCACGTGCACGACGGCACCACCGTCGAATACACCTACGCCCCCGGCGAGACCCGGCACGAGATCTATGGCCCCGGCCAATTCAAGGTCCACGACCTCGAGAATCTCGGCGACCGGGAGATGGTCTTCATGACCGTCGAATTCCTGCAGAGCGCCAACAAGCCGATGCCGCTGCCCGAGAACGTGCGGCAGCAAGCCGCAGCGTAGCGGAGGCCAAGGGCGGGCCCGGCCGGGAGCGCCGGCTGCCGGGACCGGGCGGCGGGGTAACGGGTGGATCTCAGCTTCGACCTGATCATCAATGCGCTGATCGCCGGGCTGCTGCTCGGCGGGTTCTATGCGGCCGTGACAATCGGCGTCTCGATCTCGTTCGGCATCCTCGACATCGTCAACATCGCGCATCCGGCCTTCATCATTCTCGGCTCGTACATCGCCTACATCGTCAATACCCGCTTCGGCATCGACCCGATCGTGGTCAGCATCGTCATGCTGCCGGCGTTCTACCTGTTGGGGGCGGGCGTCTACCAGATCTATTACGAAGCGTTCGAGAAGCGCGGCCAGGAATCGCTGCGCGGCCTGTCGTTCTTCTTCGGCCTGCTGTTCGTCACCGAGGTGATGCTCATTCTCATCTTCGGCGTCGACTACCGCTACGTCGAGGCGTGGTACATCGGGCCGAGCTGGCGGCTCGGGGTGATGGATTTTCCGCTGCGCATGCTGGTGCCGTGCCTCGCCGCGCTCGCCTTGTTCGGCGCGCTCGAGCTGTTCCTGTCGCGCACCTTCGTCGGGCGCGCGATCGCGGCGGTGGCGCAGGACCAGCTCGCGCTGCAGCTGATGGCGGCCGATCCGATCCGCATCAAGCGCATCGCTTTCGGCATCTCGATCGCCACCACCGCCGTCGCCGGCGCGCTCTTGATCATCATCCAGCCGGTCGAGCCCTCGGTCGGCCGCGAATATATCGGCCGGGTGTTCGCGATCTGCGTGCTCGGCGGCCTCGGCAGCCTGCCCGGCACGGTGATCGGCGCCATGCTGCTCGGCGTTCTCGAAAGCTTCACCGCGACCTTCTACGGGCCGTCCTGGGCGCCGGCGGTGGCGTTCGGCGTGCTCCTGCTCACCCTCGGCTTTCGGCCGGCGGGCCTGCTCGGGCGATAGGATCATGCGAACCCGCGTGTTCCTGCTGATCGCGATCGCGGCCGCGGCCGCCGTGTTCGCGGGCGCCCGTGCGGTGAACAACGACTACGTCTTCTTCGCCGGCTACACCGTGCTGCAATTCATCGTGCTGGCGACCGCCTGGAACATCCTCGGCGGCTATACCGGATACGTGAATTTCGGCTCGGCGGCGTTCTTCGCGCTCGGCGCCTATTCGACCGTGTTCGTGCACAAGACCTTTCCGCTGCCGATCCCGGTGCTGATCGTGATCGGCGGCGCGGTTTCCGGCGTCGTCGGGCTGGGCATGGGCTACCTGACGCTGCGGCTGCGCGGCGCCTTCTTCGCGATCGCCACTCTCGCGCTCGCCGTCGTGCTGCAGACGCTCGTCGTCAACTGGGACTACGTCGGCGGATCGCGCGGCGCCTACATCATTCGCCCGAACGAGATCGCGCTGATCGGCCCTTACATCCAGTACCTGTTCCTGATGATGCTGGCGCTCGCGGTCGTCGCGCTCGCCACCGCGCGCGGTATCGAGCGCTCGCAGCTCGGCTACGGCTTCGCCACCATCCGCGACGACGAGCTCGCCGCCGAGGCATCGGGGGTGCCGACGCTGCGCCTGAAGCTCGTCGCGACGACGCTGTCCGGCGCGCTCATGGGCATGGCCGGCGCGCCGTTCCCCTATTACATCGGCTACCTGCAGCCGTCCTCCGCCTTCGGGCTGGAATACGCCGTCAACTCGATCGCCATGCCGATGATCGGCGGCACCACCAGCTGGGTCGGGCCGCTGATCGGCGCGATCCTGCTCGGCACGCTGCAACAGGTCGCGACCGTCACCATCTCCTCGGCGGTCAACCTGCTCATCGTCGGACTCCTGCTCGTCGATTTCGTCATCATCGCGCCTAACGGGATCGTGGGTCTGGTCAAAGACCGCCAGGCGGCCTTCGCCACGATGGCGCAGCCGCCGGTCTTCTCGCTGCTCTACATATTGAATTTGTTGCCGATGTATTTCCTGACCGGGCAAGGGCAGGCCGCGCAATCGATCGACATCGTGTTCTGGGCGATCCTGCTCTTCGTCGCCTACACGCGCGGCCAGCTCATCGGGCGGGCCTGGCTGGTGGTGTTCCCGGGCGCGGGAGCCTTGCTCGGCGCGGCGCCGGTAGCGAGCACGACCCCGGTGATCTCCACGCTCGCAGCCTCGACGTCTCTCGACGTCACCGCCGTGGTGCTGGGCGCGATCACGCTCATCCAGCTGATCGGGCTCGTCTGCGGTCTCGCTCCCAAACCCCGGCTTGCGGAGGCACCGGCCGAATGATCACGTGCGTCTCGACCCCGGACCGGCGTGCGGCGGGCACTGCATGAGCGGACCAATCCTCGAGATCACCGGCGTGAGCAAGCGCTTCGGCGGCTTCGTCGCGCTCGACGGCATCGATCTCGGCGTCGCCGAGGGCGAGCGCGTCGGCCTGATCGGTCCCAACGGCTCCGGCAAGTCGACGCTGGTCAATTGCATCTGCGGAACGCTCGCGAACGAGACCGGGTCGGTCCGCTTCGACGGCCAACTCGTCGACGGTCTCACCACCCACGAGCGCACCCGCCGCGGCATGGCCCGCACCTTCCAGCTTCCGCGCCCGTTCGTGACGCTGACGATCGCCGACAATCTGCGCGTGCCGCTTCTCTATACCGTCAATGCCCGTCCGGGATCTGCGCTCTCGCCGGCCGCGCTCGACGCGCGCTGCGCCGAGCTGCTGCAGCTGGTCGGGCTCGCCGACAAGGCGGCCAAGCTGCCGCGCGACCTCACGCAAGTGGAGATGCGCAAGCTCGAGCTCGCCCGCGCCATGGCGGCCGAGCCGAAGCTCTTGATCGCCGACGAGTCGATGGCTGGGCTGTCGCAGTCGGAGGTGGACGACATCGTCGCCCTGCTGATCCGGCTCAACGAGCGCGGCGTCACCCTCATCCTGATCGAGCACATCATGCGCGCGGTGATGAAATTCTCGCAGCGGCTGGTCGTGCTGGTTTCCGGCAAGAAGATCGCCGACGGCAAGCCCGACGCGGTCATCCGCGATCCCGAGGTGGAGAAGGCGTATCTTGGCCAATAGCCTCACCATCGAGAAGATCGACGCCGCCTACGGGGCGGTGCGCGTGCTCGAGGACGTGTCGCTCACGGTCGGCGCCGGCGAGACCGTGGTCCTGCTCGGCACCAACGGCAACGGCAAGTCGACGCTGATGAAATGCGTCATGGGCATCGTGCGCCCGCGCGCCGGCCGCATCACCGTCGAGATCGACGGCGAGACGCACGACCTCGTCGGCCGCAGCACCGAGCAGATCGTCGATCTCGGGATCGCGCTGGTGCCGGAGGGCCGCCGGCTGTTTCCCCGCCTCACCGTCGAGGAGAACCTGCTGCTCGGCGCCTTCCGCCGCAAGGCGCGCGCCGTGCTCAAATCGAACCTCGATTTCTGCTTCGAGTGCTTCCCGCGGCTCGCCGAGCGCCGCGCCCAGCTCGCGGGATCGATGAGCGGCGGCGAGCAGCAGATGCTGGCGCTGGCCCGCGCGCTGATGCTCGCCCCGCGCATCCTGCTGATCGACGAGCCGTCGGTCGGCCTCGCTCCGGTGCTGGTCAGCCGCACCATCGACAAGATCAAGGAGCTCAAGGACCAGTACAAGCTCACCGTGCTGATGGCCGAGCAGAACTTCCCGCAGGCGCTGCGCATCGCCGACCGCGGCTACGTCATCGTGCACGGCCAGATCGCCTTCGAGGGCCGCTCGGCCGACGAGCTCAACAACAACGAGCTGATCCGGAAATTTTACCTGGGGCTGTGAGCGCGAATTCGACGGACGCTTCACCGTCGCCTTCCGTAGGTTGTGTCGAGCGCCATAGCGCGCCGAAGACGCGCGTGAACACGCTTAAGGCGCGAGACCCAACATCCGACCGGCTGTGTTGGGTCTCGCTGCGCTCGACCCAACCTACGAATCGGAGGTCGTGAGCAATGGCGGACGTGCCGTTGCCCTTTCGACGCCGCCTACTTCGCCTTCTCGTAGGGGTAGATCACCTTGCCGGACGCGTATTCCGTCGGCGATACCACGACCTGGGTCGAGATGTCCTTGAACTGGCCGACATCGCTGCCCTTGACGTTCTGGAACTGGACCTGCAGCACCCGCGACTGCGCCCATTCGCCCTTGTCGCCGAATTTCACGTCGCCGACCACGGTCTTGAAGGTGGTGGCGCGGACGTAGTCGCCGAGCTTGGCGTCGTCGAGGCTCTTGGTGCCCTCGACCGCCTGCGCCAGCACCTGCAGCTGGGCGTAGCCCCATGGCGCCATGTAGTAGCCGAGCGGATCGACCCCTTCGGCCGCGGCGCGGGCCTGGTAGCGCTTGATGAGGTCGGCGACCCCGGTGAACTGCATCTTCGGCACCGGCAGCCAGAAGTCGTAATTGGTGAAGCCGTTGAGCAGCGGGCCGAGCTGCATCTTGATGGCGGTGGCCTGCAGGCCGACCATGCCACCGCCGATCATCTTGGGCTTGAACCCGATCTCGTTGACGGCGCGCACCATGCCGACGGAGTCGGGCGGATAGGAGTTGATGTTGAGGAGGTCCGGATTGGTCGCCTGGATCGCGCGCACGATCGGGGCGAAGTCCGTCGTCGACGGCGGATAGGTCTTGTCGTAGACGATCTTGAGCTTCGCCTTCTGCGCGTTCTCGCGCGCCCCGTCCGCCGCGTTGCGCGAGAATTCCTGGTCGGCGGCGACGATCGCCACCGTCTGCGGCTTCTGATCCTGCGTCATCGCGACGTCGAAGAAGCCCTTGGTGAACGCCGGCTTGGCATCGGGACCGGACGGGATCATGCAGAAATAGTTCGGGTAGTTGAACTCGCTGTTCACCGCGAGGCCGAGCAGGGCGACGAAGGTCTTCTTCCTCTGGATCACGATCGGCATCGCCGGCGCGATCTGGGCGGTGGCATAGGGGCCGATGATCAGGTCGACCTTGTCGATGTCGAGCAGCTTCGTATAGATCGACGGCACCTCGGCCGGCGAGCTCTTGTCGTCGTAATAGACGAGCTTCACCGGGCGGCCGAGCAATCCGCCTTTGGCGTTGACGTCCTCCTCCCAGATCCGCTGGGCGAGCAACGCGGACTTGCCGTTGGGCGCGAGCCCGCCGGTCAGCGCCATGCTGTAGCCGATCTTGATCGGCTCGCCGGTCTGCGCCGAGGCCGGGACGACCAGCAGCACGCCGGCTGCCAGCGCCGAGATCGCACCGAACACCGCGGCACTCGGCCGGCTTTTGACGTCGTTGGGCATGTCGATCCTCCCGTTTCGAATTTGGTTGGGCGCGATCTTATCGGCAACGGGCGCATTGGGGCCAGAGCATTTTCAGGAAAAAGCCTGCGTGGGATCACCGCCTTCGACCATGACGGTCTCGACCTCGCCCGCCCCGTTGCGGCGGAACGCGGCGGCGCGGTCGTATTCCGGCGAGGTGAAGCAGGCGACGCCCTGCTCAAGGCTCGGGAACTCGATCACCACGAAGCGATGGAACTTGTCCGGCCCTTCCATGATCCGATAGCGGCCGCCGCGCGCGAGCACCTTGCCCCCGAACTTGGCGATGATGCCCGGCACCAGATCGGTGTATTTCTTGTATTCGACCGGATCGTTGATCTTTGATCGCGCCACCCAATAGGCCGGCATGCCGACTCCCTCCGTTTCGTTTCCGGGACAACCGATCTCGGGTTTGGCCGCGATCGGCAGTTCAATATTTCCCAAGTCGGCTTCGCCGACCTGGGCGCGAGCACGTAGCCGCAATCCATAACCACAAATCCCCGCCATATTCGACACTCGTATTTCGACCTGCAAAATGCCGCAGCATGGGGCCGAACCACGTGTTGACCCCGTGCATCGCCGCTCGTTAGCATCGCGCCGAACACAAGCAGGCGGCTGCGAAACGCGTCGCCAGGGAGGATCAGCGTGGACAGACGCAGCTTCATCATCGGCTCCGCCGCCGCGGCGGCCGCCCGCGAGGTTTCCTTCGCGCAGGAAGCCTATCCCTCGCACGCGATCATGCTGGTCAATCCGTTCCCGCCCGGCGGCGCCGCGGACGTGGTCGGCCGCCCGCTGGCGGCGGTCATGGAGCCGATGGTGCAGAAGCCGGTGGTGATCGAGACCAAGGCCGGCGCCGCCGGCGCGGTCGGCGCGCAGTTCGTCGCCAATGCCAAGCCGGACGGCTATACGCTGCTGCTCCACATCACGTCGATCTCCGGTTTCGCCGAGGTCGACAAGCTGTTCGGACGCACGCCGAAGTTCACGCGCGCCGACTTCATCCCGATCGCGCGCTTCGTGGCGGATCCATGCGTGCTGGTCGTCAACGATCAACAGCCGTACCGCAGCCTCAAGGAGCTCGTCGACGACGCCGGCAAGCGACCGAACGAGATCATCTTCAGCTCGTCCGGTCTCTACGGCGCGCTGCACATCCCGACCGCCCTGTTCGTGAAGGCGGCGGGCGACTTGAAGTTGCGGCACCTGCCGACCAATGGCGGCGGACCGGCGCTGACCGCGCTGCTCGGCAACAATTCGCAGGTCCTGGTGTCGTCGATCTCGGCCTGCCTGGCGCAGATCAAGGCCGGCAAGGCGCGTCCGCTCGCCCAGCTTGGCGCGGCCCGGTCGAAGGCGGTGCCCGACGTGCCGACGATGAAGGAGCTCGGCTATGACGTCGAATATTATCTCTGGGTCGGCGCATTCGCGCCCAAGGGCACGCCGGCGAACGTGATTTCCTACCTGCGCGGGACCTTCGACAAGGCATCGCATGCCGAAGCGTTCAAGGCCGCGCTCGCCAATCTCGGCCAGGACCTCGCCTATATGGACCAGGCGGAATTCGCCAAGTTCTGGGATGCCGACGCCGAGCGCATCGAGGCGGCGATCCGCGCCATCGGCAAGGTCCAGGGCTAGGCTTGGCGAGCTGCGATTGCGTGACGCACAAAGCGGCAGCGGTTCGGCTCCCCTCCCCCCGCGAGCTCTTGCGAGCGGTGGGGAGGGGTCGGGGGTGGGGGGCGCATGAGGGAAGATCAGCCGAGAAAAGTCGACGCCCGGGTGCCCCGCGCTCGCACGTTGCGACGTGAGATGACGAAGGCTGAGAGAAAACCGTGGTGGCATCTCCGACGAGTTCCGATCGAGAATTCACATTTTCGGCGCCAGGCAACCATCGGCCCCTATTTCGCGGATTTCGCGTGCCACGAGCTCCGGCTCATGATCGAAGTTGATGGTGGGCAACACGGTGAAGAAAACCGTGCTGCCCTGGACGGGAACAGGACTCGGTTTCTCGAAGAAAAAGGGTACCGCGTTCTTCGATTTTGGAACAACGAGGTGCTTGGCAACATCGAAGGGGTCATGGACGTCATTTGCTCCGCCCTTCGCAGCCCACGCCCCCACCCCTAACCCCTCCCCTCAACGCGAAGACGCGTTGGGGGAGGGGAATGGAGAGAGCGTTGGGGAGGGGAATGGAGAGAGCGTGATCTTGCACACCGACCACATCGCCGGCGGCGCCTTCGTCGCCTTCGGCCTCGTCGTGCTCGCGTCGAGCGGCGATCTGCCGGTCGGCACGCTGTCGTTCCCCGGCGCCGGCATGATGCCGAAGCTCGTCGCCGGATTGCTGGTGGCGTTCGGCCTGCTCATCGTCCTGCGCGCGGGCGAGAGCGCGCCGCTCGCGACCGTGCGGTGGGAGGACCTGCCGCACGCGGCACGGGTCGTCGCCGTCACCGCCGCCGCCGTGGCGCTCTATCAGACGCTGGGTTTCCTCCTCACCATGGCGTTGCTGTTGTTCGCGCTGACCTTCGGCGCCGAGCGCCGCCATCCGCTGGCCGCCGCCGCCTTCAGCATCGGCGTGGTCGCGCTGACCTATCTGCTGTTCGTCGCGGCGCTGAAGACGTCGCTCGAGCCCGGCATTCTGGGATTCTAGCGATGGGGACGGTGGATAGCCTGCTGCTCGGCTTCTCGGTCGCGCTCCAGCCCGACGTCTTGTGGTACGCCTTTCTCGGATGCCTGGTCGGCACCGTGGTCGGCGTGCTGCCCGGCATCGGGCCGCTCTCCGGCATCAGCATCCTGCTGCCGGCGACCTTCGGGCTCGACACCACCAAGTCGGTCGTGATGCTCGCGGGCATCTATTACGGCTCGCAATACGGCGGCTCGACCACGTCGATCCTGATGCGGATTCCGGGCGAAGCCTCCTCGGTGATGACCTGCATCGACGGCTATGCCATGGCGCAGAAAGGACGCGCCGGCGCGGCGCTGTGCATCGCCGCCGTCGGCTCGTGGATCGCCGGCACGTTCGGCGTGATCGTGCTGACGCTGATCGCGCCGCCGCTCGCGACCTTCGCGTTGCGCTTCGGCCCGCCCGAATACACCGCGCTGCTCGTGCTCGGCCTCATCTTTCTCGCCTACATGTCCTCGACCTCGTTGCCGCGCACGCTGCTGATGGCCTGCGTCGGGCTCCTGCTCGGCACCATCGGCATCGACAACATGACCGGCCACTTCCGCTACTCCTTCGACATCGCCGAGCTCGGCGACGGCATCGGCATCGTGCCGGTCGCGGTCGGCCTGTTTGGGCTCGGCGAGATCCTGTCGACACCGTCGGCCACCGTGGTGCGCGAGGTGATCGCGCCCAAGCTGCGCGAGCTGTTGCCCAACGCGCGAGAGTGGCGGCAGTCGGCGATGCCGATCGCGCGCGGGTCGGTTCTCGGCTTCCTGATCGGGCTGACGCCCGGCTCGGCTCACATCATATCGAGCTTCCTGTCCTACGCGGTCGAGCGCCGCTTCTCGAAACATCCCGAGGAATTCGGCCACGGCGCGGTCGCCGGCGTCGCCGGTCCCGAATCGGCGAACAACGCCGCCTCGACCGGCGCGTTCGTGCCCATGCTGGCGCTCGGCCTGCCGACCGGTCCGATCACGGCCGTGCTGATCGCGGCGCTGATGATCCACGGCGTCGCGCCGGGGCCGACGCTGGTGAACGAGCATCCGGACATCTTCTGGGGATTCGTCGCCTCGATGTATGTCGGCAACCTGATGCTGCTCGCGCTCAATCTGCCGCTGGTCGGCATTTTCGTGAACGTGCTGCGAATTCCCTATGCCTATCTCTATCCGCTGGTGATCATGTTCTGCGTGATCGGGGTCTACGAGGTGGGCCACTCGATCGTCGACGTGTGGATCATGCTGATCATGGGGATCCTCGGCTACGGAATGCGCAAGTTCGGGCTCGACCCCGCGCCGCTGGTGCTCGGCCTGGTGATCTCGCCGACCTTCGAGATGTCGCTGCGGCAATCGCTGATCATGTCGAACGGCAATTGGACGATCTTCTTTCAGCGGCCGATCGCGGGGGTGCTGCTCGCGGTGTGCGCGGGGCTGCTGGGTCTCGCCGCGCTGTCGCTCGTGCGCCGGCGCAAGGACTGGCGCAGCAAGCTCGCCGAGGTGGAAGCGGGCGAGGGCCAGTGAGGCATGGTCGGATTCCGCTCCGCCGGAAAACGCTCTGGAGCATTTTCAGGAAAAGTGGAAACCGGTTTTCCGTCCGAAAATGCGACCACGAAAAAAACTGGGGCGCATTCAGTTTCCGTCGAAACTGGATGCGCGCTAGTGTTCGCCGGCGATGCGTCGTCGATTCCTCGAGATGATCCGGTTGCCGGTCGGGACATGCCGCAGCTGCGGCGCAGCCGTCGGCTATCTCGCGCGCGCCTGCCCGAGCTGCCGGGCACCCAACCTGCCGAACCCGGTGGCGACGATCGCGGCGCTGTTGGCGCTGGCGCTGGCGGGCGGATTGATCGCGCTTTCCGTGCAGGTCGTGCGCAGCATGCGGACGGCGGAGAGCGCCCCGCCGGCCGGGGGTGCGCCGGGCGCCTCCGGTCCGACGACCGACACCTCGGCGGCCTATGGCTGGATCGTGAAGGCGATGGCCGAATGCGAGGAAGAAGCCAAGCTGCGACAAGACACACTGCATTTCCTGATCGTGCCGGTGACGACGACCGGGCTGTCGCTCCCCGGCTGGTCGCCGAACCCGATCGGCCCGGTCGGCGATTCCGCGACGCTCTTTAACTCCAGCGACACGCTGATCGGGCTGAGAAACGGGGCGCTCGCGCTCTATCGCAAGCCGCTGACCTTCGCCCTGTCGGATCCGGCGACGCAGACCGTGTACAAATGGAAGCCGGCGATCGGCGTCACCGCCCTCAAGACCCGGGACAGCGGGATCGGCAGCGTCACGCTCGGCTTCGAGATCCCGGATCTCGCCAAGGACATCGCCTGGGGCCCGACGATCAATTTGAGCAAGGGGAACTGCTACTGGATCAATCCGGTCATTCACGCCGCCAGCCGCGGCGGATGAGGCGCGGCTAACGCGCAGTCCCGTAGGGTGGGCAAAATCGTGTGCTGTGTTCTGGCGGCGGGCTCCGCATGCGAGCGATCCCCGCTCGGAAGCGGGGACAGGCTTTGCCCACGCGTGGGCGTTATCCGGGCGCCGAGCTTGGGGCGGGATGGCGCGCGTGGGCACGGCGCTGCTGTCTTTGCGTGGCGAGGCCCGAGCTTTTGGCCCGCGCCTTTGCCCACCCTACAGCCTGTGCCGCACAACGCACTGAACGCGCTACGCCCAAAGCCGCTCCCGCTCGAGCCCCTTGTAGAGGTGGGCGACGTGCTCGCCGTAGCCGTTGAACAGCAGGGTCGGCCGGCGCTCGTTGAGCCCGATCAACTCCTCGGTCGCCTGGCTCCAGCGCGGATGCGGCACCTGCGGATTGACATTGGCCCAGAAGCCGTACTCGGACGCCTGCAACGCTTCCCAATAGCTCTTCGGCCGCTGATCCGTGAAGTTGAACCGCACGATCGACTTGATCGACTTGAAGCCGTATTTCCACGGCACGGCGAGCCGCAGCGGCGCGCCCTGCTGCTTCGACACCGGCTTGCCGTAGGCGCCGGTGACGAGAAAGGCGAGCTCGTTCCCGGCCTCCGCGATGGTCAGTCCCTCGATATAGGGCCAGGGATACCAGCTCTGCTTCTGGCCGGGCGCGACCGCGGCGTCGAGGAAGGTCTCCATCCGCAGGTATTTCGCCGATGCCAGTGGCCTCGCCGCGTCGACGAGCTTGGCGAGGGGAAAGCCGGTCCATGGGATCGCCATCGACCATGCCTCGACGCAGCGGTGGCGATAGAGCCGCTCCTCCAGCGGCATCTTCCGGATCAGATCGTCGATGCCGATCTCCTGCGCCTTCTCGACCATGCCGTCGATCTTGATCGTCCACGGCCGCAGCCGCAGCGCCTGCGCCGCCCTGGCGATGTTCTTGCTGCTGCCGAACTCGTAGAAATTGTTGTAGTTGGTGTTGATCTTCTCGTCGGTGACCGGACGGTCGAGCGTGAACGTCTCGTTTCGCTTGGCCGGATAAAGGTCCTTGGTCGGGTCCGGCAGGTCGGCGACGCGTTGCGCGAGCGCGAGCTTCCCCGGCAGCGTCAGCGCGACCGCGCCGGTCGCCGCCAGCACGGCGCGGCGGTTGAAGAGGAGATGCTCGGGCGTGGCAAGGCGTTCGGGGATTTCCCATCCGCGGCGGCGAATGACGTGCATGTGCGCGTCTCCGGATTCGGGCACCGCCCTGGATACGCCGGCCGCCGATCACGGGCAAGTCACGGCTGCGCCAGGGCCGGGTGATCCCGCCTTCGAGCGCACGCCGCGCGGCCGCGCCCGGAACCGGCGCGGCCGAGACCGCGTTCTCAATCCATCGCAGCGCAGCGCGGACCGCTTCTCATGCACGAGCAGGACAGTCGCGATTATCCCGTGCGCGAGGACATGCGCCTGCAGAGCGCGATCTGGGCGGGGGAGCGCGTGCTGTGGGTGACGCTCGGGGTCGTCCTGCTGTTGGCGCTCGCCGGCCTCCTCGCCCGCGGCCCGCTGAGCCGCGCCACCGTCGAGGACGCCGCGAATCAAGCGGCCGGCTTCTCCATCAAACGCCGGCGCATGATCCCGATCAGCTGACCCTTCGACATCGGTTTGCCGAACAGGTAGCCCTGCCCGATATGGCAGCCGACGGCCTGCAGCTTGTGGCACTCGTGCGTCGTCTCGATGCCTTCGGCCACGGTCTTGAGCCCGAACCGCTGACCGAGCTCGACGATCGTCTCGCACAGGCCGGCATTGACCCGGTCGACGTGGCAATTGCTGACGTAGCTGCGGTCGATCTTGAGCTCGCTGAACGGAAGCTGCCGCAACCGCGCCAGCGACGAATAGCCGGCGCCGAAATCATCGAGCGCGAGCGTGCAATTGAGCGCGCGCAGCGCATCGGCGACGTCGTTCGCCAGCTCGAGGTCGTGAATGATCTCGTCCTCGGTCACTTCCATGATCAGGCCCGGCCAGTTGGGCGCGCGCGGCCGCTGCTCGCGCAGAATGGTCGCGATCGGCAGCTTGGTGAGCGCCGAGACCGGGACGTTGACGGAGAGCTTCACCGACATGCCGTTGGCGGCGCAGGCCTCCCAGTCCCGCAGCACCGTGATGATGGCACGCTCGGTCAGCGCCAGAATGTCGGCCTCGCTCGCGCCCGGCAGGAACACGCCGGGGCTCACGACGCCGCGCGTCGGGTGGCGGGCGCGCAGGAGCGCCTCGGCGCCGGCGAGCCGCATGGTCTTGAGATCGATCTTCGGTTGATAGAACAGCTCGAACCAGTCGCGCTCGAGCACGTCGGCAAGGGTCAGCTTGCGGTCGGCGGGCTCCGGCTTTGATTTGAACAGGTCGCGTAGCGCTCGCAGCATGCAAAGCTCGTCTCACCGCGACGGCGTTGCCCGGTGGCTTCGCCCGCGATTGATGACACCGAACCGGAGCGATAGCGTTAACGCTCGGATCGCGAGCGCAGTTATGGTTGGCGAATCGTAAGCGGGGGCGGGCGCCGGCGCACGCACGCGCGAGACGGACCAGAGGGAACTCGCCCGTCCGTGCCGCCGGTTGCCGGTGCCGCGCCTACGCCGCGGCCGCCTTGCGCGCCGCCACGATCTGGTCGGCGGTGCGGCCGGTGATCTCGGCCATGTGGTCGAACTTGAACGTGAAGCTGCCGACGCCGGCGGTCGCCGAGCGCACCTCGACGATGAGGCCGCCGATCTCGGACTCCGGCATCTGCACGCGCACCACGTCCCAGCCGTCCCAGCCCTCGCGGGTGTCGAAGCCGAGAATCTGGCCGCGGCGCCCCGACATCAGCGCGTTCATCTTGGCGGTGGCCTCCGATGGGCACACGATCTCGACCTGGTAGATCGGCTCGAGCAGCACCGGCTGGCACTGCGGCAGTCCCTCGTGGATGGCGAGCCGGCCGGCGAGCTGGAATGCCATGTCGGACGAGTCGACGGTGTGATAGGAGCCGTCGATCAGCTTGGCCGCGATATCGACCACCGGGAAGCCGAGCGGGCCGTGCTTGAGCGCCTCGACGACGCCGGCCTCCACCGAGGGAATGTAATTGCGCGGCACCACGCCGCCTTTGACCTCCTCGGTAAAGGTGAAGCCGGCGCCGCGCGGCAGCGGCTTGATCTCGAGCACGACATCGCCGTACTGGCCGTGACCGCCCGACTGCTTCTTGTGACGGCCGCGCTGGGTGATCGTCTTCCGGATGGTCTCGCGATAGCCGACGGTCGGCCGATGCGTGGTGGTGGCGACGCCGAAGCGATCCGCCAATCGCTCGGCCGCCACCCGCAGCTGCATTTCGCCCTGCCCCCACAACACCACTTCGTGCGCCTCGGCATTGTGGACGACGCCGATCGAGGGGTCCTCCTCGAGCAGCCTGGTGAGCGCCTGGCCGAGCTTGACATCGTCCTTGCGCTCCTTGGCGGCGACGGCCATGGCGAGCACCGGCGGGTGGGGAACGACCTTGGCGAGCGGCGGATGCGCCGGCTGGCCGTCGGTCAGCGTGTCGCCGGTCTTGGCCTGATCGAGCTTGCCGAACGCGACCGTCTCGCCGGCCTCCGCGGGAGCACGCTTGTCGGCGTGCTGGCCCATGAGCTTGAACACCGCCGCGACCCGTCCCACGTCGCCTTCCGGGCCGAGCAGATTGGCGCCGTCGCCGATCTTCCCGCTGAGCACGCGCGCCACCGACATCTTGCCGCCGTGCGAGGTATTGATGGTCTTGAGCACATAGGCGACGGAATGTCCCCCCTTCACGCCGAGCCGCTGCACCGTGTCGGCAATTCCGGGCGCTTCGTGACGCAACGCCTTCATCAGCCGCAGCACGCCGTTGGTGCGCGCGGCCGAGCCCAACAGCACCGGGCAGACCAGGCCCTCGCGCAATTCCCTCGCAAGATCGTCGAAGATCTTGTCGCGCGGCGGCTGAATGTCTTCCAGCAACTGCTCCATCAGCTCGTCGTCGTGATCGGCCAGCGCCTCCAGCATGGAGAAACGCGCGGTCTTCTCGCGGTCGAGCGAGTCGCCTTCGAGCGGGATGATCTGCGAGGGCGCATGCTCCTTGTAGACGTAGGCGCGCTCGAGCGCGAGATCGACGAAGCCGGTGACGAGGTCGCCGGCGAAGGTCGGGATCTGCCGCAGCAGCAGCTTGTTGCGCGACGCCGGCTGCAGGACCCGCAGCACCTCGTGGATGGTCGAATCCGCCTTGTCGATCTTGTTGAGAAACAGGAAACGCGGGATCTTCTGGCTCTCGAGCTCGCGCAGAATGAGCTGGAGCTGCGGCACCTTCTTCTCGTCGAGCTCGCACACCACGACCGCCGCGTCGACCGCGGGCAGCGCCGCGCGCATGTCGTGGACGAATTCGACCGAGCCCGGACAATCGATGAGGGTATAATCGTCGTCCATGAAACGGGTGGTGGCGACGGAAAGCTCGACGCTCATCTTGTGATCGCGCGCTTCCTTGCTGGCGTCGCCGACGGTGTTGCCGCCCTCGATCGTGCCCTGGCGCTGGATCGCGCCGGTGCGGGCGAGGATGCCCTCGAGCAGCGTCGTCTTTCCGCTCTGGAACGGGCCCACCAGCGCGATGCACCGTGGACCCGCGGCTCGTGTGCCGTTCTGTGCCATGTCCGCCTCGCTATCGTCCGAGCTGCCACCGCCTCCGCCATCGTTTCAGGCCGGAGGGGGGATTGGCAAGAGGCGCAAGGGCCGCGCGGAACCCGCGGCCGTCGCGGCCCGACGGCCGCGGCCGGCACCTGCGCGGAAGCCGCGCTTCACGCCGGAGGCGTTCGCGTCTTCGACGATCCCGAACGCCGCGGTCCCGCCGAGGCGGCAGGGGCGGCGTCGTGGTCAGCGACCCGGAGGACCCAAATGGAGGCTGGCGACGCCGACGGCGAGATTGAGCCCGATCTGGCCGCCCACCGAGAGCGGCTGCAGCGCGACGGTCCGGTTGGAGCCGCCGATCAGCACGTTGGCGCCGAGGCCGGCCGCGACGGTTGCTTCGCCGCTCGCGCCGAGATAGTCGCCGGCGAGGAAGCCCGGGCCGGCGACCGTCTCGGTGAACACCGCCCAGACCATCACGCCGCCGGCGGTCACGCCGATGTCGAGCCCGAACTTGGTGATCGAGCCGCCGTAGGCCTCCTGCGGAGCCGGCTGGTCCGGCGTGAATATGCAGGCGACCTGCTTCTGCGACCCGATGATCAGCCCGATGCCGGCCGATACGTCGCAGGTCAACAGTCCGGCCTTGATCCGCTGCGCAGCGGCCGGCTCGGCCGATGCGACAGCCAACACGATAGCCACAGCGGCGATGGCATGACGCAACATAAGAAAACCCTCCCTCTGCTCGACGGGGCGAGCCTATTGCGGCCCGCCCGTCCGACCTTGATCTTACGCAAAGACGGCCCCGCTGTCGCCGTCTTCGCGCGACTTTCGGTAGAACCCCGGTTCGACCGTGTCACTTCAGATTGCCGCAGAAACGCTGGATGCGCCGGCACGCCTCCTCCACGTCCTCGGTCTTGGTCGCATAGGAGATGCGGAACGCGGGGCCGAAGCCGAACGGCGTGCCCTGCACCACCGCCACGCCCTCGGCCTCGAGCAGCTCGCTGACGAAGTCCTCGTCGGTCGCGAGCTTGTTGCCGGTGGGCGCGGTCCGGCCGATAGCGCCGGCGCACGACGGATAGACGTAGAAGGCGCCCTCCGGCTTCGGGCAATGGATGCCGCGCGCCTGGTTGAGCATCGACACGCAGAGATCGCGACGCTCCTTGAAGATCGCGTTGTGCCTGGCGATGAAGTCCTGCGGCCCCTCCAGCGCCTCGACCGCCGCCCATTGCGAGACCGCGGTCGGGTTCGACGTCGATTGCGACTGGATCATCGCCATCGCCTTGATCAGCGGCTCCGGCCCGCCGGCGTAACCGATGCGCCAGCCGGTCATGCAATAGGTCTTGGAGACGCCGTTCACCGTGAGCGTGCGCTCGTAGAGGCGGGGCTCGATCTGCGCCGGCGTGGTGAACTCGAAATCGTCGTAGACCAGGTGCTCGTACATGTCGTCGGTCATCACCAGCACGTCCGGATGGCGCACGAGCACGTCGGTGAGCTTCTTGAGCTCGGCGCGGGTATAGGCCGCGCCGGTCGGGTTCGACGGCGAGTTGAGCAGCACCCACTTGGTCCTCGGCGTGATCGCCCGCTCGAGCGCGTCCGGCGCCATCTTGAAGCCGGACTCGATCGTGGTCGGCACCGCGATCGGCTCGCCGCCCGCCAGCATCACCATGTCCGGATAGCTCACCCAATAGGGCGCCGGGATGATCACCTCGTCGCCGCGATCGAGCGTCGCCATGAACGCGTTGTAGAGCACCTGCTTGCCGCCGGTGCCGACGATGATCTGGCTCGGCTTGTAGTCGAGGCCGTTCTCGCACTTGAACTTGCGCGCGATCGCGGCCTTGAGCTCGGGGATGCCGTCGACGGCGGTGTATTTCGCCGCCTTGCCGCCCTCGATCGCCTTGATCGCCGCGCGCTTGATGTTCTCCGGGGTGTCGAAGTCCGGCTCCCCCGCCCCCAGGCCGATCACGTCGCGGCCGGCGGCTTTGAGCGCGCGCGCCTTGTCCGTGACCGCGATGGTCGCGGACGGCTTGATGCGCGCGAGGGATTCCGCGAGGAGGGCCATGGTCGTCTCCGCTCGCCCGTGGCGGGCGCGAGCTTCCTAATGGGCGCCGCCGCCGGCGGCAAGCCTCAATCGCCGATTCCGCACACCACCGTGATCGCCCGGCAACCCGGCGGCCCGCTTCGCGGAAACGATTCGGCGAGCCGGGCCCTCGGATCGCCCGCCCGTTGCCCGTGGAGGTCGCGACCGGGCGCCATCGACCGGCTCGCCCCGGCGCATCGGCCGCGTGATTTTCCCTCAGCCGGCCGCTACAATGCGGGCAAGACCCATCGTCCCCGGGAGGACGCCATGACGCTCACGCCGCAGCAGCTCGCGACCTTCGACGAGCAGGGCTACCTCTTCTTTCCCGATTGCTTCTCGGAGGCGGAAGTCGCGCTCCTGCGCAGCGAGGCGGACGCCATTCTCAGGAGCCAGCGCCAGGAGGTCTGGCGCGAGAAGACCGGCGCGCCGCGCACCGCCTTTGCCGCCCACACCTTCAACGAGGCGTTCCGGCTGATGGCGCACCATCCGCGCCTGGTCGAGCCGCTCGTGCAATTGTTCGGCGAGGGCGTCTACGTCCACCAGTTCAAGATCAACGCCAAGGCGGCGTTCGAGGGCGACGTCTGGCAGTGGCACCAGGACTACGGCACCTGGGCACGCGACGACGGCATGCCCGAGCCGCGCGCCATGAACATCTCGATCTTTCTCGACGAGGTGTTGCCGATCAACGGTCCGCTGATGCTGATCCCGAAGAGCCACAAGCACGGCACCCTCGCCGCCGGCCACGACCAGAGCACGACGTCGTATCCGCTGTGGACGCTCGATCCGCAGACCGTGACGCGGCTGTGCGAGGAAGCCGCGCCGCCCGGCGGCATCGGCATCGTGGCGCCGACCGGCAAGCCGGGCACCGTGCTGATGTTCCACGGCAATCTGGTGCATGCCTCGCCGCCCAACATCACGCCCTATCCGCGCAAGATCGTCTATCTCACGCTCTGCGCCGTCTCCAACCACATCACCAAGTTCACCCGCCCGGCCTGGATCGCACACCGCGACTTCGCGCCGATCGTGCCGGTCGAGGACGATGCCCTCCTCGCCTATGCCCGCGCCCATCGGGTGGCGGCGGAATGACGGCGCAATAGCTTTCCACGCGCGACGGACGGCGCGGCGGCAACGGCCTGCGTCCCCTCGGTTCCGCGGCCTACCGTGCGGCGGTCATGACATTGCCGTCGTCGTGGCCTAGAGGGGCGGGCAGCGGGCGGTGATTCCGGCCAGAGGGAAGGCGATGCATACGCTCTATTCGATGCAGCGGTCAGGCAACAGCTACAAGGTGCGGCTGGCGCTGACCCAGCTCGGCATCCCCTACCGCATGGTCGAGGTCGACATCCTCAAGGGCGAGAGCCGCACGCCGGAGTTCCTGGCCAAGAATCCGAACGGCCAGGTGCCGCTGCTCGAGGTGGCGCCCGGCCGCTACCTCGCCGAATCGAACGCCATACTGTGGCACCTCGCCAGCAGGTCGCCGTTGCGGCCCGAGGACCGCATCGACCGGGCGACCGCCCTGCAATGGATGTTCTTCGAGCAGCACAGCATCGAGCCCAATCTCGGCGCCGCCTATTTCTGGCTCGTCCTGGTCAAGGGCGGGCGCGACCTGCAGCAGCACGCGCTCGAGGACTGGATGGAGGAAGGCTACCGCGCGCTCGGCGTGATGGAGAACCATCTCAAGCACCATCGCTACTTCGCCGCCGACCGCTACACCGTCGCCGACATCGCGCTCTACGCCTATACCCACCTCGCGCATGAATGCGACTACGACCTCGCCACCTTTCCGGCGATCCGCGGCTGGCTCGATCGCGTCGCTTCCGAGCCCAGACATGTGGCGATGGATTGGCAGCCGGAGAACGTCGTGGCGGCGGAGTGAGCCGCTCGCGCCCGCGGGCTTGACCCATGGGAAGAGCCTGCCCGCGGTGTCACCCGCGGGCTTGACCCGCGGGTCCATCTTCTTCGCAAGATCGCAAGCGCTTTTTCGCAATCGGACGGATTGCATCGGAACTCGGGCTTGCCCAGGGCTTGCCCGAGTTCCGCACCATTAAGTGCCGCAAGTCGGGCAAGCCCGACTTGCGGTGTCAAGCCCGGCAATGACAGCTGGGCGGAACGTCGCAAACGGCCAATTGTTCCCGCGTTAACGCTTCATTAACCCGAAACACAAAATCGCCCTTGTTCGTCAAAGCCTTCGCCCTAGTCCCGTCGAACCGGCGCCGGCATCCCCCGCGATTGATTCGGTTAACCGATACCGATTCGCGGAGACTGAGATGTCCAAGGCATTAGCCGGTCGCGGCGCACACGAGCACGAGGCGCCGAAGCATCGGTCCATCGCTTGCGTCGAACTGATCACCACCGCCGCGCTGGCGTTGTCGACCGCGGTCGCGGTCACCGCCGTCTCGATCGGCATCGCCCGCGCCGACGTGATCGGCGCCGCGGGGACCGGCGACGGCACGGCGCTCGCGCTCGTCATCGGCCTCTTCGTCTCCGCCATGGGCGGGCTCATCGCCGCCCGTCCGCGGCCGGATTGAGCGGCGCAATCTCCAGCTAAGGTTTCAGGCGGCCGGTCGGGGGAAGTCACTGCCGCGCGTCGTCCGACGCGCGGCAGTGACGCGTTCGGGTCATTCCGGTGGCTTGATGTTCGCCGCCTTGATGATCGGCCACCATTTCTCGATCTCGGCCTTGTGAAAGGCGGCGAGCGCCTCCGGCGTCTGCTGCTCGCGCTGGGGAATCTCGTGGCCCTGGTCGGAAAATCGCTGCCGCGCGCCCGCGTCCGCCAATGCATTCACGACCGCCGCATTGAGCTTGGCGACAATGTCCTTGGGCGTGCCCTTGGGCGCCCAGACTCCGTGCCAGAATGACATGTAGAGCCCGGGCACGCCCATCTCCTCGATGGTCGGAACGGCGGGCGCCGCGAACCAGCGTGTCTTGCTCATCACCGCATAGGCCTTGATCTGGCCGTTGCGCACGAACGGCAGTGAATTCGCCGCCAGATCGCACATGAAGTCCACGTTGCCGGCGATCAGATCCTGGCTTGCCGGCGCGCCCCCGCGATAGGGCACGAACTGGAAGCGCGTGCCCGTATTTGCCTGGAGATAAAGACCGCAGAGATGCGACCCGCTGCCGATGCCGACGGTCGCGGCCGACGCCTTGTCCGGATTGGCCTTCAGCCAGGCGATCGCTTCCTTCAGGTCCTGTGCCGGAAAGGACTTCCTTGCAACAATCCAAAGCGGGCTCGTCGCGATATAGGCCACCGGCTCGAGGTCCTTCAGGAGGTCGTATTGAAGCGGGTACATCGCGCCGGAGCCGACATGGCTCGCCCAGTTGCCGAAGCTGAGCGTGTAGCCATCGGGGGCGGCGCGCGCGGCGCGGCCGGTGCCGACGCTGCCGCCGGCGCCGGGCACGTTCTCGACGACGATCGGTTGGCCGAGCGAACCTTTCATGTGTTCGGTGAGGGTGCGGGCGAGGATGTCGGTGGCTCCGCCCGCGGGGAACGGACTGATCATGGTGATGGGCCGCGACGGATAGACCTGCGCCGCCGCGCTCTCGATCATTGCGAACGTGACGGCAAGCGTCGCAGCCCAGGTCAGCCTGCCCATGTCGCACCTCCTCGAAGGTCCGCTTGCGTCCCGGCGACCGACGTCACTCCAGCTTGATATTCGCCGACTTGATGATCGGCCACCACTTCTCGATCTCCGCCTTGTGGTGAGCGTAGAGCGCCTGCGGGGTCAGCTGCTCGCGCGGGGGGATCTCCATGCCGAGATCGGCGAACCGCTTGCGCACCGCCGGATCGGCGAAGGTCTCCACGACCGCGGCATTGACGGTGGCGACGACGTCTTTTGGCGTGCCTTTCGGGGCCCAAAGGCCGTGCCAGAAGGGAAAGTGCAGCCCGGGCACGCCCGCCTCATCGACCGTGGGAACGTCGGGCGCCGGGAAAAAGCGGTTCTTGGCCATGACGGCAAAGACCCTGACCTTGCCGCCACGATAGTGCCCCAGGGTTTGCGAGGCCTCGAGACAGCCCAGGTCGACCTGCCTGGCCACCAGATCCTGCAGCGCCGGAGCCCCGCCGCGATAGGGCACGAACTGGGACTGCGTGTCGGTGTTGTTCTGGAAATAGATCATGCACATATGCGCCGCGCTGCCCGCGCCGACCGTCGCGGCCATCGACCCGGGGTTGGCCTTCAGCCAGGCGATCAGTTCCTTCAAGTTCTTCGCCGGCAGATCATTCCTTCCCAAGATCCAGAGGGGAGACGATGTGAGCAGCGACACCGGCTCGAAATCGTGGAGCACGTGGAACTGCAGCGGGTAGATTGCGCCGTCCCCGACATGGGTGGTCCATTGTCCGATGCTCAGCGTGTAGCCGTCCGGCTCGGCACGGGCGACGCGGCCCACGCCGATAGTGCCGCCGGCACCGGTGACGTTTTCGATCACCATGGTCTGGCCCAGCGTCGTCTTCATACGCTCGGCCATGATGCGCCCGACCGTATCGGTCGGCCCGCCGGGCGGGAACGGCACGATCATCGTGATCGGACGGGTGGGATAAGCCTGGGCACTCCGATGTGAACGGCCTTAAGCTTGCCGGAACGCCCGAGGCGACCCATCGTTGCTTCATCCAGCGAGATTTGCGCGCGGAGATTCGCATGCCGCGATCGGCGATCATCATCGGCTTCACCGCGCTCGCCTCGCTCGGCTGCGCGCCCGCCGAGGCGGAGGTCTCCGCCGCCGGCGACCTCGCGCTTACGACCGTGGCGCGCGGGCTCGAGCATCCCTGGGCGCTCGCCTTCCTGCCCGACGGCCGCCTCTTGGTCACCGAGCGTCCCGGGCGCATGCGCGTCGTCGGCGCCGACGGCAATCTCTCCCCGCCGCTCGCCGGCGTGCCGCGGGTCGCCGCGTCGGGCCAGGGCGGCCTGCTTGACGTCGTGCTCGACCGCCGCTTCGCGGAGAACCGGACGATCTATTTCTGCTATGCCGAGCCGGCGGGCGGCGGCGCGCGCACCGCGCTCGCGCGCGGGCAGCTCGGCGGCTCGCCCCGGCTCGACGACGTCCGCGTGATCTTCCGCCAGGACGGCCCGCTCTCGAGCGGCAACCATTTCGGCTGCCGTATCGCGCAGACGCCCGACGACAACCTCTTCCTGACCGCGGGCGAGCATTTCACCGGCCGCAACGAGGCGCAGAATCTCGGCAACCATCTCGGCAAGATCATGCGCGTGCGGCCCGACGGCTCGGTGCCGCCGGACAATCCGTTCGTCGGCCGTCCCGGCGCCAAGCCCGAGATCTGGAGCTTCGGCCACCGCAACCCGCAGGGCCTCGCGCTCAACCCAACGAGCGGAAAGCTGTGGGAGCACGAGCACGGGCCGCGCGGCGGCGACGAGGTCAACATCATCGAGCCCGGCCGCAATTACGGCTGGCCGGTGATCGGCTTCGGCATCGATTACAGCGGCGCCAGGATCCACGAGAGCACGCACAAGGCCGGCATGGAGCAGCCGGTCTGGTACTGGGTGCCCTCGATCGCGCCGTCCGGCATGGCGTTCCTCACCGGCGACGCGTTCCCGGCCTGGCGCGGCAACCTGCTGGTCGGGGCGCTCGCCGGCGAGATGCTGGTGCGGCTCGAGCTCGACGGCGAGAGGGTGGTCAAGGAGGAGCGCCTGCTCAAGGAGCTGCGCGAGCGCATTCGCGACGTGCGCCAGGGGCCGGACGGCGCGCTGTGGCTCGCGACCGACAATTCCGCCGGCCGGATTCTGCGCCTGGCGCCGGCGAGGTGAAGAAGCTGCGGCTGCGGCTGCGGCTGCGGCCGCTCCCGCCCCCATCGTCATACTCCCGACACGAAGCC
>WNFD01001464.1_pt1 | contig 29237 bp, 25 predicted proteins | sample 5400491 | NCBI WGS metagenome assembly WNFD01 (sample SAMN13153343, study PRJNA577476) | soil metagenome | isolation source: 120 cm saprolite under Douglas fir tree site 2 hole 2 replicate 2 | place: USA:California | collected 2015-04-18
AAGACTAGGTGATGCCGTCTCCAACACTCTTGAGATCCGTTATCCATTCAGAGGCGCGCGGCTTGAGACAAACTTGTGACAAGACTACGGACAGACTTGGACTAATAGGCGGTAACAGGTAGACTCACTGGCGCCTGCAACCTGTGACAAATGTTAATAAATCCCAAGAGCCGTGACCTGCCGGAGCGTCTTTGAACGGACTCTTAATCAGCGGGTCGCAGGTTCGAGCCCTGCTCGGCTCACCATTAGTCTCTATTGACATCCATCCTGGGTTTGAACTTCACGGGGCTACTGCCGTCAACCGGATCGCCGGGTTCGATAACTGCGACTGATCTGCTTCGCCGGAATGCTCACGGTGTAAGACTTGCTCCCTGGCTCAACCGACAACTTGATGAAATTCCCCTGGCAAGCTTCCTCTTCATTTGCGATGTAGCCGGACATCGTGTTTTCTTTGTCATTTGTGCGCAGGTTGCGGTGAAGCTGATAGACAGCCTCGATTTCTTTCAAGCTGGTTAGCGTTGCGTACACTCGCGCATCTCCGCCTTTGCGCGGCCCATTATCGATCACCGCGACCCGAGGATTGAGCGCGCGCAGCAGGGTCGGATTGTTACTGACGTCGGTACCGTGATGGTCGGCCTGGTAGACATCGATCACACCGACCAGGTTCCTTGGACACACCAGCCGGTTCTCGATATTCCAAGTCAGGTCGCCACCATCAAAGAATTTGAATCCGCCAAACGTGAGCAGAAAACCAACGCTGTTCGCATTATCGCTCTTGTCCTCTTCGATCGCCTGAAAGTCCGGACCGCACGGTTGAATCTGCGGTGCGCCCGGCTTCTCGCCAAGCACAAGGCCGCTCGCGGTCAGCACGCGCACTTGCAACGGCGGCACATATTTCGGCGAGCGCAACTTGATCTCGTCGCCCGGCTTCAAGGCCGTCGACTGGCCCTGCGTAGTTTGCTTGTACGCTTCGATGAATTCCGCCTGCATGTCGGCAGCGATCGTCTGGGGCAAGCCGTGGTCGTAGTAATGCTTGATCGGAATCAACTTCGCCAGCGCCGGAACGCCGCCCACGTGATCGCGATGCCAGTGTGTGACTAAGCAATGATCGATCTGCTTGAGCCCGGCGACTTCAAGCGCGACATGCGCAATGCGTCCCGCATCGCGGTCGCCGGGAAAGCCCGAATCAACCAGCAAGGATTCGCCCGTCGGGGTCACGATGAGCGTCGCGGCGCCACCCTCAACGTCAATGAAGTAGATATCGAGCGACTTTGGCGCGGCCGGCATCCCCGTCGAGCAGAAGGGAGTCAGCGCCACAAACAGAACCGCCGACAAGTATCTCTTCGATTTCATTTGATTTCTCCGTCGTGCTGTCCAGGATAGTTTGCGGCCTCCGAAGCGCCTCGATCCGTCGAGAGCGCGCCCCGTTTTTTCCGGTTACCAGTAGCGCGCGCAATTTAACACAACGCACCTCTGGCGGAAAGTTGCCGATGAAAAGGAAGATACGTCCGCCTTACACAGGTCTGCGGATCATGCCAGTGGCGCTCGCCACTCGCGTCGCCGGTTTACTTCGCACTCACATCTTCACAACTTCTAAACCACGGGTTGGACCAAAGCGCGAAACGAAGCGAGCTGATCCTTCACGGTGGTTTCGTAACAGTTGGGACAGATGCCGTGACTGAATTCAGCTTCTGAATGATCGGCGATATAGCTTTCGACCGTCTGCCAGTAGTCCTGATCGCCCCCTGATCTTTTTGCAGTACGAACAGATCGGAAGAATCCCCTGGAGTTGCTTGACGTGTTCAAGCGCGCCTTCGAGTGCCCTGACGCGCCCGGCCAGCTTGGCTTGCAATTCGACGATCCGCACGCCGACCTGCACCCGCGCGCGCAGTTCGTCGCGATCGTAGGGCTTGGTCAGATAATCATCAGCGCCGGCTTCCATCCCGTCTACGATCGCGCGCGCGCCGTGCTTGGCTGTCAGCAGAATAATGTGCGGCGGCGTTGCGGGAGCGAGCTGGCGCACGCGGCGGCAAACCTCGAGGCCGTCAACCCCGGGCATCATGACATCCAGGATTGCCAGCGCCGGCGCATCCGGTGCCCGCATCGTTTGCCACGCCTGGTCGCCATCGAACGTCGTCACGACCTCGTGGCCCCAATTCCGGAGAAGGGTCTCCAGAATCCGGCGCGAGACGACCTCGTCTTCGGCGATCAAAACTCTCAAGCAAGTCTTCTCAAGCGCTCAGCCGCGAGGGCCGCGCGCGCCGTGTTAAACTCTTGAACCAATAGTTGCAACAGCTCATTGACTCTGGCAGCCGATTCGCTGCAATTCAACTCCAACATTCCGCAGACCTCCGCCACCTGGCGAATACCCAAACTGCCGCTGCTTCCTTTCAGAGTGTGCGCCACACGCTTCAGCACCGTCGCGTCGTTTTCGGCCGCGGCCGTGCGTATGGCCTCGACCCATTGCGGAGCGTCGCCGAGATAAAGATCGATCAATTCCACCACCAGATCGGCTTCGCCTTCGTCCCATGCTTCGTCCAGGGAAGCAAGCACGACCGGGTCGAGCGCCTGGGTCGCAGCGCCACCGCCATTGGCGAGCGCCGGCCTTATTAGCGACTTCGCCAGATAATCATCCATCCTTAGAAGATCGGCTGACATTATTTCATCCCCTGTTTCGGTTGATCGATCGAAGCTAAGCCGCTCGGGTGCTGGGCAGCTTTGCGGCGAGCAACATGCGAAGCAAGTTTTGCAGTTGGTCCGGCGTGAAGGGCTTTGGAAGAAATGCCGTGGCGCCCGCGGCAAAGCTGTCCGCCATCAGCTTGATATTCTGGTCAGCGGTAATCAGCACGACCGGAATGCGCATCAGACGCTTTTCAGTTCTCATGTAACGAATCAGATCGAGGCCTTCGAGAAAGGGCATCGACATGTCCAGGATCGCGGCTTTGAAATTCGCATCCGCCTTCAGGAGACTGAACGCCGCGCGGCCATCACTCAGAGTAACCGGAGTGTATCCCACTCTTGTAACAATCGAAGTAACCAAATGTCTGATCACCGGATCGTCGTCGGCAATCAGGATCCGGTTTGACGTGTGTTTGATCTTCATCAGCATCGCATTTCCTCTCTCTTTGCTTAAGTCACAATGACCTTCAGGTTTTCCTGCAGGAAGGACTGAACCCGATCGAACTCTCGATCAATGTCGGCGAGCAAAACCGCAGCGCCGTCCAGGCGATTCTGACCCCCGGGCGTTCCATTTTGCGGAGTGGGTCGATACCTTAGGGCAATCCACCGCGGCACATCGGACTAGCGCATGACAAAAGCGCCGCGTAATGCACCACCTTGCCGCGTGCGGGACAAGGTCTAACCCAATGGGCACCTTCTATGCCAGGAGATCCCATCAACGCCTTCACTGCGGTGGCGAGTAACCGGCGCCGCTTAACATAACGCACCTCTGGCGGAAAGTTATTGATAAAGGTAACATTCGTCAGCCTAACGCAGACGACTGTGGGAATCGTGACGAGCGTCGCCGCCGGCGCGGTCTGTCGCAAATCAACTCTTCAGGAGCTGAAACAGAGATGAAACTGGCACAGTTCAAGACGAATGAATCGGCTGAGCCAAGGCTCGGCATGCTGCTGGGCGATGTTGTCTACGATGTTGCAGCTCTGGCGCGGGCGCTCAAGGAATCCGGCGGTGGACCGCCGAGTTGGCTGCTGCAAGCCAACCGAACTCTGGATGTCATTAGTCGCGGCGACTCAGCCCTTCGCGACCTCGAGGCCCTCTTAACTGATGTTCAGATCGGCACCGCGTTGCCGCTTGATTCGATCGATTTCCTGCCCGCCGTTTACCCGAGCAAGATTATTGCTATCGGCCGTAACTACGTTGACCATGCCATCGAAGGCGGTGCTGAGCCGCCCAAAGCGCCGCTGATTTTCAACAAGCTGCCAAACTCGCTGAGCGCGCACGACGCGCCGATTGTCTTGTCGAAGATTAGTTCTCAGGTGGATTACGAAGCCGAACTCGCGGTGGTGATTGGACGCAAAGCAACGCGAGTGAGCGAGAGTCAGGCGCTCGAATATGTTTTTGGTTACACGCTAATTAACGACGTCAGCGCGCGCGATCTGCAATATGGTGACGGACAGTGGACGCGTGGCAAAGGCCTCGATACTTTTGCGCCGCTCGGTCCTTTCATCACGACGCGCGAAGAGATCGCCGACGTGCAATCACTACAGATCGAAGGACGCTTGAACGGTGAAGTGATGCAGTCATCGAACACCGGCAAGATGATCTTCAAAGTTGCTTATTTGATTTCATATATTTCGCAGGGGATCACTCTGGAACCGGGAGACGTAATTGCGACCGGCACGCCTGACGGCGTGGGTATCTTTCGTAAACCGCCGGTTTTGCTGAAAGCCGGAGACGTTTATGAGGTGACGGTCGAGAAACTTGGGACGCTGCGTAATCCGGTGATCGAAGCGAAGGAATAACCCACAAATTCACAGCACCCGGGGACTTGCGCGTTCTTGCTAAACCTAAGTAGTCTTTGACACGTAATAGCCCATCTCAGGTCCTACAGCTCTTAGGTAAGGAGACAATCGTGAGAAGAATCCCTGTCTTAATCGCGACCCTGGTACTGTTTGCCCTGCCCGTTTCCGCGCAGTCAGTCGACGACCTCATTGCGCATTACCTCAAGACTGTCGGCGGCATGGACAAAATTCAGAACGTGAAAACTCTGCGCCGCACCGGCAAGTTTATTGGCGGTGGCGGCTTCGAAGCGGCGATCTTGCAAGAGAACAAGCGCGGCAATCTGGTGCGTGAAGAGTTCGCCCTCCAGGGAATGATCGGCATCAACGCCTATGACGGAAAGACGGGATGGAAAATCGAACCCTGGAACGGAAAGAAAGATGCTGAGGCCCTCGGCGAAGAGGAGATGAAATCGATTCTGGAGGATTCGGATTTCGATGGCCCGCTCGTCAACTATCGTCAGAAAGGCTACAAAGTAGAGTTCGCCGGCCGGGACACGTTCGAAGGCACCGATACGTTCAAATTGAAGGTTACGATGCCGAACGGCGACATGTTCGTCTATTATCTGGATGCCGACTACTACGTGCCGATCAAAATCGACACCAAAAGAATCGTGCGCGGCGCCGAACGCGAGTACGAGACGGTGCTGGGAGATTACAAAGAAGTCGCCGGCTGGTATCTTCCCTATTCTTTCGAGACGGGCGTCAAAGGCAGCCAGGACAAGGCCAAGACAGTATACGAGAAGATCGAAGCTAACGTGCCGATCGACGATGGCCGATTTGGCATGCCGGTAGTTGCAAAGCCGTCGGGACAGCGACCCAATTGAATTGGCCATGACGACCTGATCGTCTTCAGCGCCGTTAGGCGCGTAATGTCTATAACCTATCGGCCGTACTAGCCTTAATAGCTCCGCCAGGAGCGACATAACTCTCGCTCCTGACGGAGCTTGATTAAAGATGGTGACTCGACAGCTATAAACATTGGCTCCTCGCGGAGCCACGACCGAACCTCGGCGAGGAATAATTCGATGAAAAGAAAACTCATCTCTTTCCTATCGACAGCCGCACTCGGCTTTGCTCTAGCCGCCGCTGCCCTGGCGCAGCAGCCCAGGTTTGATTCGGAAACAATTTCCGGGCTCGGTGCGCGCAACATCGGATCGGCAACGATGAGCGGGCGCATCGCCGCGCTTGATGCCGTACAGGAAGGCCAGCGACTAACGGTCTACATCGGCGCCGCGAGCGGCGGCGTGTGGAAATCGCTCAACGGCGGTTCGACCTTCAAACCCGTCTTTGACAAGCAGCCGGTTCAGTCGATCGGCGCCATCACAGTCGATCCGAAGAATCCGAAAGTCGTCTGGGTCGGCACGGGCGAGGCGTGGACGCGCAACAGTGTCTCGATCGGCGACGGCGTTTACAAATCAGTCGACGGCGGCGAGAACTGGACCAACATGGGATTGAAGGATTCCGAGCGCATCGCGAAGATTCTGGTTGATCCCAGCAACACGAATACCGTCTACGTCTGCGTGCCCGGCAAGCTCTGGAGCGACAGCGACGAACGCGGACTGTACAAAACCATCGACGGCGGTAAGACCTGGACCAGGATCTTGAAGGGGCCGAACGCCTCGACCGGCTGCTCGATGATTTCGATGGACAAGCAAAATCCGCAGACAATTTACGCGGGCCTGTGGGATTTTCGCCGCAAGGGTTGGACGTTCCGTTCCGGTGGGGAAGGACCAAATGTTTTCAGCGGCAGCGGGTTTTTCAAGAGTACCGACGGCGGCGCGTCGTGGACCGAGCTCGATGAAAAGAGCGCCACTGGACTTCCGTCAAAGCCATGGGGTCGCATTGCCGTCGCAGTTGCTCCTTCCAAGCCCAGTACCGTGTACGCGTTCATTGAAGCAGAAATACCGAAGGACGGTCTTTACCGTTCTGACGACGGGGGAAAAACCTGGCGACAGCTTGATCGCAGCCAGAACATGATCTGGCGCCCATTCTACTTCGCAAATCTGATTGTCGATCCCAAGGACGAAAACAAAGTCTACAAGCCGGACGGATCATTGATTGCGAGCAACGACGGCGGCGAGAGCTTCAGCAACATCTCCGGCGGCGCGCACGGAGACTTTCACGATGTCTGGATCAATCCGAACAACACCGACAATGTAATCACCGGCGACGACGGCGGCGTTTGGTATTCCTTTGACGGCGGCAATCGCTGGTGGAAAGGCAATAACCTCCCGGTCTCGCAGTTCTATCACGTCAGCGTTGACATGGACACGCCTTACCACGTTTTTGGCGGGCTGCAGGACAACAGTTCGTGGATCGGGGACTCGGCCTATCCCGGCGGGATCACGAATGATCGTTGGGAGAATATTTACGGCGGCGATGGCTTCTGGGTATTCGCCGATCCTTCGGACAACGATTACGTTTACGCCGAGTCACAGGGCGGTTACATCGGCCGCGTTAACCGCAAAACGCACGAGTCGCGCGGTATTCAGCCGTTACCCGAATACAAAGAGAAGAAACTCCGCTATAACTGGAACACGCCGATTCACGTCAGCCCGACGCAGAACGGAACGATCTATCTTGGCGCGCAATTCCTGTTTCGCTCGCGCGATCACGGCCAGACCTGGGAGCGCATCTCGCCGGATCTCACTACTAACGATCCGGAAAAACAAAAGCAGGAACAATCGGGCGGCATCACCGTCGACAATTCTTCGGCAGAGATGCACACCACGATCTTTTCAATCTGCGAGGCGCCGAAGAATCCGAATTTGATCTGGGTGGGCACCGACGACGGCAACGTCCAGATCACCCGCGACGGCGGCAAGACCTGGAAGAACGTGGTCGGCAACATCAAAGGCTTGCCAAAGAATTCCTGGGTGTCATCAATTGACGCCGGCCACTTTGATGAAGGCACGGCCTATGCGACTTTCGATCTCCATACGTTCGGTGACATGAGGCCGTACGTCTACAAGACAACAAATTTTGGCCAGACGTGGACACCGGTTGTCGCGCCGGCGGGAAACATGCGCGGTTATGCACACGTCGTCAAAGAAGATCTGGTCAACAAGAACCTGCTGTTTGTCGGCACTGAGCTGGGGTTGTGGGTTTCGCTCGACGGCGGCCGGCAATGGGCACAGTACAAAGGCGGCGATCTGCCGAACGTAGCCGTGCGCGATCTGGTCATTCATCCGCGCGACAAAGACCTGGTGATTGCGACGCACGGCCGCGGCATCTGGATCATCGACGACATCACGCCGTTGCGCGCGCTGACGCCCGCGAACCTGGTGAAAGAGGCCGCCTTCATCGAAGCCCGGCCCACCGTTCAGAGCATCCCGGCAAACGGCGGATGGGCAAACGGCGATGCGGTGTTCACGGGAGCCAATCCGACTGACGAAGCCGTGATCACTTACTACCAACAGAAGCGTCACATCTTTGGTGATTTGAAGATCGAAATCCTGGACGAAAGCGGAAAGCTCCTCAGCACTGTTCCCAGCAGCAAGCGTCGCGGCTTGAATCGGGCGACCTGGTCCATGCGTCTGAAGGCGCCGCGCGTGCCCACTGCCGCCAGCGCGGCCTTTAGTGCCTCCACTGGGCCGCGCGTGCTGCCCGGAAATTACACGGTGAAGATGACCAGGGACAAGAACGTCTATATAACCCAATTGCAGGTCATGCCCGATCTGCGTTCAAAGCACACGCCGGAAGATCGCCGGGCGCAATTCGATCTTTCGATGAAGCTCTACAACCTACTCGGCGACATGACCTTCGCAGTTGATCGAATCAACGGCGTGCGCCTCGCTCTTGATCAAGCCGCGGCAAAGCTGCCGGCGAACGACCCGTTGGTTGCGCGTCTGCGCGCTGCGTCGGCGCAGGTCGATGAGCTGCGCCGGAAAATCGTAGCCACCAAAGAAGGCGGCGCCATCACCGGCGAAGAACGCCTGCGCGAAAACCTCGCCGATCTTTACGGCAACGTGATCAGTTACGAAGGTCGCCCAGCGCAGACGCAATTGGAGCGCACGGATGCGATTGCTCGCGAGTTGGCCGACATAGTTCGCGACTTCGACGCGTGGCTGGCGAAAGAGATGCCGGGCCTGAACTCCGCGCTGTCCGGAAAACAGTTGCCGCCAATTAAGGTGATCACGCGCGAGGAATGGGATAAGGATTAGCGGCTGGTGGGTGAGTCATCCCGCAGCGATCGGGCAATAGGCCTCTCCTGAGACATCACTCTAGCTCTGAAAGCTTCGGTCTGGGCGTAAGTCTCACGAACATTTTTCTTATACAATGCAGCAACCACCCGCTGAGTGCGCCAATGATCATCATGGATGGCAATACAACAGGACTTGAGATCAAAAATATATAAAGAAGCAACCAAGCAAATTGGAGAAATCCGCGGTCGTAGCCTCCCGACCACCTATATGCAGCCGCCAAGGCTACAAAAAGAAGATATGAGATACATGCAGTGCCGAGGCCGCGCAGTATCGCCAGCCAGCCCGCGTAATGATCGGAAGAGATTAGGATTCCCGCCCCAAAGGCTGCGCCGAATAATCCTGTGAGGACTGCAGGTACAAGTACGACAAGTACAAATTCAGCAGACCAGACCGGAAAAAACGCCGCTTCTTCGTGCACGAAGTAGAGAAACGCCGGGATAAGAAAAGCGACCGAAAACCAAACAGCCGCAACAACCCTCAACCACGCCGCAGGTCCAGGTGTGCGAGACCCAGCGGCTATCTGACGCGCGGACAATGATATGGATTGTTCGGGCGGCGCCGCGCCGCAAACCGCGCAGGTATCAGCGGTCGCCGAGTTCATCGAACCACACGCTGTGCATCTTATCGACAACGACGACATAAGAAACGCTTCAGCTCTTTTCGTCTTTCGCGAATGCCCTACTCTCCAACCCGGCCGGCGATCTGCTGAATATAGATCACGACGAATTCGGCGGGTGCAAGCGGCGCGAAACCTACAACGATGTTGACGATGCCGCGATCAATATCGTCCTGACTGGTAGTTGTTCCGTCGCATTTGATGAAGAAAGCGTCTCCCGCTTTCGTTCCTTGAAAGGCTCCCACGCGAAACAGGTTGGTCATGAAGACGCCGAAGCTCAAACGAATCTGTGTCCAAAGCAATTCGTCATTTGGGTCAAAGTTGGCCCACTTCGAGCCCTGGTAGAGACTCTCTTCAATATAAAGAGCCAAGCGTCGCACGGGAATATACTTCCACTCGCTGGCTTCTTGATATGAACCAGCGAGCGTCCGCGCACCCCAACTGACATTCCCGATCGTCGGAAAGTTGCGCAGCGCGTTTATGCCGAGAGCGTTGAGCGCGCCGTTCTCAGAGTCGTTAATTTGCACGGTTACGCTTGCTCCGCGCAGGTCTGCAGCACCTCCGGCCGGCGTCTTCCACACGCCGCACGCGCCGTCCATGCGCGCATAGACGCCGGCGAGCGTACCGCTGGCGCCGACGTTCCGCGAACTGCCCGCGTTGAGTGGATCCGGAATTTCGAGTCTGGGAAAGTAAATTGCCGCGTTGTGATGGCGGAGGCAGTCGTTCGTTTCCATCCAGGAGAGCATCTTGTCTTTGGTGTTAATTGTAGGCGGGATATCAACGATCAGAAATGCTCGTTTCTCTGAGCAGTATTTCTCGGCGGCTGAGATGACGGCAGTAAAACTGTTCTGGTCCAGGTTGGCTGCCGCGGGAATGGTCAAGATGTTAAAGATGTTCGGCGCAATTCCGTCGAGCGCGTGCATGCCGGTTTTGGCTGCGGGGTCACCGACGATCGTCTCAGCGGTCGCGCCGCCGTCCACCCGAACTACCCACGCGCTCTTACCGCCATTCAAAAAGTATTGGAGGATTGCGTAACTCGCCTCGCTGCCGGCATCCAGTCCGCGGAACGCGCGCTCGAATTCGGCAAAGCTGGTTACCTGCATGGCTTTATTAAGCGGCCCTTGCTGGAAGATGTCGATAAAGGCCGCACTGGAAGTGGGTACTCCTTCGATTGTGTGAACGCAGGCGGGAACTTCTTCAATAAATACGCCGGGGGCTAAATATTCTGGCATCGAGTCTCCGTTCCTTCTTTATGGTTCTGACGGCGGCTTCGTGTAGCGTGACGAACACCCGGCGAACCTCGTCTCTTACAAGATTCGTAATCTGTAACCAAATCGTCCCCGTAAAAGCTGTGACGTTCCCAATGAATGGGCCGAGAAGTTGAGAGTCATCGGAGGCATGGCGACGGTTCTCGCCGTACGTGAGAAGTCAACGATGAATCCGAGAACGCGGCGACGATATTCTCGTCCACGGAAAAAGTCAACCACTTTTCAAAGGGGTCGACTCGTCTGCAATTTGTGATACGCTTTGCCACGATGGCGAGCGAAACGAGCAAGCGATTGGCGCGTTCAAGAGCGCTCGGCGCGCGTTTGTGGTGGTTAATTTCGGGGCGGGCGGCGGCGGTTGTTCTGTTGCTGCTCATCACTCTTCTCTGGAAGCGCAGCACGCCTGGTCCCAGCCTGGTCAACTCACTCAGCATCGTAGCGCCGATTATCCTGACAGTTGCCGGGCTCACCTTGATTTACGGCGCCGCGCATGTGCTCTGGAGAAACTTTCTGGCTCAGGCCCGCATTCAGTTTTTCGTCGATGTATTTCTGGTCACCTGGCTGGTGTGGGCAACTGGCAATGTACATTCGCCCTACGCGGCGCTGTACATCGTGGTCATTTCGGTAGCCAGTCTGTTCATTGGACCGCGCGGCGCGATGATTACTTCAGTGGGCAGCGTGGCGGCGTTCAATGCCTGCGCGCTGCTGGCGATCAACGGGATTGGCCCGATCAACGCCAGCACCACGGAAGAATCAATCGCGAGTACGATCCAGGCACTTGGTCTCTCGGACGTTTCGTTTCTGGTGGTCGGCCTGCTGGCCGCGAAGCTGGCCGAGCGGCAATCTCGCTCTGACGTGCAACTGGCCGCGACCACGCAGACGCTTGCCAACCTGCGCGCGCTGCACGAGCGCATCGTCGAATCAATCCGTTCCGGAGTCATTACCACCGATCTTCAGGGACACATCTATACGTTCAATGCAGCCGCAGAGGAAATCACCGGCTATCACGCGGCGGACGTGCGCGGAAAAGACGCTTCGATTTTTTTCGGCGACCTGACACAGCGAATTCCCGAATCGATGCGCGCCGCGGCCAGCGGCCGCGCCAGCCCGCGTTTTGAAGCCGACTGCCTGGCGCCCGATGGTTTGGTGTTGCGCCTGGGCTTCAGCATTGTTCCCCTGTTCGCTGAATCGGGTGAAACCAGCGGCATGGTGATCACCTTTCAGGATCTGACGGACGTGCGCGCGATGGAGGAAACTTCGCGGAGACAGGATCGTCTGGCAGCCGTAGGGCGTCTGGCGGCTTCGATCGCTCACGAGATCAGAAATCCTCTGGCCGCGATGCGTGGCTCGATCCAGATGTTGCGTGGCGAGATGGACGCCGACTCGGAACAAGCGCAGTTGATGGACATCATCCTGCGCGAATCTGACCGGCTCAATAACATTGTCACGGATTACCTGAACTACGCCCGCCCGCGACCAGCGCAACTCAACGATGTTGACCTGCGTGTCCTGATCCGCGAGGCTTTCACACTGTTGCGCAATAGCGCCGAGTTGAGCGACAACCATGTGTTGGAAGACGAGGTGCCCGAGCAACCGATGATTGCCAAAGGCGATCCGGAGCGCCTGAAACAAGTGTGCTGGAACATTGCGCGCAACGCTCTGCAGGCAATGCCTGACGGCGGGACCTTTCGGATTTCCTTGACGCGTCCCGAGCCCGACCGCCTGCGAATCTCTTTTATCGATAACGGCCGCGGCATGGCGCCCGAACAAGTCGAGCGTCTGTTCGAGCCGTTCTCTTCAACCACGGGCGGCACTGGTCTCGGGCTCTCAATTGTTTATCAGATCATTCGCGATCATAATGGTACAATTAATGTGCGCAGCCGGCTGGGAGAAGGAACGATGATTACAGTAGAGTTGCCCGCTGAGGGGCGCTCGTGACGTTCGGTTTTCTATGTCCAACATTCTAATCGTTGACGATGAACTGAGTATGCGTCAATTCCTGACGCATCTGTTTCAGCATGACGGACACGCGGTGCGCGTCGCTGAGAACGGTCGAGCCGCGATGGCCCTGCTGCGAGAGCAGCCGGCAGACGTCGTGATTTCTGACGTGAAGATGCCCGACATGGGAGGCATCGATCTCTTGCGCGCGGCGCGCGAACTGAGGCCGGACCTTGAGTTCATCATGATGACGGCCTTTGCCAACGTCAATACGGCCCGCGAAGCTTTCCTGCTCGGAGCATTCGATTTCATTCAGAAGCCTTTCGACAACGATCTGCTGAAAGAGATCGTAGCGCGGGCCCTGGCAAAGATTTCGCTGCTCAAAGAGAAGCAGGCGCTGCTGGATGAAAACCAGGCCCTCATCAAAGGTCAGCGCGCCCGCGGGAAACTGAGCAACATTATCGGACAGTCGGAGCGAATGCAGGCTGTGTTTCAAATGATCGAGACCGTGGCCGAGGTTCAATCGACGGTTCTGATCATGGGCGAGTCAGGCACCGGCAAGGAACTGGTCGCGCGCGCGATCCACGATCTGAGCGCGCGCGCGCAGAAGCCGTTCGTGTCCGTTAACTGCGGCGCGTTCACCGACACGTTGTTGGAATCGGAATTATTCGGCTATATCAAAGGCTCCTTCACCGGCGCGACGGCAAATCGGAAGGGCTTGTTTGAAGCGGCGGACCAGGGCACAATCTTTCTCGACGAAATCGGTGAAATGTCGCCGGCCATGCAGGTGAAGCTGCTGCGCGTCCTGCAGGAACGCAAAGTGCGGCCGGTCGGCGCGCATGAAGAGCTGCAAGTCAACTCGCGGGTTATCGCGGCCACGAATCGGGATCTCGCGGCGCTGGTGAAAGAGGGAACTTTTCGCGAAGATCTCTTCTATCGCGTCTCGGTGATCCCGATCGAACTGCCTTCACTGCGAGAGCGCGGAGCGGACATCGCCGAACTCGCGGAGCACTTTGTCCGGAAGTATTCCACCCAGACAAGTAGCGCAATTTCCATCAGCGACGGAGCCATGCGCTTGCTCGAAGCATATTCGTGGCCTGGCAATGTGCGCGAATTGGAACACACGATCGAACGCGCAGTGGCGCTGGAAAAGACCGACACGATCCAGCCCGAACGCCTGCCCGCGCAAGTCACTAACTATAACGAAGCCCGAATTAATTCCGAGCTTGAGCTCCCCACCGACGGCCTTCATCTGACTGCGCATCTCGATCAGCTCGAAAAAACCTACGTGCTCGAAGCTTTGCGTCGCACCGAGGGAAATCAAACCAACGCCGCTGAACTTTTAAAGATGACGGTGCGATCGCTGCGCCATCTGCTCGACAAGCACGGCATTCGCGGACTGACAGCCCAGATGCGCGACGAGCGCCGCTTGGATGCGACCCCGCGCCGCCGCGCTACCGACCCTTATCCGCGCCGGCGCGACGAAGATTTTCCCGAGCCAGCGAATGACGCCGAACAGGCTGCTCGCGCCGGCGAGCGGTAAGAAAGCATTCTCCCCCCACTCACGGGTTTCTGCCTAAAACCGTCACCAATCTGCTGACACAATTTGTCAGCAAACAGCTCTGGTCATGCTCACATAAATAAATCGCAACGCGCTCGACCGCTAAATCTCTCAGATTTCTTGCTCCTTCTTCATCCGCGCGGGTCGCGGGCAGCTCTGGCACGGGGCTTGATGATAGTCGCCTGACAAATCGCGCGCTGCGGTTGTTCACGAGACAAAGCCGGTGGCGCGAAGGCAAAAAACAACCAGCTTATCTCTTTAAGGAGCAAATGAAAGACATGATGAACAAGAATCAAAAGGGCTTCTCGCTGATCGAGTTGCTCATTGTCGTTGCGATTATCGGCATTATCGCCGCCATCGCGATCCCCAATCTCCTCGCTTCCAGGCGCGCCGCGAACGAGGGTTCAGCCCAGCAGTCACTGCGTACGATGATGAGCGCTGAGGCGACTTACTACTCAACCGCCGGCAACGGCAATTACGGAACAGTGGCCAGTATGTTAGGCCAGCAACTCATTGATAGCCAGCTCGCTAGCGGCACGAAGAGTGGCTACAAGTTCACCACTGGCGCTGCCCCTGTTGCTTCCGCGACCGCGTTTACCATTGGCGCCTCGCCTACGGTCAGTAGCGGTGTTACGGCGACTGGAACGCGCGACTTTTGCATCGACCAGACTGGCGTGCTGAAAGCCAACCCAACCGCCACCCAGGTGGCCCCGACAGACTGCACCGCTGCCGGCTTTGCCGCGGTTGGCAACTAGAGACTTACGATTAACTGCCAATCTTTCTCCTCCAGAGGGCAGGGTTGCATTTTGCCCCCTGCCCTTTCTTTTTGAAATCGTGGCGAGCAGATTGTTCGCCTTTTCTTGGGTGCCGCTATTACTGCGGACTTCCAAAGAGATCATTTTGCGAAAAGGATAAGAACATGGAACAAAGAACTGACAAAGGCTTCTCGCTGATCGAGTTGCTCATCGTTGTTGCGATTATCGGCATCATCGCCGCGATCGCGATCCCCAATCTTCTCGCTTCCCGGCGCGCGGCAAACGAGGGTTCGGCCCAGCAGTCACTGCGTACGATGATGAGTGCTGAGGCGACTTACTACTCAACCGCGGGCAACGGCAATTACGGAACAGTGGCCAGTCTGTTGGGCCAGCAACTCATTGATAGCCAGCTCGCTAGCGGCACGAAGAGTGGCTACACTTTCACCACTGGCGCTGCCCCTGTTGCTTCCGCGACCGCGTTTACCATTGGCGCCTCGCCTACGGTCAGTAGCGGTGTTACGGCGACCGGAACGCGCGACTTTTGCATCGACCAGACTGGCGTGCTGAAAGCCAACCCAACCGCCACCCAGGTGGCCCCGACAGACTGCACCGCTGCCGGCTTTGTCGCGGTTGGCAACTAGAGACTTACGATTAACTGCCAATCTTTCTCCTCCAGAGGGCAGGGTTCCTTTTTCCCTGCCCTCTCTTTGCAGAGACCACGCGCACTGCTCTCCCGAATATAGCCCCAATCACCGCGCCGGAGCAGAACTCGCGGTGCCGATCTTCGCGAAAGGAACGAAGATGAAACAAGAAACCAACAGGGGCTTCTCGCTCATTGAACTACTCATAGTGGTAACGATCATTGGGATCATCGCTTCGATCGCCATTCCTAATCTGCTCGCCTCCCGCCGCGCTGCTAACGAAGGATCGGCGCAAGCGTCGATCCGGATAATCAGCTCCTGCGAAGCCACCTATAGATTCACCTACGGAAACGGTACTTATACGGACATGACCACGCTAGGCCAAAAGACTCTCACCGATGATGTGTTGGCTTCGGGATCCAAAAGCGGATACAGCTTCGTAGCTAACCCGGTGGCGGGCCAGCCTCAATTCTGGGCTTATGCCCTCCCGCTGGTTACCTCAGGCATCGCACAGACCGGCACCCGTCGATTCGCCATCACCGAAGACGGAGTTCTCCGCGGCGACCAGAATCTCACAGCTCCTGCGGACGAGGCGACCATCAACGGTAGCCCCGGAATGCCCCCGCTTGGCAATTAAGCAGTTTCAGTCCTGTAACCCTCGCAATGCGGAGGTCGGAGCACGCGCTCTGTCCTCCGCCATTTTTCTAAAGAGTTCCCATGACTGCCCGCTCACTCAGCTTGTCGGCAACCAGAAGCTTCGCTTCCTCGCTAACGCCAGAGACCAGGCACCTGATCATCCTGGTACTGGTGGCGATCGCGATCATGGGGCCGCTGCTGCTTTGGGGAGTCCCTTCCAATAACGATCTCTCAAATCATTTTCGCTTTGCCCTGCCTTTCTATGATGCGCTGCGAAGCGGACACTTCTATCCCGGCTGGTTAGCGGAGGCCAACCACGGATTCGGTGATGCGAGTTTTCGCTTCTATCCGCCGGCGTTGTATTACTTGCTGGCCCTTACCAGGACCTTGGCGGGAAACTGGTACCTTGCCACCATAATTACCTTCAGCGCCTTGTCAGTCCTGGGCGCTGTCGGCATTTATTTCTGGGCCCGAGAGTTTGGATCCAGCGAGATGGCGATGTGGTCCGGAATTCTATACGCGGTTGCACCATATCATCTCAATCAGTTCTTTCAGGCTGTGATGCTCGCGGAATTTGCCGGCGCCGCCGTTCTGCCTTTCGCGTTCGCGTTTACCGAGAGAGTTTGCAAACGCCGCCGCAAAAGGGACGTCGCCGGTCTCGCTGCGGCTTATGCTGTTCTAATTCTTACCCATCTGCCACTCGCGGTCATTGGCTCGATAGCCCTCGCGGCCTACGCTCTTCTGCGCATCGATAGAAGAGCCAAATCGGCTACTTTGTTGTGCTTGGCATCGTCGGTGGCGTTGGGTTTCGCGGCCAGCGCGTGTTACTGGACGACGATGTTGATCGAGCTGAAGTGGATTCGCGCCGATAACGTTGATCCCGAACCCGGAATCGATTATGGCCATAACTTCGTGCTGTCGACATTCTCGCCAGACTTCGTCAACGTCTGGTGGATGAACATCCTGTTGCTCCTAACCGTCGCGATGTTTTGGCCGGCGCTGGCCCTCTTGTCTAGAACGGCTTATGCGTCGGGCCATTCGCTGAATTCAGCAGGCAAACCAATCAAAGCTCTCGCGGTCCTGCTGCTCCTTACCATCTTCATGGCGACTCCAGCGTCGCGGCCACTCTGGAATTTGATTCATCCATTGCAGGAAACGCAGTTTCCCTGGCGCTGGTTGTCGATCACTTCCATGGTCTGTCCGATCCTGCTGGCGCTGGCGATTCCCTTTTGGATACGTTTGGCAAAGGGAAAGAGGCGGCCGCTAGTAATTATCGCGTTGGGCACGATCGCGATCTCGTTTGCATTCTCGGCGGGTCATATCGTTCGCGAAGCCAGGTGGCTAACCCCGGCGCAGTTTGAGCAAACGCTAAGCAGCATCCCCGGCTCGCCGAGCGTTTACCAGTGGTTGCCGGTTTGGGTCCACGACCCACTGCCGAAGATGACCGCGGCTGTCGAAGCAGGCGATCGACAGTTAACGATCAAATCATGGGAGCCGGAAAGGCGCATTTTTCAGGTAAGCGCCGGCGCGGCGACCGATGCGCGCGTGCAGACTTTCTTTTATCCGCATTGGCAGGCGAGTGCCGAAGGCCGGGCGCTGGCCATTCATCCGGATCAAAACGGAGCGATGGTCATCGCGCTGCCAAGGGAAGCTGCCACAGTCACTCTCGAATTCCACGAACCGAAGCGAGTGACGTATGCGGCCGGGTTAACCCTAGTCGGATGGGCTTTGATTGGCGGGCTCTTAATCAAACGTCGAACCAGGACTTCAGTACCGCTCTCAGATTGAAGATACAAGGTTAAGCCTCACTAGCCACGATGACAGCGTTGATCAAACGTTTCGGGCCGGTCTTGCTGGCGTTGTCTGCCGGCGCGTTGGCGCTTTTGCCAGTTGTGATTTGGGGTGTGCCCAACAACAACGACCTGGCCAATCATTATCATTTTGCTCTTCCCTTCTATGAAGCGATTCAGCGCGGGGACATTCATCCGGGCTGGCTGGCTTCGCCAAATTTCGGCTATGGCGACGCCGTCGTGCGCTTTTATCCGCCGGCTCTCTACTATCTGCTGGCCGCTGGAAGAGCGCTGACTGGAAACTGGTACAGCGGCAGCCTGCTGGTTCTGACTTTGCTGTCGGCGTTGGGAAGCTTCGCCGCTTACTTCTGGGCGCGTTCATACATGCCGCGCCACATCGCGGTCTGGGCCGCGGTCTTCTACGCCTTGATGCCTTATCACCTGGCCGAGGTCTATCAAGCAGCTCAGCTCGCCGAGTTCACGGCCGGCACCGCCTTGCTCTTTTCGCTGGCGTTTACGAAGCGGCTTTGCGACCACGGACGCGGGCGCGATCTCGCGGGACTTGCAGCATCGTACGCGTTGCTAATTCTCAGCCATCTTCCGCTCGCGGTGTTCGGATCGTTGGCGCTCCTGGTTTATGCGCTACTGAACATGCCGAAAAAACGGATGCGAAGTACTATTCCCAAGCTCACGACGGCGGTCTTGCTTGGACTTGCGGCCAGCTCGTTCTACTGGAGCACGATGGTGGCCGAGATGAAATGGATTGTTGCTGACGGCGTCAATCCTGATCCGCTGCTCGACTATCGCAGGAATTTTGTTTTCTCTACGTTTTCTCCCGAAAAGAACGAAACAATCTGGTGGATGGGCCTCCTGGCGATCGCCACGATCATGATGCTTTTGCCGGTGGTTGTAATCTTCGGAAAGAAGTTTTCCGCACCCGGCAAGCGAGCCTTGCTGGCGGTCGCAGTTCTCGTCACGTTTTCCCTGGTGATGAGTACACAGATCAGCAAACCGGTTTGGGCCGTAATCCCCCTTCTGCCTATGGCTCAGCATCCGTTTCGCTGGTTGGCGGTTACGTCGGCAGTCGCGCCAATCCTGATGGCTGCGAGCGTTCCGTTCTGGGTCGAGCGGCTGCGCCGTCCACGCCGCGCCGTCGCGCTCGCCGTGGCCGGACTGGTATTGATCGCCGCGAGCTTTTCCATCTCACAGACGGTGCGCGGCGCTACCTATCTTTCGCGCCCGGCTTTCGAACAAATGCTCAAACCGCTGAACGAAGCGCCGGGAATTATTCAATGGCTGCCCGTGTGGGCGATTGCGACTGGAAGAGGCAGGGCTTCGTACGAAAAGTGCACTCCGCCGCCCGCGATTCCAGCGCGAATTGACGCGGGCGAGCGCGCAGTGCGACTAAGCGAATGGAACGATCTAAGTCGAACTTTTGAAGTAGAGCCGGGACGCGCCCTGGAAGCTCACGTCTCGACTTTTTATTATCCGCACTGGACCGCAACCGCAGACGGACAGGCGTTGTCGACCCGTCCCGCCGCTGATGGCGCACTCTTGATCTCACTGCCGCCGGAGCGGGCGACGGTCAGGCTTCAATTCCGCGAACCTTCGCGCGCCAAACTTTCGAGCGTGGTCAGCATAATTAGTTGGACTTTACTGGCATCGTTTCTTATATTTGGTGTGTTTCTCAGGCAGCATGAGCCAAGTGACGCCAGACGCGAACACTCAAACTAGCAGCACCGTTTCCGATCCTGGATCGGACTCCAGCAACTCCGTCGGTTTGAATATCCAACGCACATTTGCGATCGCGCGCAACACTTTTCGCGAAGCGGTGCGCGATCGCGTCCTTTACAATCTGGTCCTTTTTGTTTTGCTGCTGATCGGCGGCGCCATTTTTCTGGGCGAGCTTTCGGCCGGCCAGGACGCCAAGATCATCGCCGATTTGGGATTGAGCGCGATGCTGCTCTTCGGAGTATTCATCGCGATTTTTGTTGGCGTCGGGCTGGTTTACAAAGAGATCGAGCGCCGCACGCTTTACGCCATCCTCTCAAAACCAATTGGCCGGGGCCAGTTTCTTCTGGGCAAGTATCTGGGTCTGTGCCTCACTCTGCTGGTGAATGTGGTGATCATGGGCGTGGGTGTTTCGCTGGCGCTCATCTATGTGCGCCGCGGCTGGGACCCTTTGGCGCTCAAAATTTGGCCGGCCATTCTCTTGATTTATGTCGAGCTGATGATTGTGACGGGCGTGGCGTTGCTCTTTTCCACGTTTTCTTCGCCCGCACTCTCAGCCTTGCTGACCTTCTTTGTATTCATCATCGGCCACTTCAGCGCTGACCTGAAAACGCTCGGAAATTCAGCCGGCAGCGTGGCGGCGAGGTGGCTTTTCCGTTCGCTCTATTACGGGCTGCCGAATCTTTCGAACTACAGCATGATCACGGCCGCCGCGCATGGCTACGTTCCTGAAGCCCGCGCGATGGCTGTGACAGTTGCTTACGCGATCTTTTACATCGTTGTGCTACTGGCCGGAGCGACGTGGGTTTTCAGCCGGCGGAATTTCAAATGAAGAAAGACGCTCTTAGATTGCTGGTGATCGTGCTGGGTCTGGCGGAGGTCGTCCTGCTGGCACATTGGATCGACGATCATCGGCCGGACAGAAACGCCCCAATCAGCGAAGAGCGTCTGTACGTGGACGGCGCAACCGCAAAGCGTCTGACGTTGGCTTTCAATGGGATCGCCGCCGATTGGTACTGGATGCGCTCGCTACAGTACGTTGGGCAGAAGATTGTCGATTACGAAGACTCGCACGACGGCCGGTTCAACCTGGGAAACCTTTCCTCGCTTAATTTGACTCTGCTGCCGCCGCTGCTGCGCGTGACCACGACCCTCGATCCGCAATTCATGGCGCCTTACGAATTCGGCGCGGTCATTTTGCCAGAGCTGGATCAGGACGAAGCCATTTCGCTTTTGAATTATGGAGTTGCCGCGAACCCTTCGTCGTGGCGCTTGCATCACTATCTCGGTTACATCTACTGGCAGCGAAAAGATTATGCGCAAGCCAGCGACATTTACGCTGCCGGAGCAAAGTTGCCGGGCGCGCCCGCATGGATGGCCGCGCTCAGCGCGCGCCTGAAGGCGGAAGGCGGCTCGCGCGATGCGGGTCGCGAAATGTACCGGCGTCTTTACGAAGGCTCGAACGACGAGGCCGTGAAAGAGATGGTGACGAAACAGATCATGCGGCTCGATTCGCTCGACCAGCGCGACGTGATTCGCCGCGTCCTGGCTGATTATCGGGCGCAGACGGGCCGCTGCGCTTCATCGTGGCGAGATGTCGCCGGCGCGTTGCGCACCGCGCGCTTGAAAATCGATTCGACCACCGGAGCGCCGCTTGATCCATCGAATACACCGTATCGCTTAATCAAGGACGGATGCGACGTCGATCTGAGCGAAGACTCGAGCGTTCCGAAACGTTGAGTATGCCAGCAGCCATAGAAATCCAAAACCTGACGAAGGACTACGAAGTCGGCTTCTGGCGCAAGCGCAAAGTGCGCGCGCTCGACGGTTTGTCTCTGAGTGTTGAGCCAGGCCAAATCTTCGGTTTTCTCGGCGCGAACGGCGCCGGTAAGACTACGACACTGAAGTTGTTGATGGGTCTGATTTATCCTACCTGCGGGACGGCGCGCATCCTGGGCCGCGACATCGGCGACATCTCAATGCACGCGCGCATCGGTTACCTGCCCGAAAATCCGTACTTCTACGACTATCTGACGGCGCGCGAATTCTTGAACTACTGCGCACAGCTCTTCGGGCAAGATCGCTCCGCGCGCGGTCGCTGCACGGAAGAAATCCTGGCGCGCGTCAATCTGGAGAAGAAGAGTTGGGACCGGCAACTGCGGAAGTTTTCGAAAGGCATGTTGCAGCGCGTTGGTTTAGCGCAAGCCCTGGTTAATGATCCCTTGATCGTTTTTCTCGACGAGCCGATGAGTGGCCTCGATCCCGTCGGCCGTCGCGAAGTGCGCGATCTGATCGCGTCTTTGCGGGCGCAAGGCAAAACTGTGTTCATGTGCTCGCACATTCTTTCGGACATCGAGGTGCTCTGCGACAACGTGGCAATTCTGAAGGCTGGGCGTCTGGCTCACGCCGGCTCGCTCGATGAATTGCGCGCGCGCGAAAGCGCCCTGATTGAAGTGATCGTTACGGGCCCCGATGCGGCAACCATGAATCAGCAGCTTGGAAGCACGGGGAAAGTCACGACCACGGCGAGCGGCTTGCGAATCGAAGTTGCCGATGAGAAGGAAGTCGACGAGGTGATCGCGGCGCTGCGCAAGGCCAATGGAAAACTAGTTTCAGTGCAACCGGTCAGGCAGTCGCTGGAGGAGTTGTTTCTTGAATGAGCCCGTGTCTCTACTTAAACCGAAACCCCGTCACTTCCATCTTGATGTTCGCCCGGTCGTCGCTCTCGGTCATGCCTTCCAGCCTTACTCCGACAAACATCGTCTTGTTGGGTTCGAGTGCGCCAAGTTCCGAGTTGGGAAGAACGACGACCGTTCGTTCTTTGACCGGCTGGCCCTGGTGATCGACCACCGCGGCGTGAACTTCCAGTCCTGTGATCGTACGACCGGTAAAGTTGCGCGCCGTCGTGTGCAACGTCATCACGATGTCACCCAAAGCACGTGGTGATTCATCTGCCTCAGGATCGTCCAGCGGGATTAGCTTCTTGTATTTTTCAAAATCGGGAGAGCCGGCCCGGATCGCGTTATCCAGCCGGAGTGGCGGACTGTCGCGCATCGACTTGCGCATTAGCAGGTAGAAAAGGCCGCCAATCAAGACGGCGGCGATTACCGCAACCACGATGATGATTGTGCGCGACGATTTGTCTTCGGGAATGCTGTGTTCCGCCGGCATAAGCTAAGAAGTTTTCTTGATAATAACTGTTAGCGCTGGTATATGGAAGCCTTCGACTCGACAGTTCGGAGAACTCCCGATGCCCTCCTCCCCCTTTTCCCGGATCAACGAGCAAGCCAAGGCTTGTGTATTCATTGTCCTGCTCTCCGCTCCCCAAGTGATCATCTATTTCGAACTCGCCGGCGCGCGCGCCGTTGCCATGGCGCTTTCACTGACTAAGGCGCCGATTGCTCCAGTTTTGTTCCGTTCAAACAGCATCAGGAGGACGAATCATGCCACAGAAAGTCGTCATAGACACTGACTGAACTGACGCCGAAGATGCAATCGCCGTGGCGCTGGCAATGGCCTCAGACGAAATCGAGGTTCAGGCCTTCACCGTGTTGGGCAGACAATCCGTCTACCGCAAACAGATGCTCGAGAATTTCTTGTCGCGCCTGGGCAGCAATTGCGCGATTCCACCGCCGCCCTCGCTTGAGTCATTGTCCGACTAAGAGACAAGCTCTGCGGGAGTCTCGAAAGCCAGTTCAGTTATGTTATTAATCGCTCATCGGGCTCGACGTCGATGCAGATAACAACGGGGGTCCTCTTCACTACTTGTGCCTCACTTGCATAAAGTTTTACCAACTGTTGGCTAAGCACGGCCTTCGACTTTGCGGGGTTCGAGCAGCTCCTGATAAACGTGCTCGGTCTTCGTAATCATTCGATCCAGCGTAAACCTCTCACTAACCATGCGTTGAGCATTAGCCTTCAGCCTCTCGCGCTTTGTAGGATCGTCCAGCAATTCGCAGATCGCATCCGCCAGGGCTTCGGCGTCTCCAATCGGCGCCAGCAGGCCGGTCTTATCAGCATCGATGATCTCCCGTGCTCCGGGGGTCCTCGTCGCGACGACAGGCACGCCGCTGGCCATCGCCTCAACCATGGCGATGCCGAAAGACTCTGAGCGCGAAGCCGAAACGAACACGTCAAAAGTGCGAAGCAGTTCGGCCACGTCATCAGCCCAGCCGGTTATGCGCACGCGTTCCGATTCTCGCCGGTGCGCAACTTGTCCTCGCCGGCAATAATGAAGTCGACGTCATCGCGTCGTGAGCTGACGATGGCGGCGGCCCGGAGAAAATTCTCCTGTCCCTTGATCGGCGCCAGCTCGCCGATCACGCCCACGCACAGTCTCGCGCCGGGCTTCTGCCGCTCCGCATCGTCTTCCCTCGTCTTCGCGAATCGATCAATGTCGACGCCGTTGTGTATCAGGACGATCTTATCCGTGTCAAAAATGTCTTGCGCGATCAGCGCATCGACGACGGCTTGAGAGACAGCGATGACGCGCGCCACCCGCCGAAGCAATACTCTGTGAACGCGGCTGAGCGGAAACAAGACATGCCGCGTGAGGATTAGCGACGCACCGCTGGCTCGCCGCGCCGCGAAGGCCGCCAACGGATAATCACGGGCGAGATGCGCGTGGACAATTTCGATCTGATGTCGGCGAACGAACTGCGCCAGCTTCAAAGCGCTGGCGACATCAAGAGAATTGCGCAACGGTAATTCGATAGTGTTTTCCGCCTGCAGCTCTGCCAGTTCATTCTGTAATGCCGAGTTCGGGACGAGCGCGGCATAGACTTCGTGGCCCCGGCGCGCAAGCCCGTTAGCCAGATCGGCGAGATGTCTCTCCCCGCCACCCAACGTGCGAGCCGAACATATTTGCAAAATTCTCATCTCGGATGCCGTCCTCGCCCGCAGCAATCTAGCACAATCCGCAAAGATGCAGGACGAGTTTGAGCTTCACCGCAGGCTGTAATACAAACGTGATCCCGTGATCGATAAGACTACCCCCAGGGACGACCAGCGCTCGCGTCGCAAAGGCACCCTTCGTCAAAAACTCTATTTGGTTTTATTCGGCTTGCTGTTTGGCTTGCTGCTCTGCGAAATATTTCTGCGCGTGATCGGCTATTCGTATCCGATTTTTTATACGACGGATTACTATCGCGGGTTTGCGCTGCGGCCGGGAATCGAAGGCCGCTATCAAAGAGAGGGCGCGTCTTACGTACGCATCAACAGCGACGGTCAACGCGACCGCGAGCACGCAAAGACAAAACCGCCTGACACCGTGCGGATTGCGGTGCTCGGCGATTCCTTTGCCGAGGCGATGCATGTGCCGATGGAGCAAACTTTCTGGTCGCTGTTGGAGCGCAAGCTGGAAGAATGCCACGCCTATCCCGGAAAACATATGGAAGTAATGAACTTCGGCGTGTCAGGTTATGGTACTGCGCAGGAGCTGATGACGTTGAGACAGAAGGTCTGGGATTACTCGCCCGATCTCGTGCTGCTGACGTTTACCACCTACAACGACGTCTATGACAACTCGCGGGCGCTGAGCAAGACCCAGGACGTGCCCTATTTCACTTATCGCAATGGTGAGTTGGTCTACGACGCGTCGTTTCGCGATTCGTCCGCGTATCAGTGGCACGACTCAAAGCTGAGTAAGCTTGGCCGATGGTTTGACGACCATTTGCGTTTGGTACAGCTAGTTCATTACGCCCAGACCGTCGGCAAACTGCGCCTGACTGAATGGCGAGGCCGGCGCACTGCTCCGGTCGCGCCAACACAAACAGGAACAAGTGAAAAGAGGGCTGCGCCCACGGCCGAAGAAATCGGAATGGAAAACATGACCTATCTCAGCCCCACGACGATAATTGGAAAGAGGCGTGGCGCGTCACGGAAGGATTAATCAAGCAGATGAGCGATGAAGTCAGCCAGAGAGGCGTTAGGTTTATGGTCGTGACTCTCAGCAACGCGATTCAGGTTTATCCCGACCCGGTCGTGCGTCAGAATTTTATGAAGCACATCGGCACGAGCAGCGTCTTCTATCCAACCTGCGGCTAGAGGATTTCGGGCAACGTCAACAAATTGATTTTCTGGATCTAGCTGAGCCGATGCAGGCGTATGCCGATCAAAACCACGTCTTTCTGCACGGATTCGGAAGTGATCTGGGAGGGAATGCGCACTGGAACCAGTCCGGACATCGACTCGCTGCCGACCTCATCGCCCAAAAACTCTGCGCGCATTAGCCAGGACGGGCTTATCTCACTTCACGATTTCAAAATCAATCCACTGACTCGCTACGCGGTGCTTCTCGCTTGCCAGCGGGTCGTTGACGATGATCTGAAAGACGTATTCGCCCGGCGGCAGATCAGTACCGAGTTGGATCATGCCGCCGGCCAGCAGCCGTTTCAGATCAGACGGGTTGGCGATCTTGAAAGGATTTTCCTTGCCGGTGAACACCGGCTTGCCGTCTCGAAACAGACGGACCTGCGTGGTTAGTTGAGGAGCATTCGTCGCCTTGTCGAGGTGAGCGTTGTAGATTATGAAGCTGTAGGCCATCAGCATGCCGCGAGCAAAATGTCGCACTGCGGGGCTGGCTTCGGGATTGCCTTGTTCGAGGCCTTCCTGACGTTGGCCTGGTGTCGAGTTTACCGGTTGGTTCGCGCCGGGTTGAGCAGCGGGCCCGTTTGGTGAGGTCGGCTTGCCAGGATTCTCGCCCCTCATCACAATTCCCGACAGCGCCAGCCGATCCTTTTTCAGGTCGGGAGCCTCGATGAACTGGCTCGCTGCGCCGATGTGCTCGCTGCTCGCATCGCGCAAGGACATGCGCAACTGGTACGCGCCCGGCTTTTTGATCGGTACAGTCACATAGTAAACCAGGCCATCGCGCAGGGCCCGCTTATACAACTCATCCGGCAACTTCAAGGTATAGGTACGGCCGTTCTGATCCACGGGAACGCCGTTGTCGCCGAACGTAATTGCGAGCACATCGAAAACGCACTTGTGCCAGGCATTCGGTTCATCCGTGAACGTGAGATCGCGCGCATCGATGTGCAGGATCGAACGCATGAACGAGCCGGCCCTGGCGTCGTTGCCGAAAAGCGAAGTCAACTGTAAATGGACTCCGGTCGCGCCAAAGGGCGAGGTCAGGGCGCCGATCAACTGTTGCGCCAGCGTGCGCGGCCCCTGCCGTGTGTCTTCGTCGCTGCGGCCAAGAAAGCCGTTGCGCATACGCACGGTGAACTTCCCCGGACGCGTGACCTTCAACGACAATCTGTGAAAAGTGCGGCGTCCGGTTTTGGGATCGAAGGTTGCGTAGTCAGGCCGATAGCCGATCAGGTAATAGCCCTTCTGATCTTCCATCACGCGCCGAATGCCGCCACTTAAGTCGTTGGTGTTGCGGATCGCAATTCCACCAGTCTGCTGCGCCAGGAAATCAAGACCCTGCTGCGTCTCAAAGGCGGCATTGCGACGGTTGCTAAGCTGTTGTTCCAGATCCTGAGGGCTCCTGCTGTTCAGATTATCGGCGGCGGTCAAGCCCATTGTCTGAAGGCCGGTCGCGTTCATTGTGTAAATCACGACCGAGGCCCGGCCCGCCTCATCGATTAACCTGCGCAGCCTCTCCAGCGCCAGGTAATTGCGCATCGCGTCCTCCTGGCTGTAGATCCTGAACCCGTCCGAGATCAGCAAAACCGACTTGCGGCCCGGCAGTTGGCGCAAACCTTTTACTACATAGCTAACCGCGCCCAGCGTACCGACGGAAAACAGGTCCTCACGGAACTGGTTCAACTCCTCGTTCTTTGCGTCAATCTCAGGGCCGAACGCACCGGGCGTCGGCGGCTCAATCGCGGCGAACGCGCCCACGCCGCCACGACCGCTCGCATACCACTTCACCCGCTCGATTGCCGCGTAAAGCTGGCGCTTGTCGGAAGTAAATTGCTGCAAAGCACCCATGCCCCCGCTGGTGCGAACGATCGCTACCAGATCACCGGGCTGCATTTGCTCGTCAACGAATTTTTTCAGCGCGCGGCGAACGTAGTAGGTGCTCTCAAAAGACAGACCGAGGTCATCAACTACGATGGCCATCGTCCGGCGCACTTGTTCAGGCTTCAAGGCGACCGGCGGCGCGGGCGGGGCGTTCTTATCAACGTTTGCCGTCTTCGCCAGGGGCGCCACGACGGCGGACTCGATGACGTTGTAGGAGAAGTGCGTGATCTTTTGCGGCTTGCCGTCTTCGAATATTTGAACTTCTTCCGGTTTCAGATCGGTGACGACTTTGCCGTTCTTATCGGTCACGACCGCATCAACCTGCACCAGATTAGTCGTAATGCGAACGACGTCGATGTCTTCGGGTCTCTGCGGTTGAGTTTTTGGCTGCTGCTGCGGCGGTGGCGGCTCGGTAATCGGCGCGCGCGGCTGCTGGGCAAACGCCGCCGTACTCAGTTGGGCGATCAAAATAACCGCAAGGAAATGTCGTCTCTTCAACATGGGCCCTCGCAGAAAATGTCGAGACAGCTTAGTACTAATGACTTGTCTATACAAAGACGCGCAGCGACTGCCGGCGGTTTCAGAAATCGGTCTCTTTTCCAGGCACCCAGCTGAGACTCCACGGAAGTTTGGTGTCTGATGGTGTCCAGGCCTGAGAGTTCATGAAGCAAGCACCCGCTCATAGAATTCTATGTACTGCGGAATGATCAGGTCGGTACTGTAACGCAAGGTAGCTGACGCGCGCGCACGCTTGCCCATCGCGCGGCGCAGCTCTACGTCAGTCAACAGGCGGATTGCGTCGGCCGCCATCTTATCGACGTCGCCCACTGCGCTGAGAAATCCTGTGTCGCCATCGTCAACGACTTCCGGCAGACCGCCCACGCGCGAAGCAATCACCGGTACCTGACAGGACATGGCTTCGAGCGCCGCGAGGCCGAACGACTCCTGTTCCGACGGCAGCAACAAGATGTCCGCGGCGCAGAGATAATCAACGATGCGCGGCTGCTTGCCCACAAACACGCAACGGTCAAAGACGTCCAGACACTTCGCGCGATGAATCGCGTTGGTGCGCTCGCTGCCGTCGCCGACCATCACCAGCCGCGCGTCCGTGCGCTTCAGCACTCGCGCAAGGATCTCGACGCAATCGACCGGTCGCTTCACCGGGCGGAAGTTGGAAACGTGAACCATGATGGGCGCATCGTCAGGCGACAGAGTCTGACGAAGTTCACAGTCAATTTTTGGTTTGTACTCCGACGGGCAGACAAAATTCGGAATCACCTCGATCCGGTCGAACTGGAAGGTTTCGATCGTTGCCTGCTTCAGATAATGCGAAATTGCGGTAACGCCGTCTGATTGTTCCAGGCCATAGCGGGTAATCGGGAGATAGGATCGATCCGCGCCCACCAAAGTGATGTCCGTGCCATGCAGCGTCGTGATTACCGGCAGCCGCCGTTGCGGTTTCAAAGATTCCCTCGCCAGTATCGCGCTGATCGAATGCGGAATGGCGTAATGCACGTGGAGCAAATCGAGATTCTCAGTCTCGGCCACGGTCGCCATCTTGGTTGCCAGCGCCAGAGTGTACGGCTGATGTTCGAACAGCGGATAGGA